>Ga0209505_1000735_pt1 | contig 24704 bp, 25 predicted proteins | sample COGITO_mtgs_1103_2_FD_184794 | JGI IMG/M metagenome (GOLD analysis project Ga0209505, IMG submission 184794) | Pelagic marine microbial communities from North Sea - COGITO_mtgs_110331 (SPAdes) (version 2) | ecosystem: Environmental > Aquatic > Marine > Epipelagic ... | reverse complement strand
TCTTGTTTTAAAACCTGATGATTAATTTTTACGTTTAATCCAAAATAGGATTTAATGTAATTTATTTAATTGTCACTTTTTATATAAACAATTTAAGGATTAAATAACTAATATGAAATCAGATCTAGAAATTGCACAAAGTGCTCACATGGAAAAAATTGAAGACGTCGCAAAAAAAATAAGCATTACTCAAGACGCATTAATTAATTTTGGCCCTTACATGGCGAAAATTAACCCTAAAAAATTGGAGAAAAAAGAAAAAGAAGAAGCCAAATTAATTTTAGTGACTGCAATGAGTCCCACTCCGGCAGGCGAGGGGAAAACCACCACTACTATTGGGTTAACAGATGCGCTCGCAAGTCAGGGTAAAAGTGTTGTTGCATGTTTGAGAGAGCCTTCATTGGGACCTGTTTTTGGTATGAAGGGTGGTGCAACAGGTGGCGGGTATGCCCAGGCAATTCCAATGGAGAACATCAACCTTCATTTTACTGGTGACTTCCATGCGATTACCTCAGCAAACAACCTCCTTGCTGCTCTAATAGACAACCACATATATCATGGAAATGAGTTGGGGATTGATCTTGAAGCCATTACCTTCAAAAGAGGGTTGGATATGAATGATAGGTCTTTAAGGAAGGTAAACATAGACAATGCACGTTATCAATATCAAGGGGGATTTAATATTTCCGTAGCAAGTGAGGTGATGGCAATTTTTTGCTTGGCTACATCGTTAGATGATTTGACATATAGATTAGGAGAAATACAGGTTGCTCAAAACCTTGATAAAAATAAATCACCTATTTTTGCAAAAGACTTGAAGGCTCAAGGGGCAATGGCTGCATTACTAAAAGATGCTTTTATGCCTAACTTAGTCCAAACCTTAGAGCACAATCCAGTCTTAATCCACGGAGGGCCTTTTGCAAATATTGCACATGGCTGTAATTCATATGTGGCTACCCAACTAGGCGCTGATATGGCTGACTATGTTGTGACTGAAGCGGGTTTTGGCGCTGACCTAGGTGCAGAAAAATTTATTGACATCAAATGCAGACAAACAGGTCTTAAGCCAAACCTAATTGTCGTGGTTGCGACAATTAGAGCTTTAAAATATCATGGCGGAGTCAAAGTAGAAGAATTAAATAATGAAGATTTAGAGGCGCTTGAAAAGGGTTTTTCTAACTTAGAGCGTCATATTGAAAATTGCAGTCAACATTTTGGGTTAAATTTAGTGGTTGCTATCAATCACTTTAAAACAGATACCGATGAAGAAGTTAAGCTTGTTCAAGGTAAAGTCGAGAAACTAGGCTTCAAGGCTATTTTATGCTCGCACTGGGGGGAGGGCTCTAAGGGTGCAGAATTACTTGCCAAAGAAGCTATTGATCTTTCTGAAAAGCCAAATCAATTTAAGTTTCTTTATGATACTAAAGACTCTTTAAAGTCCAAACTAAAAACAATTGCTCAAACTATTTACCGTGCTAAAGATGTCATGTTTGAAGGCGATGCTTTAAGTCAACTTAAATTAATAGAGGATGAATATGCACACTTCCCTGTATGTATTGCGAAAACGCCATACTCTTTCTCAGGAGATGCAAAAGAGATTGGAGCTGTTTCTAATCACACACTGACCATTAGAGAGATTAGGTTGGTGAGGGGCGCAGGGTTTATTGTTGCAATTTGTGGAAGCGTAATGACTATGCCTGGGCTTCCTCTGAAGCCAGCAAGTGAAGGCATTTCAGTAAACTCTAATGGAGAAATAGAAGGTCTGAGCTAGGGATGAGAATATTAGCTTCAGAAGAGCAATCTGAGTTAATTGTAAATAAATCCAAATTTATTGGATATAGCGTTATTGTAAATTCAAGGGAGGACTTTTTAGGCAGACTAAGGGAAATAAAAACAATTAATTCTTCAGCAAGTCATGCTGTTTACGGATTAAGAATAAAAAAAAATACTATCGAACCTTATTTCAGTGATGATGGAGAACCATCAGGTACAGGAGGGAGGCCATTAATTAGTATTTTGGAATCCAAGAAAATTATTAATTGTGGACTCGTGGTTGTACGTTATTATGGTGGCATTAATTTAGGCATGGGAGGCCTTGCAAGAGCCTACAGCCAAGCAGGACTTCGAGCAATTTTAGCCTCAAAGTTAAATAATTTTATTGAATTATTTGAATATATATTTATCATTAAATACAATTATTTAGACATTATTTCTAAAGTTATACTTGATAATAATGGTATGATAATTGATCGAAAATTTGATCAAAATATTACACTTAAGGTAAAGGTTAGTGATGCCACTAGAGAGATAATAAAAAATAAATTTCCTATGATTGAAATCAATTCTTTAGCCTAGAATATCTTCCCCCTTTTTTTTAAAGCAATTAAACCCCATCTCATTATGTGACATTGTTAAATCTATGTGGTAATTCTGTTATTATTTACAGTAAACAATCATAAGGATGTACCAATGAAACTTGAATCGATAGCGCTTCATCATGGTTATGAGTCAAAAAAAAATGATCAAAAAGCAGCAACAGTTCCGATATATCAAACTTCTGGATTTACTATTGACGATACGCAGCATGGTGCTGATCTATTTGACCTTAAAGTTGAAGGGAATATTTATACCAGAATAGGGAATCCTACTAATGACGTCCTAGAAAAAAGAGTCGCGGAAATGGAGGGTGGCATTGCTGCCTTATCTCTTGCTTCAGGGATGGCAGCCATAACTTATGCTATCCAGACGATTACAAGGGCCGGTGATAATATTGTTAGCACTAGTCAGCTATATGGCGGAACTTATAATTGTTTTACTCACAGCTTTCCCAAGCAAGGTATAAATGTGAAGATGGTTGACGGAGCAGACTACAAGGGTCTTGAAGCAGCAATTGATGAAAATACTAAAGCTTTATATTGTGAGTCAATTGGTAACCCCCTGGGAAATATTATCGATTTAAAGAAATTTGCAGACATTGCCCATAAACATGGCATTCCTTTGATTGTGGACAATACTGTTGCCACTCCGTATCTGTGTAGACCCATAGATTTTGGAGCAGACATTGTCATTCATTCACTCACTAAATATATCGATGGTCATGGAGCGACAATTGGCGGAATTATTGTTGATTCTGGAAAATTTGATTGGACTAAGGAGCCTAAAAAATACCCTATGCTAAATGAGCCAGACCCTTCTTATCATGGGGTTGTTTATACTGAAACATTCGGTGCTGCCGCATTTATTGGCTGTTGTAGGGTGGTTCCTTTAAGAGAAACAGGTGCATGCCTATCTCCTAATAATGCTTACATTATCATGTTGGGGCTTGAGTCCCTTGGTGTCAGGATGGAGAGGCATTGTTCCAACGCCCTTGCATTGGCAAAGTATTTAAAAAATCATGAACGTGTGGAGTGGGTAAACTATGCTGCGCTTCCAAATGATAAATATAATGATGTCTGTAAAAAAATTACAAACGGACAAGCGTCGGGCATTATTAGTTTTGGTATCAAAGGTGGAAGAGATGCAGGCGCTAAATTTATTGATGCACTTCAGATGATATTGAGAGTTCTCAGTATGGGTGATGCTAAATCGCTTGCATGCCATCCTGCATCAACATTACACAGACAGCTAACCCCAGAACAGAAGGTCTTAGCAGGGGTGAGTGAGGACTTAATAAGGATTTCTGTAGGGATTGAGCATATTGATGACATTATTCAAGATGTTGAGCAAGCAATTGAGGCTTCAAAAAAATAATGCATAATTAATTAAAATTAATCAAAGGAAGATAAGATATGAAACTTGAATCAATAGCACTTCATCATGGTTACGAGTCGGAAAAAACTACCAAGGCAGCAACAACACCAATTTACCAAACAACCTCATTTACTTTTGATGATACAAAACACGGAGCAGATTTATTTGACCTTAAGGTTGAAGGAAATATTTACACAAGAATAATGAATCCTACCAACGCGGTACTTGAGCAAAGAGTCGCGGAAATGGAGGGCGGCATTGCTGCCTTATCTCTTGCGTCTGGTATGGCTGCAATTACTTATGCGATTCAGTGCATTACAAGAACAGGTGATAATATTGTAAGCACCAATCAACTCTACGGAGGGACATATAATTTATTTGCACATAGTTTTCCTCAACAAGGGTTAAATGTAAAAATGGTTGATGGCGGAGACTTTAAAGCAATCGATGCGGCAATAGATGACAATACTAAGGCTCTTTACTGCGAATCAATTGGGAACCCTTTAGGAAACATTATTGATTTAAAGGAACTTGCAGACATTGCACATAAGCATGGCATTCCCTTGATTGTTGACAATACCGTCCCAACTCCCTACCTATGCAGACCCATTGATTTTGGTGCAGATATTGTGATTCATTCACTTACTAAATATATGGGTGGGCATGGCACAACGATTGGTGGAGCTATAGTTGATTCTGGAAAATTCGATTGGGCCAAGGAGCCAAAAAAATACCCTATGCTTAATGAGCCGGATCCCTCTTATCACGGCGTTGTTTATACGGAAGCTTTAGGACCTGCAGCATTCATTGGTCGATGTAGGGTGGTTCCATTAAGAAATACAGGCGCAGCACTTTCACCGCATAGTGCCTTCCAAATTATGCAAGGTCTAGAAACGCTGGGTCTCAGGATCAAGCAACATTGTGAGAACGCACTTACACTTGCAAAATATTTAGAAAATCATGACTGTGTCGAGTGGGTTAATTACGCCGCCTTACCTAATGATAAATACAACAGTTTATGTAAAAAAATTACTGATGGTAAAGCTTCAGGCATTATCAGTTTTGGTATTAAGGGTGGAATTAAAGCTGGAACTAAATTTATTGATGCATTACAAATGATTTTAAGGCTTGTGAATATTGGGGATGCCAAATCACTTGCATGTCACCCAGCCTCTACAACTCATAGACAATTGAGCCCCGAGGAGCTAGCTTTAGCTGGGGTGAGTGAGGATATGGTAAGAATTTCCGTGGGTATAGAGCACATTGATGACATTATAAGCGATGTTGAGCAGGCACTCGAGGCGTCAAAAAAATAATGCTCTTTGAGATTTTTTTAGGATTAATTCTTTTAGTTAGCATTCTAATCTTATGGAAAGTTTACCAAGAACCAAGGCAAAATAATTTAGATAAACTGCTAGAGGAAAAGCATCGCTCTATGATTGTCGATATTAACGACAGTCTAAATAAATCTTCAGACCGACTCAATAAGACAGTTTCAGAGGAATTAAAATCAACTAGAAAGTCAGTCAATGATCTACAGTTATCTCAACAGGAAGCATTGTCTAAGATACGTGAGGAAATTACTGAAAAATTACATAAAACACTTTCTGAACAAGGCAAGGCCCAACAAGAAACTCTTCAAAATTCTCTAAAAAATACGGCTTTGCAATTGATTGCATCTGTTGAAACACTAACAAAATCTGTTGATAAACGATTAGAGGCAATTACAGGAAAGGTTCAGGAAAGATTAGATGAAGGATTTAAAAAAACAAACCAAACCTTTATTAGTGTTATGGAAAGATTAGCAACAATTGATGAGGCACAAAAAAAGATTGATGGCCTAACAACCAATATGGTGAGTTTACAAGAATTATTGGGAGATAAGAGATCAAGGGGGGCATTCGGAGAGCTACAATTAGAGGGTTTAATTAAAAATATATTGCCACCAGACTCATATAGTTTTCAACATACTTTTTCAAAAGGCGTTAGAGCAGACTGTGTTTTATTTCTTCCGGACCCAACGGGGACTGTTGCAGTTGACTCAAAATTTCCAATGGAAAATTATCAAAAAATGTTTGATATAAAGCTTTCTGATATCGATAAAGCTAAAGCACAAAAACAATTTAAAGTTGATGTTAAAAAACATATCGCTGACATTGCAAGCAAATATATCATTTCTGATGAAACCTCAGATGGTGCCGTGATGTTTATACCCGCAGAAGCTGTATTTGCTGAAATACATGCTTATCACCCAGAACTTATTCAAGAGGCAATGGCAAAAAAAGTTTGGTTAGTATCTCCTACCACTCTTATGGCTGTTCTTAATACGGCCAGGGCAGTCCTAAAAGATGTTGAAACCAGAAAACAAGTTCATATTATAAAATCTGAACTTGGCAAACTTGGAAAAGAATTTGATCGCTTTGATACAAGGATGAAAAAATTAGCAGATAATATCCGACAAGCACATGAAAATGCACAAGATGTTCATATTACTAGTCAAAAAATTACACAAAGATTTACGCAAATTGAAAAGGTTGAGCTTGAGGATGACCCAAATAATGTCCTTGATTTTGAAGAAAAGCCAATAATTAATAAAAAAAATGAAGCTTAAGCTATTATTTTTTGCAAGCTTAAGAGAGCGATTTGGGTTTAGTTATAAAGAAATTACCTTGGCAAAGGACGTGAAGTCACCAGAAGAGTTTTTGCAACTAATGAGTTTAGGGGCTGGAGAAGATTGGATAAAATTATTGGAAGATAAAAATTTATATAAGGTAGCTATTAATCAAAACCTAGCATCCTGGCGAGCTGTCATAAATGATGGCGATGAACTGGCAATTTTTCCGCCAATAACAGGAGGTTAAAATGGCTATAATTATTCAAGAGGATAGGTTTTCTATTTCAAAAATTTGTGCAGAGTTATCAGATAAAGATAATGTCGGGGCTATAGTAAGTTTTAGTGGACATGTAAGAGAGTTCTCAAAAGACAAGCAACTGAAGTATTTAGAGATTGAACATTACCCTGGTATGACTGAGAAAGCTCTTGAAGACATTGAAAAAAAAGCAATGAAAAATTGGGATGTTGCTGATATAAGGATCGTTCATAGGGTAGGAAGACTTTTACCTAAAGATTTAATTGTAGGCGTCATTGTTTCGAGTATGCATCGCTCAAATGCCTTTAAGGCATGTGAGTTTGTTATTGATTTTTTAAAAACAGACGCACCTTTTTGGAAGAAAGAGATCTCTGAAGATAGTGAAAATTGGGTCGATGAAAGACAGGAAGATATTATTAAGAAAACAAACTGGAATTAAAAGGATTAAATTGTCTTTTTTCAAGCATAATTTAATTCAAGATAACTAAAAAAAATTTGTAAAATATGAAAGTAAACAAGGTTGTATTCCCAGTAGCTGGCTTAGGTTCAAGGTTTTTACCTGCAACTAAATCCATTCCTAAAGAGATGTTGCCAATTATCGATAAACCTTTAATTCAGTATGCAGTGGATGAGGCAATAGATGCAGGTTTTAGTGAGCTGATTTTTATTACAGGCAATACAAAAAAGGCTATACAAGATCATTTTAAATTTAATCCTGATTTAAATATTTCTAATTTAACAGAAGATAAAAAAAATTTTCTATCAGAAATGCATAGAGTTATACCTAGTCATGTTTCGTGCAAATATATTATCCAAGATGAGCCTTTAGGGCTTGGTCATGCAATATTACAGGCTAAAGAGGCTATTGGTGAAGACCCTTTTGCAGTTGTGTTGGCTGATGATCTTATTGATTCTAAACAAGGTGTCCTTAAACAAATGTTAGATCATTATAATGATGAAAATTCATCAATCATTTCTGTGCAAAAAATTATGAAATCAGAGTCTATTAATTATGGAATTATTGAATTCAAAGAAGTTAATAAAGATCTTATGAAAATTATTAATATAGTTGAGAAACCTTCTCCTGAAAATGCTCCTTCAAATTATGGTGTTGTAGGCCGATATATCCTTAGTAGTAAGATATTTTCTATGCTTGATAAAGTATCAGCTGGCGTTGGCAATGAAATTCAATTAACTGATGCCATAAAATTGTTACTAAAAACAAATCCTATTTATAGCTATAAGTTTAGTGGAACTAGGCATGACTGCGGAACAAAGATAGGGTTTATAAAAGCTAATATTGCTTTTGCTTTAAATGATCCGAATTACAGTGATGATTTAAAGATATATATTAAAAATTTATTATGACGATTAAGGATATAGTCAAAGATTCCGAGATTTTATACTCTTATGATGAAATTAAAATTAGCATTTCGAATATAGCAGATGCAATAAACGAATATTTTAAAGAATTAAGTTATAGTGTAACTGTTTTACCGGTAATGAAAGGTGCGATTCCTTTTGCTGGCTACCTTATCCCTCAGCTTTCGTTTAATACTAATATCGAGTATGTACATGTAACCCGATACCATCAAAACATTGGAGCAAAGAATTGCAGTTGGATTTATAAGCCAAATGCTAGTGTCATTAAAAATAAAGATATATTGGTGCTAGATGATATTCTTGACGAGGGAATTACACTTCTCAATATAAAAAATGAATTAAAATCTATGGGAGCAAGATCAATAGTGACAGCTGTTTTATTTGATAAAAAAATTAGTAAAAATAAATCAATGACTGCAGACTTTGTAGGCTTAGAAGTTCCTAATAAGTATGTTTACGGGTTTGGCTTAGACTTTAAAGGAGGTGGGCGAAACCTCCCCAATCTATTCTCATTTAATGAAAAATAAGAAAAATACTAAAAGAATTGACCCTCAATTAGCTCGCGAATCTGAGCTTTATGAAAACCCAATACCAAGTAGAGAATTAATCCTGCAAGTGATGGAAGAACATGGAGTGCCTGTTAAAAAATCTGACTTAATAAAAATGTTACAGATTCAAGAAAACGAGATTATTTTTTTTGAAAAAAGAATAAGGGCAATGGAACGACAAGGGCAAGTCTTAATTAACCGTAAAGATGTTTTATGTATCTCAAAAAAAATAAATTTAAGCTCAGGTCGTGTGATGGGGCATCCAGATGGCTATGGTTTCTTGATTCCAGACGACGAAGGAATGGATGATGTTTTTTTATCCCCAAGAGAAATGTCTCAGGTATTTAATAAAGATCGTGTAATGGTTCAGGTAACAGGCCAGGATAGAAGAGGGAGGCTGGAGGGAAAGATTGTTGAGGTACTTGAACGGGTGAATAAGGTTTTAGTAGGAAGAGTTATTCAGGGACAAGGTGTGACAGTGGTCTCGGCTGAAGATAAAAGAATTAGCCAGGATATTTTAATACCATATGACTTAGACCTTGATGCAAAAACAGGTGATGTAGTCGAGGTTGAGATAACAACCCAACCCAGCTTCAGAAGTAAACCTATGGGTAAGGTGATAAATATTCTTGGTAATTATTCTGACAGCGGCATTGAGATTGAAATTGCTTTAAGAAAACACAACTTACCTTATGAGTTTTTGAAGGAAGTTATTGATGAGGCAGAGTCATTTGATCAAAAAGTAAATGAAAAAGACTTTAAGGGTCGTATTGATATAAGAGATTTACCATTAGTAACTATTGATGGTGAGACAGCAAGAGATTTTGATGATGCAGTTTATGCCGAGCAAAAAAAAGATAGTTGGAGATTGGTTGTTGCAATTGCTGATGTTAGTAATTATGTAAAAGAGAACTCAAAATTAAATGAATCTGCATTAGAAAGAGGCAACTCGGTTTATTTTCCAAGGCGTGTAATACCTATGCTGCCAGAAGCTCTTTCAAACGGTCTTTGTTCGCTAAACCCAAATGTTGATCGGTTGTGTATGGTCTGTGATATGACTTTTGATTTAAACGGAGACATTACGAATTATAAATTTTATCCTTCAGTGATGAATTCAAAGGCAAGGCTAACTTATACAATTGTTGATAAAATATTAAATCATGACGACCAGCTGTTAAAAAAGGAGTACCAAAAATCATATGGTGATTTAGTTAATTTACAAAATTTATTTAGACTTTTATCAAAGAAAAGAGAAAAAAGAGGGGCAATAGATTTTGATTCAACGGAGACCTCAATCGTATTCAATGACAAGGGAAAAATTGACTTTATAAAGCCTATTTATAGAAATGAGGCGCATCGAATTATAGAAGAATGTATGTTATCTGCAAATGTTTGTGCAGCAAACTATCTATTAGATAATCCTGGCGATGGCATATACCGAAATCACGAAACACCCTCAGAGGAAAAGCTAGCGAATCTTAGAGATTTTTTACTTGATTTTGGTCTGACTCTGGGAGGCGGATCTGAACCAACGGTAAAAGATTATGGAGAAATACTTAAAAAGATCGCTAATCGACCAGATTCACATTTGCTGCAAACAGTTTTATTGAGATCAATGCAGCAAGCAGTTTATAGCAGTAAAAATCTTGGGCATTTTGGTCTCGCTTATTCAGCTTACACCCACTTTACTTCGCCTATTAGAAGATACCCTGATCTAATGGTGCATCGTGCAATTAAGTCACAAATTATGGGTAAGGCGCCAGTTATTAAAAATATTGAAGCTGTAGCTTTACATTGCTCAACCACAGAGAGAACGGCTGATGATGCTACAAGGGATGTTGAATCATGGCTAAAATGTTATTTTATGCAAGACAAGGTGGGGCAAAGTTTTTGGGGGACAGTTGCTGGTGTAACCGGCTTTGGTTTATTTATAGAGCTTGATGATATATATATTGAGGGGCTTTTACATGTAACTGAGTTGGGTAACGATTACTTTACATTCGACAAAGCAAGGCATGCAATGGTAGGCGAAAAAACGAATCTAACTTACCGGCTAGGCGATCGTTTAGAAGTAAAAGTCATTAGAGTTGATTTAGATACAATAAAAATTGATTTAGGCTTAATCGGCTCACAAAAAAAATCTTCAAAAAAATTTAAAAAATCATTTATTAGGTCTGAAAAAAGTAATAAAAAAATTAAACGAAAAAAGAAAAAATGAGCACTGAAAAGAAAATATATGGATTTCATTCAATTACCTCACAAATCAGATTAGATTCTTTAGCAGTCAAGGAGGTATTTATTGATGAGGCAAGAACTGATGGCAGAGTTAATGATTTAATAAAGTTGATTAAAGAGAACGAAGTGAAATTTCATCTATCAACTAAAGATAGACTTGATGGGATGGTTTCAAGCAATAAGCATCAAGGTGTGGTGGCGTTAGTGAGAGAAACGCAAAATAGGTATGTAACTATTGAGGATATTATTGAGGAAAATTATGATAAAGCTCTTTTATTTTTAATACTTGATGGCGTCGTTGATCCTCATAACCTTGGGGCATGTTTTAGGGTTGCTGATGCTATGGGTGTTGATGCATTAATTTGTCCGAAAGATAATGCGGTTGGATTAAATGCGACTGTAAGAAAGGTTGCATGTGGTGGTACAGAGTCTGTGCCTTTTGTAGTTGTGACAAATTTAGCTCGGACAATAAGATACCTTAAGAGCTCAAATATCTTTGTTTATGGAACAGATGATGATGCAAATAAACCTCTTCAAGAAACTCACTTTAAAGGTTCCATTGCTTTGGTGATGGGATCTGAAGGAAAAGGAATGAGGCGACTAACAAAAGAGTTATGTGATGATATTTTCTCAATTCCTATGATGGGCCAAGTTGAAAGCTTAAATGTAAGTGTGGCTTCAGGAATTTGCTTGTATGAAATTAACCGCCAGAAAACCTAATACTAAATAAAAAAGGGCTTCACTTTTGAAGCCCTTTTTTTAATTGGCTCCTCAACCTGGGCTCGAACCAGGGACAACATGATTAACAGTCATGTGCTCTACCAACTGAGCTATTGAGGAATAACTTGTTTTAATCCGAGCATTTTAACAAAGCTTTTAAATTGAATCTAGTCTTCTATTGCTTCTTTAATTCGCTTGAGTGCTTGTTTTAAATTATCCAATGAAGTTGCAAAAGATATCCTAAAATAATTGGGTGCTCCAAATGCTGTTCCCGGAACTACAGCAACACCTTTAGTCTCTAGCAAGAATTCAGAAAATGCAATGTCATCATTATTTTTTAGTTTGCCATCGTTATATAATTTTTTTATTGCTTCTTCTGCAAACGGGAAGGAGTAAAAGGCCCCTTTAGCATCTATACATTTAATGCCTTTAATATCATTAAAGGCATCTACAACAAAACGATGTCTTTCTTTAAAAGCCTCTACCATAGGTATAATACATGATTGATCACTATTGAGAGCGGCTTCTGCCGCAACCTGTGAAATTGATGTTGGGTTTGAAGTTGATTGCGATTGTAAAATGCCCATTGCTTTAATTATATTTTTAGGTCCAGCAGCATAACCAATTCTCCAGCCAGTCATCGAGTAAGCTTTCGAAACGCCGCTCAAAATAATCGTTCTATCTTTAAGCTTAGGCTCAACCATAGCAATATTAAAAAATGGTTCGTCATTTAGATTAATTTTTTCATAAATATCATCAGTGCCTATGAAGACGTTAGGGTGCTTTAATAAAATTTCTGCTAATTTTTTTAATTCATCTTTGGAGTAAACAGAGCCAGTGGGGTTTGAGGGAGAATTAAGCATAACCAATTTGGTATTTTCAGTAATTGCATCTTCAAGCTGTGATGGTAAAACCTTGAATTCTTGTGCAATACCACAGGGAATGACAACAGATTTTGCACCCGTTAGCTCTGCTATATCAGTATATGAAACCCAGTATGGTGCTGGGATAATAACTTCATCACCATGATCGAGAATAGCAAGACACAAATTAAAGATACATTGTTTTCCACCAGTACCAACAATCACCTCACTTGAGTTATAAGTGAGATTATTCTCATTTTGTAATTTATCAACAATTGCTTTTTTTAAACTCGGAGTACCTGTTGCTGCGGTATATTTTGTAAAACCTGATTTTATTGCTCCAATCGCAGCTTCCTTAATGAAGTCAGGTGTGTCAAAGTCAGGTTCGCCTGCGGCTAAACCTATAATGTCCTTTCCCTCTGATTTTAATTTTAGTGCTTTAGCGGTAATAGCGAGTGTAGGCGACTCTTGAATTCGTCCCATACACTTTGAAAGGGGTGACTTACTCACAACATTATCCGTTAAGTAATTAAAGATTTTAATTTTACTGTAAAAATCTTATGGGTTGAATCTATATTTACAATTAATACTTATTATTTTTTAAAATCCAAGCTTTGTTTGGGTCCACCGCATCCAAAGTCGATTGTATCTGCGCAACCTTTTTTGAATCACCTCTACTTTTATATATTACAGCTTCCCTTAAAAGCGCATCAGAGTTATTTTCGTCAATCTCTAAAGCTTTATCATATGATTTTAATGCATCTGAAATTTTACCAAGCTTTTCGTAAGCATAACCAAGTTCGTACCATGCCTCTGTATTATTTGGCTCATTTTTTACCCACTCTTTTGTGACAGCTTCAAGCTCAGCCCAATTTTTTTTTGTCTTAGGGATTGCAATCTTCAAAAAATAAGGTTTTTTATCTTCATCTTCCTCCCAAAGCGCTTTACCAGTTATGGGAAAAACAGTTTCAACCTCCTTATTCATTAATGGCTTAATCCAATCAGCAGGTAATGAGTAATAATTTCCATAGCCAGTTGTTTTGAATGTATTTATACCGATTAGGTTGCCTTTTAAATCAAATAACCCACTTCCACTTGCCCCCATCCGAAACTTTGCTGAACTGAGTATAATATTTTCCCCTTCAAAATCATAAGTAGCAATAATATTTCCTCCAGTGGTTAATGCGACAGGTGCGCCACCAGAATGGCCAATTCCAACTATCTCTTGGCCTTTTTTTAGGTTTCTACTATTACCAAGTGGGACAGGTTTAACTGGTAAATTAAAGACTGATAATAGACAAAGATCATGCCACCTGTCTGCTTGAACCCCAGTTACAGGAAAGCTAGAATCACCATAGGAAACCCAAGGAGACTTAGTTTTTCTTAGAACATGACAATTAGTTATGACTTTATCTTTGGCAACAACAACTCCTGATCCATAAGCCAGACCAGCTTCTGTATAGCCTCTAATAACGACGCTAGAAGACCAGGCATTCATTAAGTTTTCCCTATCAAATGCAAGGGTTGTGAAAGAAGCACTGAGTGTTAATATAAGTATGAGAAGTCTAGACATTTTAAAATTTTCCTGTTAATTAAATACTACTTTAAAAGACTGGATCTATTTATTAAAGTTCTCATACCAGCTAAATTAATTTTTTAAAAAAAGTGATAGTTTGAATTTAACCTTTCCTAACAGTCCGTTTGTTCTTAATCAGCCTTTTAAACCAGCTGGTGATCAACCTAATGCAATCAAAAAGTTAGTGGATGGCATTAATAAAAATGAGAAATTTCAAACTTTGTTAGGTGTAACAGGCTCTGGTAAAACATTTACCATTGCTAATGTTATTGCTCAAACAGGACGACCCTCTATAGTAATGGCACCCAACAAAACACTAGCCGCACAACTTTATTCAGAGTTTAGAGATTTTTTCCCAAATAATGCTGTTGAATACTTTGTATCTTATTATGACTACTATCAGCCTGAAGCTTATGTTCCTGGAAGAGATGTATTTATAGAAAAAGATTCAAGTATTAATGATCATATAGAACAAATGCGACTATCAGCAACTAAATCTTTACTTGAAAGAGATGACTCAATTATTGTTGCTACAGTATCAGCAATTTATGGCATTGGTGATCCTGTTGATTATCATGGAATGGTCCTTCATATTCAAAAAGATGAAAAAATTCTTCAAAGAAATATAATTTTGCGTTTGGTATCAATGCAATATGATAGAAATGATTTTGATTTTTCTAGAGGTTGTTTTAGGGTTAGGGGTGATGTAATAGATATATTTCCTGCTGAAAATTCTGAGACAGCAATCAGAGTTACATTGTTTGATGACGTTATTGAATCTATAACTGCCTTTGACCCTTTAACTGGGCAACTATTTGATAAGCTTAATAGATTCACAATATATCCCTCAAGTCACTACGTTACCCCGCGAGAAACAACGCTTAAGGCTATTGAGCGGATTAAAGAAGAATTGGTAGAAAGGGTAAAAGAGTATATATCTCAAGGAAAGCTTTTAGAGGCTCAACGAATAGAGCAGAGAACAAAATTTGATTTAGAAATGCTAAATGAAATTGGTTTTTGCAAGGGAATTGAAAATTACTCAAGGCATTTATCAGGTCGAAAGGCGGGAGAGCCTGCCCCAACCTTACTAAATTATCTTCCTAATAATGCATTAATGATTATAGACGAGAGTCATGTTACGGTTCCTCAAATTGGTGGTATGTCAAAAGGAGATCGTGCAAGAAAAAATAATTTAGTTGATTATGGTTTTAGATTACCATCAGCACATGACAATCGACCCTTAAAATTTCATGAATTTGAAGCAATTATGCCTCAATGTATTTTTGTATCTGCAACGCCTGCTGATTACGAGGAAAAGCATTCAAAAATTATTGTTGAACAGGTTGCTAGACCAACTGGGTTAATAGACCCTGAGATAGAGATAAAACCAGCTAATTCACAAGTAGATGATGTGCTGAGTGAAATTAAAATTAGGGTTGAGATAAATGAAAGAGTCCTCATTACAACCCTGACAAAGAGGATGGCTGAGGATCTTACAGACTATTTAACTGAACATTCAATAAAGGTAAGGTACCTTCATTCTGAAATAGACACTGTTGAAAGGGTAGAGATTATAAGAGACTTGAGACTAGGTAAATTTGATGTGGTGGTAGGTATTAATCTATTGAGAGAGGGTCTTGATATACCTGAGGTATCACTTGTTGCTGTATTGGATGCCGATAAGGAAGGATTTTTGAGGTCGGAAAGATCTCTTATTCAGACTGCAGGTAGGGCTGCGAGAAATTTAAATGGAAAGGTTATCTTTTATGCTAATAGCACCACAAGAAGTATGCAGGCTGCAATTGATGAGACAGGGAGAAGAAGAAAAAAACAACTTAAATTTAACAAGGATAATAATATTACTCCCGTTGGTATCTTGAAAAAAGTAAAGGATATTATCGAAAGCGTTCAGGATGAAGAAGAGTTTAAAAGGCAAAAAGCCCAATCAAAGTCAAATCGAAAGTATGAAGATTTTACTGAGCCACAAATAATAAAAGAGATAGGAAAGCTTGAAAAAGTCATGCAGTCGTCAGCCAGAAATCTTGAGTTTGAAAAAGCTGCAAATACGCGTGATTTAATAAAATTTTTGAAAGAAAAAATTTATGGTGCCAACATTAAAGATAAAATTAATTAACTTAAAAACATTGATTTAAAACATTTAAGTCAATATAATTAGCAACCTTTAATCCTTGCTTCACAACATGAGTTGGAAGCTATAAACCATAAGGAGAGTTTATGCGACATTACGAAATCGTTTTTATTGTTCATCCTGATCAAAGTGAGCAAGTACCTTCAATGATCGAAAGAATTCAAAAGTCTGTTTCAACCAATAAAGGCAACATTCATCGCTTGGAAGATTGGGGAAGAAGACAACTTGCTTATCCAATTCAAAAAATACATAAAGCACATTATGTTCTTATGAATATTGAGTGTTCTTTAGAATCTTTGGCAGAGTTGGAACATAACTTTAAGTTTAACGATGCTGTTATTAGGCATCTTGTAGTTTCCAAAAAAACAGCAGTTACCTCAGAGTCTCCAATGATGGGTGAAGAAAAATCTAAGTCACTTCTTGGAGAAAATCAAAATAAAGAGGTATCTCACTCTGAAGAAAAGGCACCAGTAGCTAAAAAGGCTCCTGCAGCTAAAGAAGAAAAGGCACCAGTAGCTAAAAAGGCACCAGTAGCTAAAAAGGCTCCTGCAGCTAAAAAGGCTCCTGCAGCTAAAAAGGCTCCTGCAGCTAAAAAGGCTCCTGCAGCTAAAAAGGCGACCACAAAAAAGAAAGAAGGAGATGCCTAACTAGTGAATAAACTTCAAATCGAGGGTGAAATCTTATTTGAAGACAAAATTCGTTACACCCCTTCAGGGTTGGTTGTTCAAAGCTTTAAAATAGGACATAAATCTTTTCAAAAAGAAGCGAATTTAAAAAAAGATGTAAGTATTGAATTGGAAGCAATTTTTATTGATAAACATATGAGAAAAGAAATTCAGATTGGGAAACAATTTTTATTTATAGGGTTTCTGGACAAGAAATCATTTAAATCGACGAAATTAGTTTTCCACATTTCTGAAATTAAAAAATTAGGAGTTATATAATTATGGCAAGAGATATGTACAAAAGAAGAAGGTATTGCAGATTTTCTGCTGAAGGGATAAGTGAGGTTGATTACAAAGATATCGGAATACTTAAAGACTTCATCACAGAGAATGGAAAGTTAATTCCTGCTAGAATTACTGGAACAAAAGCAAGATATCAAAGACAACTTTCAACTGCTGTAAAGCGTGCACGATTTTTAGCTTTGCTTCCGTTTACAGATAAGCATTAGGAGGAAAAATGGAAATTATACTACTTGAAAAAATTGTAAATCTTGGTGAATTAGGTGATGTAGTAAACGTTAAAGATGGATTTGGAAGAAATTTCTTGATACCCCAAGGTAAAGCTAAAAGAGCTACAGTTCAAAACATGGAAGAATTTAAAGTTAAAAAGGCTGAACTTGAAAAACAGCAAGCAGCACTAGAGAAATTATCTCAACAAAGAGCTAAAAAACTTGATGGAGTGAGTATTAAAATTTCTCAGAAAGCTGGTGTGGATGGCAAACTTTTTGGATCTGTAAATAATATTGATATTTCTGAAGCACTTCTTAAAGAAGGACATGAGGTTGCAAAATCTGAAATTAGACTTCCCGATGGGCCACTTAAGTCAACAGGAGAGTTTGATATTACGATTGATCTTCAACATGAATCAACTGCTTTAATCAAAGTTACTATCGAAGGTGAAGAGTAATATTTTCAAATAAATTTAATTTTTTAGGCTGTCAATGAGGCAGCCTTTTTTTTATTCGTTATAATGAAAAGATGGACGAAAACCAAATATCATCTCTAAAAGTACCACCTCATTCAATTGAGGCAGAACAATCAATTTTAGGTGGGCTATTGATTGATAATAAGGCAATTGATAGAATCGCCGGCCAAGTTTCAGCCTCTGATTTTTATAGAAATGATCATCAAATTATTTTTTCTCATATAAGCAAGTTAATTGACCATAATCAACCTGCAGATATTGTAACTGTTGCAGAATCTTTAGAGCAGAATTCAGAATTAACTAAAGTAGGCGGGGTAGCTTATCTTGGACTTATTGCTGAAAATACTCCCACAGCTTCAAATATCTCAGGCTACGCAAAAATTGTTCGTGAAAGATCAATTATGAGAAATCTTGTAGAAGTTGGTTCAGACATTGTAGAGAGTGCCTTTTCTCCTCAAGGTAAAGATGCGCAGCAGTTACTGGACGAGTCGGAATCTAAAATCTTTCAAATTGCTGATGCCGGGACTTCAGAAAAATTAGGTTTCGTTGATATTAAAGAGTTATTACCAAAAGCCGCTCAAAGAATTGATGACTTATATCAATTAGATGATCCAAATGGAGTCACTGGTGTCCCTACAGGATATGCTGACTTGGATCAGAAGACAGCTGGTCTTCAGCCAGGAGATTTGATTATTATTGCTGGTCGGCCATCTATGGGTAAAACTTCTTTAGCCTTAAATATTGCCGAGCATGTTGGAATGGAAGCTGGTTTACCCGTAGCCATATTTTCAATGGAAATGGGTGCAGCACAGCTAACAATGCGTCTACTGGGTTCGGTAGGTAAATTAGACCAACATAAGATGAGGATTGGACAATTAGAAGATGAGGATTGGCCAAAGTTAACCAATGCCTTGGGTGTCCTAAATGAAGCTCCAATATTTATAGATGAGGGGTCTGCTTTAAATTCATATGAAGTTCGTGCAAGAGCTAGAAGGTTACATCGTCAACAAGGTAAATTAGGGCTTATTGTTATTGATTATATTCAGCTTATGTCATCTGCAAATGATCAATCAGGAGAGAATAGGGCAACTGAGGTTTCTGAGATTTCAAGATCGTTAAAAGCATTAGCGAAAGAGTTAAATGTTCCTGTTGTTGCACTTTCTCAGCTCAATAGAAGTGTAGAGTCTAGACCTGATAAAAGGCCAATGATGTCAGATTTGAGAGAATCTGGTGCTATCGAACAAGATGCTGATGTGATTATGTTTATATATCGAGATGAGGTTTATAACCCTGAAACAGCTGAAAAGGGTGTGGCTGAAATTCTTTTATCAAAACAAAGGAATGGTCCTACAGGCGTAGCAAAATTGACTTTCCTTGGACAATATACGCGCTTTGAAAATTACGCAAATCCAGGGTACGATTCAAATACATAAACTATGCGTCCGATAAAAGCTTGTATAAATTTAAGCGCACTTACTTTTAATCTTCAATCAATCAAAAAAATTGCAAAAAACAGTAAGGTAATGGCAGTTCTAAAAGCCAATGCTTATGGACATGGGTTAATCGAGTCAGTCAAGGCAATAAAAAATGTAGAGGGAATAGCAATTCTAACTATTGAAGAAGCTTTTAAAATTAGAAAGGCAGGCTATAAAAATACAATTTTACTCCTTGAAGGCTTATTTGCTGCCGAGGAAATTTACCAAGCAGAGAAACTAAATCTAAACATAACCTTACATAATGATCGGCAAATTGAATTTTTAGATAATGTAGTTTTAAAGAATCCTGTAAGCGTTCATTTGAAAATCAATACAGGAATGAATAGATTGGGATTCCCTCCCGATCAAATTGATTATCTGATTGAGAATTTAAATGCCAACCCAAACGTTTCAGATATAACTTTAATGACACACTTTGCTTCTGCTGATGAAAAAGAGGGGATTACAAAACAGTTAGATTGCTTTAATCGCATCACAGATAACTATAACCTTAGCAGTTCCGTGGCTAATTCAGCAGCCCTTTATAAATTTCCTGAATCGAGGCTTGATTGGGTTAGGCCAGGTATTATGTTGTACGGCGCATCTCCTTTTGAAGATATTTCAGCTAAAAAACTTGATGTAAAGCCTGTGATGTCTCTAGTTAGTGAAATTATTGCTTTACAGGATCTTAAAACAGGGCAAGCCGTAGGTTACGGTAATAATTTTATCGCCAAAAAAGATATGCGCATAGGGATAGTTGCGTGTGGTTATGGAGATGGATACCCTCGACATGCCAAGACAGGAACACCAATCTTGGTTGATCAAAAAAAAACAACAACTATTGGAAGAGTTTCTATGGATATGCTTTATGTTGATTTATCTAATAATCCTAATGCAGATATAGGCTCAGAAGTAGAAATGTGGGGAAATAATATTCCTGTCGATGATGTTGCAAAGAACTCAGGCACCGTGGGGTATGAATTATTATGTAATGTTACCGCTTCAACTCGAGTTCCATTGGAGTACGAAGATGGCTAAAAGTAAATCAGCTTTTCAGTGTAGAGAGTGTGGGGGCAATTCATCGAAATGGCAAGGTCAGTGCCCACATTGCTTTGTTTGGAATTCTCTCGAAGAAACAATAATTGAATCAAAAACACCATCAAGGTTTGCAGCGTTATCAAAGACCAATGAGCTTACAAAGCTTGATGATGTAAAAGCTCTTTCTATACCCAAAAGAAAAACGAATATCTCAGAATTTGACCGTGTTCTGGGCGGAGGTTTTGTTCCAGGAGGGGTAATTTTGATAGGGGGTGATCCAGGTATAGGTAAGTCAACGATTTTAATTCAAGCATTGTCAAAAATTACTCAAGATCCAAAAGATGACTGTAATGTAATTTACGTTAGCGGAGAGGAGTCGAAGGAACAAATTGCAATGAGAGCAAAAAGACTTGAGTTAGATGTATCTGATATTTCAATTTTATCTGAAATTAATCTTGAGAAAATTGTAAGTGTTGTCCAAAAGAATAAACCAAATGTAGTTGTTATTGACTCCATTCAAACAATTTATTCAGAAGAAATGACCTCAGCACCAGGATCTGTTACACAAGTTAGAGAATGCTCTGCACAGCTAACACGCGTAGCTAAACAATTTGATATAACGATGCTTCTTGTAGGCCATGTAACCAAAGAAGGGACTTTAGCAGGACCAAGAGTTCTAGAGCATATTGTAGATACAGTTTTATATTTTGAAGGAGACCCAAGTTCAAGCTTTAGAATGATTCGAGCATTTAAGAATCGCTTTGGTGCAGTTAACGAATTAGGTGTTTTTGCGATGACTGAAAAAGGTTTGAAAGAGGTAACAAATCCATCGGCACTCTTTTTATCACATCATCATAAGGAGGTAAATGGATCTTGTATCACTTGTATTCAAGAAGGTTCTAGACCCATGCTCATTGAAATACAGGCTCTAGTAGACAATGCTCATGGACATTCACCCAAAAGACTGTCGGTCGGATTAGATCAAAATAGACTGGCTATGCTACTAGCATCACTCAACAGGCATGCTGGAATCGCATGTTTTGATCAAGATGTTTTTGTTAATGCTGTGGGAGGGGTAAAAATTGTAGAACCAGGGGTAGATTTAGCTATTTTGTGTGCCATTGTTTCATCATTCACCAATCAACCGCTTGACCAAAAAACAGTTATCTTTGGTGAAATAGGTCTAGCAGGTGAAGTAAGACCAGTTCAAAGAGGTCAAGAGAGATTAAAAGAAGCTGCAAAATTAGGTTTTACAAAAGCAATTATCCCCAAAGCAAACCAAGCTAAACAAAAGATTAATGGTATTGAGATATCTCCGGTAGATAATCTTTCGCAAGCTATCAAGTTATTGAAAAATATTTAAGCGTTCTAAATAAATGAACATCCGAGCATAGTTAGAATTGAAATTCTCATTTTCCTAAATCCAGGCAGGATAGTTTTTTGATTAAGAATTTTTTCAGGGTTATCTTTTACAATCTCTTTGAGAAGCACATAGTAAATGTTACCCATTACAAGGCTTATTTTCTGCGATTTCTTGTCTTCTATAGGTAATGTTTTAGAAGCTAAGTCATAAAATTTCTTTGCTCTATCTGATTGATTTTGAACTAATATTTTTATTTTTTCACTATTCTTAAGTGAGATAATCTCTTCCTCGGATACACCTAATTTTTTTAATTCATCAAGTGGTATGTATATCCTGCCTCTTCTAGCATCCTCACCTAGATCTCTAATAATATTAGTTAACTGTAATGCAATTCCAAGATTTTTCGCGAAGGTAAGGGTGTCTTTATTTTTGAAGCCAAAAATATGTGCGGAGAGAATACCGACACATGAAGCAACCCTATAGCAATAAAGTTCAAGCTGTTCAAAGCTCTCGTATCGATTAAATTTTACATCCATCTCCATACCATCAATTATTTCAATAAAATAATTCTTTGAAAGATTAAAGTGACTTAGAAAAGGATGCAGCGCTTTACTGACTGGGTGCTGAGGTGCACCTTTGAAGAGTCTTTCTACCTCCTCTCGCCACCAGTTTAATTTTTTACTTGCAATTTCATGATCGAGGCATTCATCAGCAATATCATCGACCTCTCTACAATATGCGTATAGAGCAGTTAAGGCTTCACGCTTTTCTTTTTTTAGAAAAATAAAAGCAGATAGGAAGCTTGAGTGGCTCTCCTTTGTTTTTTGCTTACAGTATTCTTGAGGTGTCATTTTTTATAAATAACAGTTTTGAATAGTAAAATAGACCAATCCAATTTTGAAATTTTAGGTGGATTCATAAACCAATCACAGTCATCCTTTTTTAATCTTTTGATTAACAAATCAGCACCCGAAATTAATATATTGATTTGCAGTTTTAATCGCCCACTAACATTTTCATTTAAAGGCCTCCCTTTATTTAGTAATAATTCTATCCTTTTTAACCATGAAACTTTAAATATTTTCCAGCTTGGGTTAAAGGATTTACTTTTGATATCAGATTTTTTTAGTCTAAACTTTTTCATTTCTGTTATCGGTATATAAAGCCTTCCTTTTAACAAGTCTTCATAGATATCCTGGCTCATCCCAATCAAGGCAAGCGCCTGACATAGGTAGTTAGAGTAGCTTATATTGGTTTTGTTATGCTCACTAAATAGTCTCAAGATCATTTCCCCTGCAGGGCATGCCGCATTATTACAATAATCAATTAAATCATTAAAATTTTTATATGATTTTTTTTCAACATCCTGTTTAAAGGCAGAAATCAACCTCTCAAACAAGTTTATATCAAGTGAAAACTCACTTATAACTTTCTCTAAATCCTTAAAAAATGGAGTTTGAATTTCTTTTTTAAGCTTTATTGCATCAATATTTATTTCTATTTCTCTGAGCAACTTTTGCCTTTGTTTCTTTGTTAATTTACCTTCATCTGCAATATCATCTGCATCTCTAGCAAATGAATAAAGAAGTGTCGCGGCATCTCGATGTTTTTTTGGAAAAAGTAATGTAGCCACTGGAAAATTTTCATAGTGTTTTTTTGTCACTTTTGCTTTTTCGAGGGTAATATATTGACTCATTAATTAAGTATGCCATAGACTGGCATCATGATGATTTTCAATAGGACGCTTAATGATCGGTGTAATTGGTGGAACAGGCTTAAGAAGGATTGAAGGGCTCAATATAACTAATGAGTCATTGGTCGACACACCTTATGGCAAACCATCAGATAAAATAATCATTGGTAAGTTAGATAATCGAGACGTTGCTTTTCTCCCAAGGCATGGAGACGGGCATACGATCCCCCCTCATTTAATTAATTATAGGGCAAATATTTATGCTCTAAATACTTTAGGCGTTAAGGCTATTTTTGGTATTGCAACAGTTGGGTCTATCCCTATCGCTATCAATCCCGGCTCCATTGTATTTCCTCATCAAATAATTGATTACACCTATGGTCGAGACCATACATTCTTTGATGGCATTAAAAATCCAGTATCACATATAGATTTTACAAGTCCTTACAACGCAAAATTAAGAGAATTACTATGTAAAAATTCATCATTAGAGGACATGAATTTTGTCAAAGAGGGGGTTTATGCTGCAGTCCAAGGACCCAGACTTGAAACTGCTGCAGAAATAGACAGGTATGAGAGAGATGGGGCGACAATAGTAGGTATGACGGGGATGCCTGAGGCCTCATTAGCTAAAGAGCTAGATATTCCATATGCAGCAATATGTCCTGTTGCAAATTTTGCAGCTGGCAGACAAAGCAGTAAAGATGGTATTACGCATGAAGAAATTAATAAGCAATCTGAGATGATGTCACACAATGTTAGTAAATTTTTAAAGGTGGTGGTTGAAGCTTATGGCAATTAGAGAAATATTAAGGATGGGTAATCCTATCTTGCTGAAAGTATCTGAAAAAGTTAAAAAATTTGATACCCCTGAAATTCATGAATTAATTAAGGACATGATTGAAACTATGAAAGATGCTCAAGGAGCTGGACTTGCTGCACCGCAAGTTGGGGAGAGTATTCAATTGGTCATATTTGGTGTTGATAAAAATGAGCGATACCCAGACGCGGAGGAAGTGCCATTTACTGTGCTTATCAACCCTGTCATCACACCCTTAACCCAAGAAAAAGAGGATGATTGGGAAGGGTGTCTATCAGTTCCTGGGATGAGGGGAGTTGTCCCTAGATATAAGACAATTAACTATAAAGGGTTTGATCAATATGGCAATGAGATCAATAGAAATGCAGAAGGATTTCACGCGAGGGTAGTTCAACATGAGTGTGACCATCTATTCGGAATTTTGTATCCCTCACGCATCGAAAATATGAAACTCTTTGGTTTCCATGACGAAATATTTGCCGAATAAATTTTGTTCAATGTATATACGATATGATAAAATTCCGTTTCCGGAAGAGTGGCAGAGCGGTTTAATGCACCGGTCTTGAAAACC
>Ga0209505_1000729_pt1 | contig 24981 bp, 14 predicted proteins | sample COGITO_mtgs_1103_2_FD_184794 | JGI IMG/M metagenome (GOLD analysis project Ga0209505, IMG submission 184794) | Pelagic marine microbial communities from North Sea - COGITO_mtgs_110331 (SPAdes) (version 2) | ecosystem: Environmental > Aquatic > Marine > Epipelagic ... | reverse complement strand
AGATTCCTGCGGTTGAACTGGTTTCGGATTCGGCGCCGGAGGTGTAGGAGCCGCTTTTTCCGCCGGTTTCGCCGCCGGTGTCGGTGTCGGTTTCGGTTTCGGTGTCGGTTTCGGCGTCGGTTTCGGTTTCGGCGTCTCGACGACTTCTTTCTTGGACGTTTGAGCTGCTGCTGCTGCTGCTGCAGGTTTTTCTTCTTGTTCAAACACTTTCTTCGGTTCCTCTTTCTTTTCCGCCGGTTTCGCCGCCGGGGCTTTCGCTGCCGCTGAAACAGCGGCGGCGGGTTTCGTCGTTTCTTCTGGTTTGGAAGGTCCGCAGCCCATGAGTGACGCTAACTTTGTGAATATTGATGTGGATTGGTTTTCTTCTGATGAGGACGAAATGTTGTCTCTCGTCTGTTCTTTTCAATTGATCGATCGGTCTCGAAAGAGGACTTTGAGAAGACGGTCTGTTTCTCTTCTTCTGCTAAAAGTCTGAACGTGAGTGATTCGAACTCGCGCTTGCGTGCGTTTATGCGTGCGTATAAAACGGTGGTGTCCGAACGTCTGTCTGTCTGTCTGTGCGGTAGTATCGCGCGTGCAGATGTAGGAGTGTCGAAAAATTCAAAGAGGGGTCACAGGTCTCAGGAAACCCCTCGAGGAAAACTTTCCTCGATTTTTTCACGAAGCAGTTCAATGAAAATGAAGCACCCCATTTTGTCAAAAGCGACCTTTGGTGAAATTAAGAAAAGATCATCATAACTCTCTCTCTCTCTCTCTCTTTCTCTGCTGTCGTTGTTGTTATAGTAACCATACACACAACGTACCACCACATGAAGGGGGCAGAGATACACACACACACACACACACGCGTGACGATCGAGTCTTCTCGAAAACTCCAAGAACAGCGAGATACAGATTCGTGTGTTGGGTTTTAAGACGTCCAAGGAGATACTTCCAAGGAGATATAATCAGGGCACACATCAAGTGGTGATCGAACCGGTACACTTAAAATTTAGAGACGAAATGGTGATCGAACCGGTAGACATAATATTTAGAGACGAGCAGTTGGCTTTTATCGAAGAGCGGGCGACCCGGCTTGAGGCACGAGACCACGTGATGAAGGTATTAAATAAACATGCGGAGATTTCTGTTGGGGAAGAACAAGAAGAGGAAGAAGAAGAAGAAGAAGAAGAAGAAGAAGAAGAAGAAGAAGGAGTTGATGAAGAACGGGAGTGGAAGCAAGATGATTTCTTTTGGGATAACGAACGCGCTCTCGCCTCCTTCGCGAGTCATACGAATGATTGCTCAAACGGCGGTCGTGATCAAATTCAGTGGCGGTCACAATCGAGCGATTTCGCGAACGAAGGAATGACCAATAATATGAAGAGAATGGTGAGGTCGAGCCAAGATCGAGAAGAGGATAAGAAGAGCCATTTGTTGCGACGACAAGAGCGAGCTTCTGTCGAGACTATTCGTAAAGTCGATGATTGTAAAACAGACGAATGTTTGGCTTTGAATTCTATTCGTTCGAAGATTTGTCAGTTTCATTCGAAAGCGCAATCAACGAGACACGAAAATTCAAGAATTCGGAAAACAGGAACTAAAATTGAACCGATGTCGTTTAGGAAGGATTTCGTTAGTAGCACTTTTGCTGTGACAAAAAACGCAATCTTTGAAGATTTAACAGAAGAGAGTGAACAAAAAAGTCGCAGAAAAGATACTGTTAATTCGATATACAGTACCGAGAAAATGTATGCTTTGCTGCTCGCGCGGCACTCGCGCAGGCAGAATCTCATATCAATGCCAAGGAGGGAAGTTATGATTCCCACAATTGCGGAAATTAAGATTCAGAATCGACAACCACATGAACTGGGCGCTTCCGTTGGAGAGGGCATTCGAAAGTTTTTTTCCGATAAAAATGGCCAACCGCCGGCTTCAATAATGATCACCGCCGAACCGGGTTGCACGAAATTGAACGTAGAAACGTTCATTGCGCCAAATACGCACTTAAGAGAAAGGCGATCTTATGGAAATGAGCAGGCTACTTCTTCACGAAAATTAGGGAAATATGCTTTTGAATCTGGAGATGCGGCGTTGGGTGACGTTGATGTCGATATTAAATTTGATCAAATGAGAACAAAGAGAGTCAATGGAATCTGGATGGAAGAACCGGATATTCAAAGCGAAACGGGAGGTGAATTTTTTGAATTGAATTTGAGCAAGCACGCGATATGCACTGATCCGCAGTATTCGCAAAGTGGTAAAGGTGAATTCACCATGTCAAATGTGCCAAAAAAGGCCGAAGTTATCGTACGTGTGAATGGTCAGGTATTGCGCGAAGCTAAAATTACATGTTTTGGTGAGCACAGAAGCTCAAATTCAAGTTTTCTGCATATAAGCATTCCGCTCGATTATGCTGAAGGTTCTTTAAGTATAAGCGTCTCATGGGATGCTTCGCATCGTACAAGGATGGGGTTAGTATCTGATCCAGTCCTCGTCATGTTATCTCCAAACGCTGATCTCGTTCATGAGCTTCAATCAGCTTTGACCGAGGTGAACAGTTTGTCCAAGAATGTCTGTAACACTTTGAAGCGATATTTGAAAACGTGTTTCATTAAAGATCGTGACTTCCATTCTTACAGAAATCGAAATTTTTGTACACTTCAGAAAGATATCACACTATGGGCATTGAAGAACGGCTTTAAGAACGTTTCGAAGAGATTGCTAGAACCGCAAGTGTTCGCTTTGAAAGATGAATCATCGTTGTTGACCATAGACGAGGATTACAAAACGTACGTGTATGCAGCTACATTATCGGAGTCTATCGAAACAGTACGCGAAGTCATTTCTTTGGGAGGAGATGAGAGTTTATTCGGCACCGTTACTAGTGTTGGGAATTTAACAACGAAAGATACCGCTTTACACGTCGCAGCAATGCAAGGGAACGCAGAGTTGATATTGGACCTTCTATCAGTCGTTGATTCTATCGATTTATGGTATACTTTGAGAAATGATAACGACTTTACGCCAAAAGAATTGGCACATTTGGCTGCGCAGAGTTCTACATGTACCTCCCAAGTGCTATTACGAGTTCTTGACGCTCCGCTTCGAATCGCAGCAAATGCCGTTCACTTTTCTTATCTGGAGTTTAGATCTGAAATATCGCATGATAGGAACAGTGAGGATGATGAAACGGAAATGCAAAATGAAACGGAAATGCAAAATGAAACGGAAATGCGAAATGAATTTGCATCAATAGATCATATCGAACAGGTCGAAATTCTCCGCGAAGAAGTTTACCCGCGCACTTTTGAACTTATCCTTGAAAGTTTCGATGCAACCGAGGAAGAAAATGACGAACAACTAAAAAAGAAGCAGCTTCAATATCTGGAAATTGCAAGTAAGATACTCGCAGACGAAGAGAACTTCTTGAGGCTTTTCTCGATAGTGCAAGCCAAAGAAAGGAGCGAAAAACTCGACGGTTCTTGCAGCACGAAAAAGGAAAAGAAATCTACTCAGTCCACAACCTCCGCATCAGAATTTAGTGCGAACGCGTTTTTTGAACAGGTTCAGTGTGGCGCAAAGTTAGGTCGTTTTAAGGCTGGATGTAAGTTGCGAAGATTTATAAACGACTATGTTGAAGGCAAGGCGATTTATGCCTTTAGCGATCCAGTGGTTGAAAAATCATTTCTTCTCGAATCTTCGTTCAACGAGCAAAAATTTGACGTTTGGAGAATCATGTTAATCTTTTCCATTTTCGTCGGAAGACATTTAATCGTGCTCGCTGAAAGCTCCGAATTTAAAGCCCTGTCCTGGTTCGTTTTAGGCGCTGCTTTTACATTACAAGCGATTATAATTTATGCTTTGGTGGTTTATTCGAAATTTTACGTGAGATACAGAGAATATGTTATAATTCTGTTACAGTTCCTGTTTTCGCTGTTAGTGAATATTTCCGAAACTAAAACCGACAGAGCTTTGAGCTCAGTTTTACTCCATTTCACAGTTTTAACTATATGTCCGAGTAGGATAGAACGGCATTTGGTAACTCTGTTCTTGGCCAGCCGCCTTCTTTTTCGCGGAGTTCAGTTTAGCGCACTCGCACATACACATACGTCGAGTGTTCTCGACGTATGCTTGAACGGCTTCATCGATTTTCGAAACAGAATAGGACACGATAATTTTATCACGAGTCTATTGATGCTTTTAAATTTCACAATTTATCTCCCATTGGAATTGAGATCGCGTCGCCAATTTGCTGCAAAATACGGCATCTTTTGGATGAAGAGAGAGTGGCAAGACGATTCCGTTGAAAGCGGAGATCAAATATACGTAAAGCAAATTCAGGAAGAAATCGATTCCCGAGGAAATGGAAACTGTTTTTCACACTTGTTTAAATATGTTTCTAATCAAACGAAAAAGTTTCAAGCGAAAGCATGCTTTGCTTTTCCGGATCCAAATCATGAACGCGAATTCATCCTCGATTCGGCAATTATGCATCGACCATATGACTGCGGATTATATGTCATTATCTCATATTATGTTGTTGCTATGTTTTTGGAGCTATTCAACGAAGAGCAAGGTGGTTTCAAGGGGATTCAAGTTGCTCTTTTTACATCGTGTATTTACAACAAGGAAACGATGCATGATATAAACATCGCGGATGATCCTTATTTGAGTTCAACTACGGTCACGCCGATGTTTCTCTTAAAAACTTTCAGTTTGTTCGTACCAGCGATTTGCCTAAGCATTGGCATCTTCTTTCCTCGATTTTATTGTTTACATAGAGGACTTTTAGTCATGGCTATGCGAAACATATGTCCTTGGTCTGCGTACGTTAAATCGGATTATCCACAAATACTCAACTTGGTCGTGTATCGATCAAGCGCGTGCATAATGAACGTCAGATTGGAACGACATATTCTAAGTTTGTTCTTGAATCACGTCGTGCAACCGTATTTCATATCCAGATATATGGTCGAAACCATAATCTCGAGTGGTCAATCTTGCAAAGGAAACAACATTATCTTACAGTCGTCCATTTTCAGTACGGAGTATCCTCTCGCTGCAAGTCTCCCTTTGGGATTACTATTCGGTTTCGCGCAAGTTTTGATCCCTTATCATCTCGAGAAAAGCCAACGGAGATCGTTCGCGTTGAAGAAACGAGAGCAAAAGGAGGCAGCGAAAAAAGTCATTTAGAAGTCATTTAGAGAGAGAGAGAGAGAAAGAGAGAGAAAGAGAGAGAGAGTTCTCGCATTCGGCAGCGAATTCTTTCGTCTTAAATAGTTTCAACTTGTATATTGTATTTGTACAACTTCATTAACATGCCTATACAGGTAAGGTTTCTATTTTTACTACTCTATTCTACTTTCTGCTGACCAACGGCGGAATTGGCGATTTGAGCACGGGCGGCGAAGAAAAGAGAGGGATTTCGTCTTCATCGGAATCTTCCTCTTCCGCATCGTCGAACTTGCTGTCCACTAAATGTTGATTCTTCTTATTCTTTTCCGTGGTGTTGAGCGTTCGCGTTTGTAAGGCGGCGGTAAACGTGGTTCTCATCATCGACGTCGATGACGTTTTTTCCATCATTTTGAGCAAAGATTCTTTGGACTTTAACTCGGATTGTAATCGCACGCACGTGGCTTCACTTATCTCCGCTCTTTCCTCTGCATCTCTGCGTTTGTTTCGCTCGATTTCTAAGCTGTTTTGAAACGAACGCGCGGCGTCGGCGTTTTGCGTGAGCAACTGTTGGATTTCCCATCGCAGCGCTTCTACTTCTTCTACTGATTGTTTTTCACTCTTTGTTTCCTCTTCTTTGTTTTCTTCTTCTTCTTCTTCTACTTCGTCGTCGTCGTTATTCACGGCGACCAGACTCGACGAACTCTCTTCTTTATTGTTCTTCTTCTTCTTTTTAGTATTACTATTACTGTTCTTCTTGAGTAATCCTTCCTCGTCTTCCATCTGTTGTTGCCTCTCGATGCGTAATATCTTCTCTTGCAGAGACAAGTTCGACGGCGTCATTTTTCGTTCAACTTTTGACGACGACGACGACGGCGACGGACCTTGATCCGCGGAATCGTTTTCTCTCAAAGCCTCGGAAATCTTCGCGTTCGCTCTTTGCATGAACACCTTCGCGCTCCTCTCCGCCTCTTTCAACTTTTTGTTTGCCGTTTCCAACGCGTTCGTTCGTTCCAACGCTAATTTCTCCGCCTTGGCGCATCTCGCCTCTAACTCTTCCCGTTTTTCCTCGATCGAATCCACTCGCGTCCGCGCGTTTACGATGTCCAGTTTCGCTTGCGATTGCACCGCTTCCAGCATGTCGTCTTTCGCTTTCAGTTCTTGCTTTAATAAAAGCACTTTTTGTTTCATTTTTACCACGAGAACATCTTCTTCTTCTTCTTGGACGACTTCTTCTTCGACAAAATTGGGACGTTGAAGAGGAGGAGATCCGCTCATGGAGAGAGAATCCGCGCGTTCAGTCACCGGGTGTTTGTTGTCTATGGTTACGTTCGACGATGAAAAGGAGTAGGAGGATCCTCCTTTTTGTTGTTTGTGACCTCCAAACATAATAAACTAATGAATACTATTTGTGTGTGTGTGTGTGTGTTTTCTGCTTTTGTGTCGAGAGTTTGAAATGTGGCGAATTCCAATGGAAAAAAACGGGCTAAAATTCTACTACAATGTATTCTATATTACAACAAAACTATGACGGGAGAAGCTACTAATGCGTGATGTAATATGTAACAGTTTTGCACGCATCATCACTTCTGGGCGCGACTGAAGAACCCCCACTTGTTGTTGTTGTTCACGGCATCTTTTCCTCTTTTTTTCTTATTACGTTCAATCAACCTTTTCATCTCCTCGTCCGAGGGTGGATCCGGCGCACTCGCCGGGTACACGACGTACATTCGGTTCCGAATGATTTCCTCTAAATTGCTCGGGTTCATGGCGAAAAAAACCGTCATCGCGATTGGAATGGAGAGGTAGACGGAGAATTTGAACGCTTCCAGGGAGAAGGATTTCGCCATGCTTGTGAGTTCGTTGTGTTGAATGGGCGAGTTGTTGATGAAAATCAAAGAAAAAAATAAAATTTAGGGTACGTTTACAATTTTTTCTTGTATTCTAAAATTTGTCTTAGTAAGCACATTCGACTCTGAATAGAGTTCAAATTAAGCGAATGGCCATGGGTTCGACCCCCATACGCGGTACACGCATTGTATTGCCTCGTTAGCTCAGTAGGTAGAGCGTTCGCCTTTTAAGTGTTTTTTTTGCATTAATGTGCATTCTATTACATTCTATTACGTTCTATTACGTTCTACTAATCATCACGACAGACATCCATACTCAAAACCATCTCGCAAAACGTTCTGTGCTTTCCTCGAAATTGCCGCAACGGCATTTGATCGAGCCCGTAGCACCGGTCGTCTTCGCCGCAGTTCGCGCACGTCGAATTCCATCCCCCGTCGCCAATCCACCACGGCGACCCACACGCTAAGCAAGGCATCTTTGGAAAATAATGTCCCGTAAGATTTCTGTTATTCGAGAAAACTTTCGTTTCGCCTTGTTGTTTGGTCGGTCGCAAAAACGCTTCGGGAACGCGAACGCCAATTTTGCCGCCGAGTGGCAATAATTTTTTCCCCTCTTTTTGTTCTTCTTTTTCTTCTACATCTTCTTTTGCTGATAGTTTATCCTGCGATAACAACGAAGAAGACGTTTTGTCTTTCAAAAACACTCGTTCTTTTTGTTGCATCAGTGCGACGCAACCGGCGCCGCCTCGACCTTCGGCGATGACGCCACATCGCTCCATGGTGTCTGGAACCGACTCCCAAACTTGTTGGCACGCGATGAAAAAGTTAGCTTCTTTCTTCTCGCAAAAATCGTCTCCATCAAAAGCGGTATCGTACTCGCACAAGCACGCGTCTAACATTTCGCGAAGCTTTTCGGCATCTTTGACGCCTTCAAAGACCAAATGATTCCTTCGATCGCCGCACAAACTAAAGCTTCGTCGAAACAACAACTGTTTTCGTTTTTGTTCATCATCGTCTTCGTCTGCGTCGTCTTTAAACCACGGCTTTTCGTTCACGGCATACACGCGAACGGGTTCCGAGTGTTTATGAAGCCACTGCAGAGGTGTTGTTAAGCGCGAGTTTACCCAAACGACGCCTTGTGAACGCAAGCTGGATGACAGCAACGTAGCGGTAGCGTTGATTTTATCTTTGTTGTTATTATCGTCATCATCCAAATCTAAATCTTCCGTGAACGAGACCTTCCCGTACTCTTTTCGGAGCATTAAGAACAACTTCCTGGAATCAAACGGTCGTCGCGCCAGGTACACGACCGGTGGCGGTTCCTCTTCGTCCTCTTCTTCTTCTTCTACCTCTGCTATTTTTATTTCTCGCTCCTTGTTCCCGAGCGCCTCGGAGTACGTCTCCGTGCACTCCACGCAAACCTGCTCAATCTGTTTATCGTACTTGTTGTGTTCGAAAGTGATTTTAGAAACGAACAACTCGGCGTAGTTTTCCGACGCCTTTTCGGTTTCTAATATCCACTCGTCCACTCTGTTGCTCAACCCGTGAATCGTACTTCCAGAAGCGTCTCTCTCTCGCACCGCATCCGCGACTGCTTCGCCCAACTTTGCGCCTTCACCTTTAACGAGCACAGAGACGTCTTCGTTTCTAGAAGCACTCTCGACAAATATACGCTCAATTCTCTCCCTCTCTCGGACGTACTCTTCCCCTCTGGAAGAGAGCACGACGAATATTTTTACCGTTCCAATCGCTCCTTCCCGAATCTCCTCGCACGCCTTCGCAAACTCTCTAGAACTACTACTAGACGACGACGCGTCATCGTTGGTAGGAATCGGATTCATCAAAACAACGCTCATCACCGATTCCATTTTATCGTGTTGCATGAGCGCGTTCAAAACGATTAAACTCTCTTTACTCCCGAACGCAATCGAAATCGCTCGATCCTTCGCGTTGATTCTTTTCAACACGTTGTGCAACTGTTTGCTCGTTTTCTTCCTCCCGTCTACATCGTCTTCAATTTTGTTGTTGTTGTTAATGTTACTGCTGAAATCAATCGCGTGGACGCAGCTCGCGCACTTTGAACTCGCAAAAATGTGCCTCATCAGCGGATGAAACGTTTCCATCATTTTCTTCGTTCTCGTTTCGATGATGGTATCGTCATCATCATCATTATCGTCGCCGCCAACTTCTTTCGTCGTTGAAGAAAAAAGTGCATTTCGGTGAAACAAAAAAAGTAACGCCGACGGCGAGAACTGTGGCTTGTACCTCGTTCCTCTCGATATCGCGTGGACGATGATGGTATCACCAAAATCGTCGAGGCGACCACCACCAAAACGACCTTCTTTATGTCTTTCTTTATGTTTCCGACTCATTTGTGTTACATCATCACGACGATGCGTTTTCTACTCTCTATATAAGGGTGTCAAACTGTGAGAAGGAAAAACAACAAAAATTCTGAAAAAAATCAGAACAAAAGCAAAAGGAAAAAGTGAAGGAAAATTTTCACTCTTTTCGCCCCAGATTGATTGTAACACTATTCCTTCCTCTCAAAGTGTGCGTGTGAGAGTTTTTTATATCTTTCTCTGTCTCTTCTTCTCTCTTTATTGAAGCGTTTAAATAAAGCGCGAATATATATACGCACGTGACGGAGCTGCGATCTTTCTTCTCAGTCGTCGCGATCGAAAAGAGAGAGAGAGCGCGTTTTTGCAAGAACTTGGCGCCCGCGAAAAGAGCGACCACATCGTCATCATCCAAATCATTATAGAGAAAAGGTCAGCCTCCTCTTTTCGTACTTCCAAATGATACCACCGACTGATACCGACGAAGAGAACAACGCAGACGTGGAAAGTCGACCACCGATGATGAACGACGACGACGATTCGGCGTCGGTGGCCTCGTCCACGACGTCGTCGAATTCTCCTTTATTAAACGCGGAACAAGAAATCTCTCGAATCTTGGCCAACCGACGAAACTATTACGGAGTGTTAAATCTCACGCCGCAGACGACTTCAAACGCGAGCGTGAAGAAATCGTACCATAAGATTGCACGAGTCATACACCCGGATAAGTGCAAACACCCAGACGCGTCGGCGGCGATGAGCGTGGTGACGGCGGCGAATTCCACGTTGACTACGCCAAAGTTGAAACAGAGTTACGACTTGTATTACAACACGCAAGACGTTTCGGAAAACGCGAAATCGGGATCAAACTTTGACGAGTGGCACTCGAAATCTGGAGCGGCAGTTGCTGGGTTACCTCCGTGGTTAGTCAAAGCGTTATCGACGCCAGTTTTAGGCGCGTTCGTGATGCTTCTCATGATCTTATTTGGCTTAATCTTTGGCGCGGTGTTAATCGTCCTCTTCCTGGCGTACATGTGCGTCCACATGGTCTTCTGGGTCCTCTGTTGCTGCGGCTGCGGCGGCCACTGCTGGCCGCGATACGGCGAAGGCGCTCGCATACATGAAATTCGCCAGCGCAGATTCTTCGCCATGCTTCGCGATTACGAACAAGCGCAAATGTTCGCCGCGCAAAGAGGCGAAACGGACCCGGACCCTTCGGCGTTTTTCCAGCGGTGGAACGCGTTGCACCCGGAAGACTTGTCTTTTCCAGACGGGTACGATCGAGAGTTTAGCGGCAAAGGTAGTAGTAAAGGTGGATACGGAGCCACGGACGATTACGGCTCGTACGTTTAAAATTTAATACTGTTTAGTAGTGTAGTTTGTTGTGTGCTTGTAGAGTATTGATGTGTAATATTATTAGTATTGGGATGATGCATTTGAAATCTTTGTTTTTTCTCTATCCATCCACAGAAAAAACCACAGAACTACCGCACGAAAGATGCTGCGCTTTTCTCAACGACGACGAGGGAGGACGTCGTTTTGCGGGAGCGGCGGTTACGGTGGTGGTCCTTTGTTTTCTCTTTTATTTATCCTCCTAATATTTCTTCTCTTCTCGTTGAAGACTTTGATGCGTGTTGTCGACGCGCAACAACAACGCGAACCGGCGTCGCGAGAATCCATCGAGAAATTTTTCGAAGCATTCGACGAGGGAGAAGAAGAAGTAACGACGACGACTGATGACGGCGACGCGGGCGGTGAAGGGGACGGAGGAAAAGGAGGAGGAGGAGGGTTTCAGTCGTTTCAATCGCTGGAGAACTTGGTCAAGCTGGCGCAAAAAGTCGCGGACGAGTCGTCGGAATATTATTACGACGAGAAAGAAATGACCAGTCGAGCGAGCGATGGGAAAAGCGGTTCATTCGTGGACGTTTCCGACGACGATTTGGACGAGTTTGACTTCTCGGACGATTTCGAAAGCGAACGAGGACGAGGAGGAGGAGGAGGAGAGGAACGATTCGGGGAAGAGGAGGAGAAAAAATTGTTGTGGGAATCCATCAGTCAATCCGGGGTGATTACGAACGAGTGCGGGTACGGGGAATCGAAGGAGAACAGTTTGTGCTTTAAAATCGACGAGGCGAGCGGACGAAGCGATGGGGTGTCGAGGCAGGTAACGACGGTACCGGTGAACGTCATCGGCGGCGCGCTGGTTCGATTCGAAATTGCTATTGACACGTTGTCCTCAAACGATGGCGATGAATATGGAGGTAGCGGTACTAGAGAGTCGAGAAGTAGAGGTAATAGTAGGATTGTGTTAGAGGCGAAACCGTTGGGGAAGCCATGGAGAGTTTTAGAGAGTTACGACTCGGAAACGTACGCGATATCCGGAGCGTCTTCGGCGGATGATGAAACGATCAGCGAAAAGAACGTAAACGTGAACTCGTTGGCGAGTTTTGACGCTCGAGCGAACGAGTTTGGGTTCATCGGGTACAGAGTAGAAGTACCGAAGAGCGCGGAGTCGTCGGCAACCAAGTTTCGATGGAGACAGGTGAACGATAACTTGGAGGAGGAAGAGAATAGCACCAACGACAACAACAACAACAACATTAGAAATTGGGCCATCGACGATGTTATCATCGAGCGAATCGCCATCGCGCCGCACGCGCTGATTGCCGCCGTGAAAACGAAGCGAAAATCAAAGTCAAAGTTTTCGAGAGACGAACATTTGGATAACGTATATTTATCGATCAGTTTCTCGAAATCGGTGTATGGATTCGACGCGAACGGTTTAAAAGTTGGCAACGGAACCGTTTTAGCGCTTTCGCAAGCGAGGACGTTCACCGGTACCGATAGGTCGATATCGTCTTCGCACTTTGTGGCGACGGTGCAACCTATCGTACCCAACGACGGCGACTGGGTTGGTCCGTTTGCAGTTTCCATACAAATACCCGGTGGCGTGTGTACGAATGCGGACGGGAGAGCGAACGTGGCTTCGAATACGCTGAAATTAAGGCGCGTTTCCGCGGTGACGAACAAGTTAAAAGAGAAAATGCTAGAAGTAGTAGAAGAAGATGATGATGCTGAAGAGGGAGAAGAAGAAGACGTGACGTTATCCATCGGGGCGTTGAAAAAGAAACGTCGAACGAAAGAGTCACAGTTTGGCGATGAGAACGAGATCAAGAAAAAGCGAGTCTCGTTCGAGGAAATCACGCTCGGTCCTCGTCCGGGACCGAAAGATTCGAGATGGGCTGCCGTCGTCGCGGAAGAAACTGAACTGAACACATCAGCAACGTTCGATAAAACGTTTGTGGTCGTTTTAGACGATGATACGATGCATTTACATAACCCAGACTTGGCTAAAGATTCGAGTGCTTGGAAAGACGATCCGAGTAAAGTTGGCGAACGAGTCGAAATCGCGCAAGAAATTCACGGACGAATGAAACGCTCAAAACGGAAACCCAGTCGAGAAGCGTTCGATAAGATGGAAGATGAAATCGTGACTTTGAAGAAAGTGCAAGAGCGGGCATTAAGAAGATGGAAAGATGCCGATTCAGGTGGGTTCAATCGAGACGTTGGGAGTTATACGGATGCGAAAGAAAAGACGCAGCAATCTCTCTCGCCGTTTGCGAAAGAAATCAAAGAGGAAGAAATGATTGAGGATATGTTAGGGTTATCAAAAGACGCTAAAGGTGACGAAGAGTTAAAGAAAAAAGTGCGCACCGATAGCATCAACGAAGTGAACCTAAAAGATGAAGAAGATGATTACGACGACGATACGTTTGCGAGCGGGGAGATTTCTCCGGAGGAAGAGGAAGAGGAAGACACGACTCTGGCGGATTTGAAGAGAGATTTGGAAGAGAGCGAGCGGTTGCACAAAGAGTTGGCGAGCGAAGTAGAAAAGAGTCACAAAATGCGTGAAGAACTCGATTCGGAATTAGAAGAACTTCGAAGTCTCGAAAAGGAGAAGAAGAGGAAGAAATACGATAGCGATAGCGGCGGCGGCGGCAGTGATAGTGGTATTGAGGATGAAGATGGATTTTTGCAAGGCGAAGGACACTCAACGATTGATGGTCAAAGCGTAGAGTTTCGAGAAGAGAAGGAAGAACAAGATAATGATTTAGCGACTATCGAACGGCTTGCACACGAAATGAGCGACATGTTCGAGGAGGAAAAGGAAGTCGAGGAACTCGTGAAAAAGTCACGAGGCGACGAAGCGCCTGAGAAGGAAGAAGGCATGTCGCGCGATATAAACGCGGACGCTGAAGCAATCAAAGAAGAGGCACGAATCATTCGCGAAGAGCTCAAGGCGGAAAAGGAACTTCTGAATAAGGAAAGGGAGATGAAAGCAAAGTTTGACGAAGAGTTGCTCAAATTGAAAACGGCGCAAGAGGTTGAAGTGCTCGCGAGCGACGAGGATGACGATGATCTTGAGTAATTTTCGCGTTTATCGCGTATGAAGGGTGTCAATAAGCGAAAATCTGCTAAAGGCAGTTTTTCGGTGAGTACTCTTACAAGGCTAATCTACTGGTACCAGGTACCACTATCATATTCATTACTACTATTATTTAGTCAATTAAAAGTCCGCAAACCCACTGAAAGAGCTGCGAGAACTTCCATTCTGTTCGCTATCGTTTTCACCGTCGTTGTCTTGCACGAGCCAAAATTTCTCCCCTTTTTTGCCCAAGGAAAACTCGCTTTCACCGTCATTTTGACTGAAAACGTTATAGCTGTTCAAATATCCTTCTGGAAACATTTGCAAAGGTCTCAACGTGCCGTTTAGAACCGCATCCCAATCTAGATTATCAAACCAAGGATGTTCCATGATTTCGCCAATATCCGTTCCTCCCAAACGCTCGTCCTCGTCTCGGACAAAAATCTCACGCAATAACATTTCAGTTTTCGCGTCGAAATTCGCCGGTTTCGCAACCGCATCAAAGTTTGCGTTGACGATTAGATCATACATCTTTTCACGACTATCCTCTCGAAACGGAGGATACCCAGCAAGCATTTCAAATAGCAACACGCCAAATGCCCAGATATCCGAGGCATACGATCCACCTTGATGAAGCAATACTTCCGGTGAAAGATAATCAGGCGTGCCACAAATCGTAAACGCGCGTTCGCCACCGCTGAGTTTTTTCGCAAAGCCAAAATCGCAAATAGCGATGCTTCCATTCTCACGAATCAACAAATTTTCAGGTTTAATATCGCGATAGATGTATCCTTTTTCGTGGATAGATTCAAGACCTAACAAAACCTGCGAAGCGTATACTTTCGTTTGGCCAGTCGAAGGTAAACCAACTGCGTTGAATAATTCAAACATATCACCTTGGCATAACTCGATCGACAAGTACAAAGCTTTCGCATCTTGAAAAGCGGAATAAAACTGCGCGATGAAAGGTGCGCCCCGGAGAGAAAACAGGCAGTTCTTTTCTTCCACGACGTGACTCTCTTCGTTCACCGCGACGACATTTTTCTTGGGCATGACTTTGATCGCGCACCTACGGCCAGACACTTTGTGCGTCGCAGAAAAAACAAAACCAATCATTCCCTTGCCCACCATTGCACCGAGTTCAAAGTCGTTTATACTCTTAGATCGGGATAAAACGAGAGATGCAGCGACAGCGACTCTCTTATCGCGATACTTTTTGAAAAATAAGCTCTTCGTCGGAGCAAACTCGCTTTTCTTTGTTGGCGTCGGAGCTGCTCGTAAAATTTCCGACCCCCTCTTTTTATTACTAGCGCGAAACCGTTCCTTGAACTGAAAAGCTATTCGAGAGAACGTGGAAGAACGTTTATTCAATTTCCGCTCAACGGAACGTTCCACTTGCGCGTATACGATTTCGCTTTTACTTTGTATTGCGATGTCTCGCGCCAATTCTTCTCCTTCTTTTCCAATAATCACAGGTTGTTGCGTCCCTAAAGTCAACAACGAATCTTTCGTTCTTCCTCCTGGCACAGAAATCGCATCTCTATCAAACGTATTCGATATATCCGGGAACGAATCACTCGTCTGCGAATGTATTTCACTCATATCATCCGTTAATGATTCTGAGTCGGATGACGCTACCGTTGATGGCGTTACCGTTCCGCTTTCGTCATACAATAGCGATTGAGAACGACTATGTTTTTGCTGCTTGTCTTCGCGCGAGCCGTGCATCCGCGACACATCGATGGAAAACCGCTTCGGCGTTGAAGAAAGGGATATTTCCATGTCTGAAGAAGAATATGAAGGGGAATAGATACCCGATTCTTTCCGTTGACGCTGGCGTTCCTTTCTCCGTCTTTTCTTTGATGTACTGTTGTCGTGTTTCATTCGATACATGTCGATCCATCTGATGTAGGCGTCGTTGCACGCTTGAAGGCGATCCGCGTTGAAGCTGATGATGACCGAAAGAGCGCTCGTGGAGGAGCAAATTTCGTTCTTCTTGCCATGCTCGTCGTAGGTTGTTTCAAACCAAGAACCAGCTTCGATAGTTTTCGTTGCCGAGGGATCTTTAGTATTCACTAAAATCACCGTCCCGTCAATTACAAAGTGTAGAAGGGATTCTGTTTTTGAACCCGCGACAATCTCATCCAAATTACCACAAATCTCTAAATCTTTTGAAAACGTTCGCTTAAACTTCTTGAGTGCATATTTAGAGGCAAACTTCATGCGCTCAGTGTCGTTATCAAATGCTTCGCTTGTTCTCTGACACGACAAAAATATGCGCAACGCCACAGTCGCCGCAAGTTTTGTTACCGTTTTAATGGCACGTTCAAAATGCGACTTGTGAATCTTGATCACCTCGGCGCCTTCTTCGCTGTTGGCAACGAGCAAACGTGCGTTGACTTGAGGTTCAACCATGGCACCCTCGGCCCAAGTTGATCCTTCCTTTAGAACTGTTGTATTTTTCTCCTTTGTCGAGGGGGAAAATTTGCCTCCTTGATCGTCTGCGATGCGCATGTTGTCGTCATCCTCGTAACTCATCGCCGTTCCTTTGACTAGAACGACAAAGGATTCCTCGATATCCTTCGGTTTTGCTATTATTTGGTGTTTCTCGTACGTCCTACGTTCAATACCACTAATCAAAGCCTCCATCGCTAACGAGAAAAATCCGACGTGCGCAATCGACGCGTTCTTCTCGAAAGCCTTCTCCAAATGTTTTCGTTCAATATCAGTCAAAAGGGGCAACTTTATATTTTGCGTTTTGTCGTGATGTTGTTCCGTACTTTTCGATGATACTTCTTCTCCATTCTCCTTTTCTTGGACTTCAGAAACGCTCTTCTGCCGATTATATTCTTTCTGCTTTGTTTGAACACTCCCACTGTTTGCGCTGCCACTCGTACTCTGCCGAAGACTCAACTCGCTCCGATTGTTACGATTGATCGAAACGTGTCGTTCGCGCTGTAACACGCGGCGCGTGCTCATGGAGCGAGTGCTATATTGAGAAGACAATGATACAGAACTGTTATTCGAGGTCCCAGTGGACTGCGAGCTCGAAGACAAGCGCCGACGTTCTTTGGCGACGAGTTCCTCTTCGTCTTTTTCTACCACTGGTGTATCTTCTTCTTCTTCTTCTTCTTCTTTCCCTCTTTCTTTTACCATCCCTGTCGTCTCTTCCTCCTTTGAAGACGTTTCCAATCTCAATTTCTTCCCATCGTCACTTTTCACAGCGCAACTTTCGTAAACAATGTACGCGAGCAAAGGTACCGTAAACGCAAACGCTCTCGCGCGAGTCCAAACAGTCTCCGGCGAGTTCTTCCAAAAATCTCGTATCCCCATCACGAACACGACGACGTAATACAAAAAGAACGCTCTGATGTGCTTCTTCGTTGAAAGCACGAACTTACCATCGGAAAGAAAAGTGAACGCGGCAGAGTTCGGCGCCAATCGATGGACGATGTCGGTCGCGCGCGATGAAACGCGACGATAAACACCTACTTCGTCCCTCTTTTGTCTCAATTCGTTTTCATCATCATTTTCATCCTCATCGTCGTCACCAGCCGTTCTCTCTCCCTCATCGCTTCGAATACTCTCAGAATACGCAGCGGCGGTCAAAACATCGTCTATACTCTTTCTCTCCTTTTCATCGTCTAAAGATTTCATCGTCGTCGTCATCGTCTCAAAGCTTTGTTGGTGTTCAAAAACAAAAACAAATTCCGCAATTCAGTTCGCTCTCACGAGACTCCTAATTCCCCGACATATTCCTTCACTTCAAAGCTGTGTATATCTTCTTTATGCGACCACTTCGTCGTAAAAAGTACTAAAGCACAGATGTATGCGGTAGATGTGCGTGTTTTACGCGCGACAGATGCCCGCGTTTTTAAACATCAAGAGCCGGCAGGCGCGCGCGACGTTTAAATAAAAGTTGTGTGGTGTTCGTGCCTTTCGATACGAAAAGCTCCTGCTGCGTGGATAAAAAAACAACAATTAAAATTTGAACGCCCAAACGACACTTTTTAACGAACGAACGGAAGGATTTGGACCAAAAATTTTTCTGCGTGGGAAACTTTTTTGTCGAGACAGACAGTTAGTACATTTTTGCCTCAGACAAAAGCCCGTTCTCGTCGTATGCGCATTATATAATACTACGTATATTTAACACAAACAAAAGCACGTGATAACTACACACATGAAGTAGAACAACATCATCAACGAAACACTTTTTGCGCATTTCCTACTTCCTCGAATAAAGAAAGGCTTTTCAAAGTCGTAAAAGAAACGATGGTGTGGTTCGTGTGCGACGACTGCGGCGATTCGATTAAAAAACCAGCGCTGAAGAAACACTTCAACAACTGCTCCGCCTCTCGATTGAGCTGCGTGGATTGCGGAGCAGAATTCGATCGATATGCGGTGCAATTACACACGAAGTGCGTGACCGAACACGAGAAGTACGCGCTCGGGGCGACCAAGCCGGGCGGGAAGGCGAACGTTGTTTCAGGCGCTTCAACCAAGGCGGCGGCGACGCGAGAACCAGCTGTAGCACAAGCAGCAACAGCAGCCGCGCGAGAAGAGAAGGAGAAAATAGTCGGTCGAGAATATCTGGCCACCGAAGCGCCGTGGATGTGTTCGTGCTGCAACGTCGAGTGCACCGGGGCGGAAACGCTGAAGTCACACGCGCTCGGTAAAAAACACAAAAGGAAAGCAAAGACGCTTCGAACGCAGAAAGAGGAGGAGAATAAAGCGAACGACGAGGGGAAACCGAAATCGATGAGTCCATCAGCGGAAGAGGAGAAGAAGAAGAAGAAAGAAGAGAAGAGAGCGAAGAAAAAGTTGGTGCGATTGAAGTCCAAGGAGAATAAGAAGAAGATTTTAGAGGAGAAACTGAAAGTGGCGAAAGAGAAGAAGGCGCGGAAGGACGAGAAGAAGCGGAAGCGAGAAGAGGAAAAAACGGACGAGGAGAAGGCGAAAGACGCCGAGAAGGCAAAAGAGAGAGAGGTGAAGAAAGCGAAGCGAATAGAGTTGAAGGCGGTGAAACGAGAGAAGAAGTTGGCGAGGAAGAAGGCGAAGCAAGAGGCGAAGAAGAACGGAAGAGGGAAGACGAACGTCGCCGCGCTGGGGACCAAAGAGAAAGGGGTGAAAAAAAAGAAGGTCAAGGCTAAGTATTCAGGAGGCAAAAAGTAGTTTTTTACATCACTGTGTAACTTTCGATATTTAACTAAAAAGACTATTTTACTACGCATTAATAATCTACAGCCCGTCCGCGACGACGTTCGGGACTAAATCACCATCCGGGCACCGTTTACTTTGCATAATCGCAGAACCACCTTCGATTCTTCCCGTTAACTCGTGCGTCGGCCCCCAATCCATGAACAACTGTTTACCGTCTGAGTCCGGAATAACACCCCAGGTTCCTTTCCCCCACGGCGTGACTAAATCACCGTTGTCTTTCCACTCAATACCAGCGACGCCGCCCCATTTACCCGTGTGCGCATCCGCGACGTGCTTAGCGAGCTCACTGGATTGAATCCCTTGCGTGCGCTCGATTTCACCAACCGGTCGCGGTTTACACTGCACCGAGCTCGATAAACCTTCGCCTCCGTTCCATCGCTCGATGGCGCCTTTCTCGCCTTTCCAATACTGCTTAATAATATCGAGCATCCTTTGCGGTTTTTCTGGGTGGTAGTTCACATGTATCGACGCCGGATGAAACTTTTCCTCCGGGTATAACTTCTCGTCGTGGCGCATGTATTTGAAAACATACTTTGAGTTACAGAAACATGCAAAATTCATTATTCGCGATGAAGCGGAGTTCCTCGAAGGTGTTTTCTTATCACTCAAAAACGTGTGTTCTTCGTTATACGCGGTCTGATCCCACGTCGAGCGTTCTGTGTTCATGCGATTGGCTAACACGGTCATCATTTGCAAACTTTCGTGCGTGGCTTGCGTGAAGAACAAACCGGAGTTTTTCACAAACATGCGGTACGTGAGTTCGTCCGCCGAGGATAACTTATTTCCTCGACCTCTCGTAGGGTTCCACCTAAAACCATACGTCGTCATATCGTCCCATCCGTCCGACATCCCTTCAACGTCCACGTCTCGGTATAACAAATCGTTCTTGAACGGGTCTCGCATCCAGACGATATCGACGTCGGAGAGCAAGACGTTTACGCCAATTTTAATAAACTCTTTGAGGATTTCAAACTTTAAGCCAGAGGTGGCATGGTTATCGGTCGAGCCAGTAATGGATGTTAACGAGCGCAAGTAATAAGGCGCGTCATGTTGCTCGCACCACCGCGCGGTTTGCTCGTCGAGTGCAACAATCATGTAATTCGTGATTTCGGTTTTTTGCAATCCGTCAATCCATAACTGCAACATGTGGAAGATGTTTTTGTTCGAGACGCCGACTAATACTTCTCGGTTGATGGCTACTTTCTTCACAACTTCGCACAAGTTTTCCGAGCCACCTTCGCAGTTTGCCGGCCACGAGGTCATATCGTCATCATTTTTTGGCCACGGGACAACGTAGCGCAACTTTCTCGGATGAGGTCCAGAACCTTCTGACCACGCGCTTCGTTCGCACTGTTTGTGCTTGTTAACGATATCATCCGAACTTTCGTCGCCAAGAGCAAATGAGCGACCTTTATCAAACGATTGAGACGGGATAATCGCGTTTGGATCACCGGATAACTCGTCGCCTCGACTCACGTCTTCGCTCGGCGCGTATCTCGATCCTCGGCTTGGGCTGTTTTTCAAGTTGTACCTACACGCGTGTCGAAATGGTTTTAAGCGCGCACCGGCTTTAAACGCATTATCGTAAGCCGGCATGATAACCTGTTCCGTAACTCTGTCGTCGACGCCAATGCGTTCTATGTCCAAGTGCTCGCCGAAATATCGACACAACTCGATCGCCGCTAAAGTTGGATTGAAGCGCATAAAACTAGATCTCGCCATGGGTAAGCAAACGCTTTGTGCGTACTGCGACCAACCCATAGACTTATCGCCAATACCAATCACTTGTCCATTCGATCTGCACGTGATATCGGTGGCGAGTTCGATATCGAATCCGACGTGCGCGGGCATCATATCGTCGAGGGCATTCACGTCGGCGCCGATAGTCGTAAACGAAAACGCTTCGGATTCGAGTGGATTCGCCGTAAACTCTGCGCTTTTATCCGAGAGAACTAGCACCGCGTAGCCTCTTGTAAGTAAAACACTCGCCAAACGGTGAGCCGGAGATCCAGTCTCACTCTCACCTTTGACTAATACCGCGGAAACGTGTTGTTGTTCTTTAAACTTTTCGCGATTCCCGTAGGCGACGAAAACCACGCTCGTTTGCGTGGCGTCAGCTAACCTCGACGCTTCATCTGCGCTCATGTGTGTCCCGTCAATGACGACAACGGCTTTTTGATACTTGATACTTTCTCCGTGATGACTCGTATCTCGCTCATCAAACATCTTCTTTAAAGCCTCGCGCAGAGCATCCGAGGAGGAGGGTGAATTTTTCTCGCCAGCAACAGTCTCAATCTTCATCCCATCCGTAACCATCTTCTGCCCATTCCCTCCGTCGTCTAAATACCCATCCTCCTCCGATTGCGCCTTGGTGCATTTGTTTATCCCGCCTCGCCTACTCGCTCTCGTCGCGTGGTGAAACACGTCTACTATTTCCGCGCTCGTCAAACTAAACTTCTCGCAACTGTACCCGTCCCGGATGGACGCCACGCACCGCTCGCCATCCATCATCGCCTTACCACTTATGCTTCCTCCCATGCTATTGTCCTCGTTGTTGTTATTTACACCGTCAAACGAGGAACCACCACCACTCGTGCTCGTACCGCTGCTGCTGCTGCTACTCCTACTCCCGCTACTCCTCTTCTCCGCTCCTCCTCCGCCTTCATCACCAGCATCATCATCACTCGTTTTTGTCGCGTCGTGAATCTCCGCAATCTCCTCCGGTTTCCCATCTCTCACTAGCACTTCGTCATTATACTCGTTTTGATGACGATACGAATGCCGACGATGATTATCGATTTTATGACTCCCGACTCTGGTCTCTTCTCTTTTCGCCACGCTTCGTAATTTCGTCTCCTCGGTCTCGTAAAACAAAACGTCCGAGACGAACAGAACGAGAATGAGCGGTGAGACGATTCGAGAGAGTAAGCGGGAAATGAATGAATTTTGCTTCTTTTTTCGATTTGAAGTGGAGGAAAAGGAGGACAGAGATGCGTCTTTGGTGGTTACGACGGATGACATTTTTCCTTTTCGAGCGCAGAGAAGCGCGTGAACGCGCCGCTCTGTTTTTGTGCCGATCTGCGGCCAAATGTCGTCACACCACGAGCGGGGAATAAAAAGAGATGTTCTCCACCACCACAGCATCGTCGTCGAGATGCGTGGTCAGATCTGCGTCCACCGTTAAAACCAGTTCTAAGTCGTGCGATGCTATTCGCAGGAGTAGTGGTAGGAGTCACGCGCGTTGTCATCAACGACAACAACAACAACGAAGAGTCGTCGCGACGATGAGCGTATCTTTGGATAATAAGATTAGTAACAACAACAACAACAACATTAGAAGAAGAAGAAGGAGATATTCATCGAGTATCGTCAAATCGTCTCAGGACGACGAAAACACCGAAACGCCTTCTTCCACTGGTTTCGATGGATTCGATACCGGAACCACCGTGACGGATGAGGACCAAGAACGTTTGCAACTCATGAGCCAAGAAATCAAAGACTGGTTGAAACTTTTATACGTGAAACGAGAGATGTCATTTAACGAGGTCAAGTTGATCATTGGTATCGAAGATCCTCGATTAGCGGACAGAAGAGAACGGTTCGGGATCGAAGACGAATCCGGGTGTTCCGCGGAGGAAAAGATTCAGGTTTTGGAAGACGTGGACGAGGGAAGAGTGCCGACGGATATCGTGGCGTGCGAGTTCGTTTTGAACGAGTTGAGAGAGTGGCCTGGGTTGGATTCGGATATCGAGTTACCAGAGAGACGAGAAACTGGACCGTCGAGATACGAGGAGATTGCCATGGACGCGGCTGGAATTAAAGGGCGAACGAGAAACCCGAAGAGAATGCTGGACGATTATTTGGAGGAAGACGATAAACCCGAGGAAAAGAATTTACTTGGATTTTTGCCTCTTTACGCCGTATCCTCGGCTCCGATTTTCATCACGATTTTCGCGTTAGGAATCATGTTTGTCAACTCTTTGCAATAACATACTACTATACATCATGAATACATTACAAATAATACTTCTATGGACGAAGATGTCCTACTTTCCTACGCTTTCCCCCTCCTCCTCTTTTGCGCGAAGGCCAAAATCCGTAAAACAACGCGAACAAGGTCAAAGCCCATAAAATGCCGGCGTATTTCCACAACTCGTTCGTCGCCACATCTTGTTGTTGCGCGAGCGTAGTTTCACCACCTCCAATGGAGACTCTTGCGTGTTTATACCCTTTATCGCCCTCCGTGTTTACGCTACCGCTGCTGCTATGACTAAGACTATGACTGACTTTTTTCTTCTCCGCCTCCCCCTCGTTGTTACTACTACTACTACTACTACTACTACTACTACTACTACTACTACTACTACTACTACTACTACTACTACTCTTTGGCATGCACTTCCTCTTCCGTGCTAACAATATCCCACGATTAATCTTTGACACGCACTCGTGCATCAACTCTACTCTGTTTCTCTCGTACTTATCGATGGACTCGTCATCTTCGGGATACAAATCGCACACCGGGAACAACTCTCTTCTGTTTGCCTTTCCGCACTTCAATTTATCCTTTTCCGTTTCCGATTTTGCGTATTCAAAGTGTTTATCCCACTCGTAACTCGTACCTTGTCTCATCATCAATCCGTAATGTATGACGAAAGAATTCGCGCTCTTCTCGTTCCACGGTTTCGATCCGGCGTACATTTGCACGTCGTTGTTCACGTTGTGCGACAACCCGGCGCTCGCGACGCCAAAGACGTACCCGTACATTTCCGATATCCACGGTCTCGGTGCTTTTTGAGTGATGAACGAATCGCCGGTACCGTTATACGGCCACCACACTCTCTTGTCTCTTCTCACTTTCCTCGTGTATTCGAACCATAACGGCGCCGCTTTCGCGATATCGCTCCTGGCGAATATCTCCCACCCGCCCACTTGCGCCAACCGCTCGCGAACGGCAGGTCCGACAAACATACTCGCCATGTCGTTTTTCACGCCCGATAAGTATCCGTAGTACCCGCCGGCGACGACGCCGACTCGCGCGGGAATCTCTCTCACCGTAAACGGTCTTCGTAAAATCATATCCGCGTCCAACTTCACCACCCACTTCAAGCGAGTAAAATTGCTCGATTTCGTCCAATGATTGATGCTCCCCGGTAAGTTATACGCGGAATACGAATCCGACGGGTCGTCTCGGCTGAAATCCGGCGTTTTATGCGTCGGCACGATGTGTAAATTCTCGTACGAATCGTACTCCGCATCCGTGCAGGACAACAGCCGAGTCATCTTCCCCGGCGCACCCACATCCATCCACGACTGATACAAAGCCGCAGATTGCCAATCCATGTACGGTTTACAGTCCGCCGAGAAGACGTAGTGGTAGTCGTCTATTTCCCTTCTTTTACTTCCCACCATCTCTTAAAGTCGCACTCTCTCTCTCCGTCTCTCTTTGTGAATGATGACTCTTTTTCTCTCTCGTCGTCTGTTGAAAAAAAGTTTTGCCTCGAGCGAGAAGAGAGAAAAAAAACGGTCGAGGAACTTAATATGCTGCCACTCTGCTTCGAAAAAAAAAAGAGGACAAAGAGACGAAATCGAGGCCGCGTCTTGTTTCGAATGAATGCATTTTTTCTTCATTCTATCGAACGCACGTATAACTTCTTCCCGCGCGCTCTCGCTCTCTCTGCTGCGTTACTTCTCACGGAATAGTAGTGGTCGTAAAGAAGTTGTTGTTGTTGAGTAACTTAATAATACCTTTCGATTTTATACGCTCTCGTTGTTAGTACAGAGAGTAAAGCACGATGATGAAAGAAGCAAACCATTCAGAAGAAGAGCGGCAAAGTTTACTTTCAAACGCCCCCACTACCGGGGTCAAAATCGAAGACGATGCGACGACTTTGACGTTTACGACGAGATCTACACTGATAATCAAAATTGCCACGATCACCGCGTTGGCGACGACGTTTGCCACGTTTGGGTACGTTTCCGAGAGCAA
>Ga0209505_1000716_pt1 | contig 25256 bp, 10 predicted proteins | sample COGITO_mtgs_1103_2_FD_184794 | JGI IMG/M metagenome (GOLD analysis project Ga0209505, IMG submission 184794) | Pelagic marine microbial communities from North Sea - COGITO_mtgs_110331 (SPAdes) (version 2) | ecosystem: Environmental > Aquatic > Marine > Epipelagic ... | reverse complement strand
AGAGAGAGAGAGAGAGTCAATTTCACATGCGAGTGCTTTGAGAAAACGAACGACTGTTTTCTCGAAGAAAAAAAAAACAAACAAAAAAAGGATGATGCGAGAGAGTAAGCTCGAGCACGTAAAAAAAACTGAAAGAGTAACGCTTAAGCACTTACGATCAAAAAAAGAGTACGACTTGAGCACTTACGTGAGTGCTCAAGTCGTACTCAAAGAATTCTTTTCTCGCTTTTTTTTGGTTCTCAATTGGTTTCTCGTTGGGGAGATAAATCTTCATATCTCTCTCGCACATCTCTTACTCCCTGAGTCCTCACGCTCTCAAATCGATCTCAACGAGCGCGAGAGCGTATTCCAGAGCACAAACCACGAGCGAGCGTCGTCTGGATATTCTTTTGAGCGGATAAAGACGGGTTTTCGAGACGAAAAGAGCGCGTTGAATTCCCCTTCGGAATTCGACGACGGGAGAGAGGTCTAAAGAGATCGGCGGGAAAGAATTCGGAATACTTCGAGCGGGTCTTTATCCCCGTAAACGCGTTTCGCATACAAAATGAGCGCCCAAAACGAAGAAAAAGTATCCTCTCGCGTCGCGTTTTGCGAAGACGCGCCGACGTTTCGTCCAACTCAGGAAGAGTTTTCCGATCCTTTGCGATACATTTCATCCATACGCGAACAAGCGGAGAGGTTTGGTCTGTGCCGAATTCAACCTCCGAAAACCGCGCGGGAGTTTTTCACCGAAACAGTGCTCAATACCACCAATACGACGAGCTCAAAACACACTTCAAGATTGGCGATTGATGCGTCGACTTTTTCAGTCCAAACGAGAGTGCAAACGGTGAACGAACTCAACGACTTCGAAAAGGACGACGACGACGAGAAGCGCGACAGCCCCCAAGGAGGAAAACGAAGGAAGAAAAATCGAAGCGGATTTGGACAGCATGAAACCCTAAAATTTCGCCAAGACTATTGCCAAAAAATGGGCGCGCACTTCAACCGACCGATCGAACGGTGGCCGACGTTTTTAGGGAAGAAGTTAGACGTGCAGAAACTCTACGAACTCGTCAACACCAATCCTTTGAAAGGGTTTGAAACGGTGAAAACGAACAAACAGTGGAGAGATATCGCGAGGGTTTTAGATCCCGGGATGACGCAAACGCGCGCGAACGACGGGACGTCGAACTCGTTCTCGCTGAAATGTTTATATAAGAAGTGGGTGTTGCCGTTTGAGAAGATGAGGAGGAAAGAGGAGGATGAGGAGAAGAAGAAAAACGAGGAGAACGAGGAGGAAAGAGGAGGGAAAGGAGGAAAAGCATCATCCGGGAAAGGAGGAGGAGCGGCAAATTCAAAGGAGGAAACGACGACGAAAGAGGAAGAACCGACGGAGGAAGAGAAGGAGTTGATCGGGGCGATGTTGGATTTAGAGTTTCGATGTTCCAGACCGGCACCGAAAAGACCAAAATTGGAGAATGGTTTAGAAGAAATCGCAGAGCAGTTAGAGATTGAACGCATGACGGCGCAGTCGTGCAAGCATTGCGGCCAGAGCGGGCACGACGACGAGGAGACGTTTCTCGTGTGCGACGGATGCGACCAAGGCTTTCACACGTACTGTTTGTCGCCGCCGCTACAAAAGGTGCCGAAAGGGAAATGGTTTTGCGTCGGATGCGAAGCAGCCGCGCGTGCTGTTGAATTCGAAGACGGAGCGGAGTATACCATCGATGGATTTCGAGAGGCGTGCGCCGCGTTTGATTTAGCGTTTTTTGGTAGGAACAATCCGCAACAAACACAGATGCTTTTAGCGCAACAACAGCAATACGGTTCGTTCACTATTCCGTGCGGAGACGTGGAAGAGAGTTTTTGGCAGATGGTTGAAGAAGGGTCGCACGAGAACGTCGAGGTTCGATCCGCGGCGGAAATCGACACCACGAGACGAGGCTCCGGGTTCCCGAGGATGCGAGACGCGCCTTCTTCTTTTGCTACGAAAAAGAAGTCTGGCGGCGGCGGTGACGACGAGGAGGAGGACAACAACGACGGTAATAATGATAAAATGGAGGAAGAAGAAGAGGACGAAATGGTTGCAAAGATGCGAAAATCGCCGTGGAATTTGAATAACTTACCGGTGTTGAGAGGTCCGGGCGAACACGAAAGTCTATTAGCAAGTTTACCGGAACACGTGGCTGGTTTGTCGCAACCGTATTTATACGTCGGGTCGACGTTTGCCTCGACGTGTTGGCACGTGGAAGAAAATAATCTGTATTCAGTCACCTATCAACACGCGGGCGCCGCGAAAATGTGGTACGCGATTCCCTCGGCTTCCTGCGAGGCGATGGAGAACTCGTTCAAACGAGCCGTTCCGGATTTGTTCGGAAACCAACCGGATGCGATGATACGCGTAGTCGCGATGCTTCCGCCGTCTACTTTACGAAACGACAACGTGCCGGTATTTCGCGTCGAGCAAAACCCGGGTGATTTTATCGTGACGTTTCCAAAGAGTTACCACGCGCAAGTCGATTGCGGGTTCAACGTTAGCGAGAAAGTAAACTTTGCGCCTCCGGATTGGTTATCGCACGGCACCGACGCGGTGGAGCGATATCGATCGTGTCGAAAACTGTCGATGTTCTGTCACGAGCGGTTGTTGTGCGATAGCGCGGATACAACATCACCGAAACTTGGTGCAGAAGACGAAGATAAAGATGAAGGAAAAGAAGAAGCGACGACGATTAGCGAGAACACCGCGAGGTGGTTGTTACCGGAACTTCGAACGATGATGAACGAAGAACGCCAAGCGAGGGAACAGCTCGCCGCGGATGGGACCGTCAGATCGAAGTTAGTTGTCGATAAGAAGAAGAAGAAGAAGTCTTCATCGTTGCCGTCGTCGTCGTCGTCGTCTGAAGCCGAAGCTGTAGTTATAGTCAAGAAACCAAAAGAAGCTCGATTGCGAACGTCGCCGCGAACCGCCGAGGATGATCCGGAATGTACCATCTGTCGCTCCATATTACACCTCTCCGGCGTCGTGTGTAAATGCAACGTCGGGCGGAAAGCGTGTTTGAGGCATTGCGCGGAATTATGCGAATGCGCGGCGGACAACAGAGTTCTTTTCTACCGCAAAACGTTGGAAGATATCGAGAAGCTCGTTTCGACGGTTGAGAAATCAACCTCGGCGGAGCATCGGAAACAAATCAACGCGGACTTCAAACCAGTCGCCTGTGGCAAAGCTAGGATTACTAAAGCCAACGCCTGGGTAAAGAAAGTTAAACAAGCCTTGGAGAAAGCTCCGATGCCGGAAATTGCAGATTTGCAAAGTTTAGCAGTCGCGGGAGAAGAGTTCGTTTGGGGCGGAAGCGAGATGGCGGAGACGCGCAAGTTGTCCGCGAAAATAGCGCTCGCCAAGAAGTGGCAAGTCGACTTGACGGTTTTGAAAGCTAGAATGAACGGCGAAGAGTTGACGGTAGGTGACGTCATGCTCGAGGACGATCTATCCGAAGAAGAGGACGACGTAGAAGGAGGAGAAGAAGGAGAAACAGAAAAAGAAGAGCGAGAAGACGAGGAGGAAAAAGACGCCGAAGGAGAAGCTGCTGAAAAAGCGCCAGCCGGGGCTGACGACAACGACCTCATGGTTATCGACGGAGAGAAGAAAGGAGACAGAGAAGATGCCGGTGCTACGGCGACTACGACGGCTAACGTGGACGACGAACAAAAAGTATCCAAGAAGGACAGAATTGTTCCTCGAATGAAGCTGGACCGATTGGAAGAACTGTTGTCGACGAAACCGGTCCCGATGACTGCGGCGGATTTGAAATCGTACACCAACTTGAAATCTGATGCCGAAAACATCGAAAAAAGAGTCGCAGACGCTTTGAAAGAGCAACCTTACCCTTCCCCGAGAACGTGCGAGAAGTTGTTGAAAGATTCTACGAAAATTTCCGTGGAGATTCCCAGTCACCATCGACTGTTCGAGCAGATTCAAAAAGCAACGAAATGGGCGGAAAAAGTTCGCGCCGCGCTCCCTGGTCGCGCGGGTCGTACCGGCAGAGGTGGTGGTCGTGCGAGTTACGAAGACCATAACGACGACGGCGACGATACCGCGGCAACTTTAGTACGAATTCATGATCTCGATGAGCTCGAAAAAGAATCGCACGGTTTGCCGGTATCTTCGATGGAGCTGCAAACGCTCATCAAGGCGCGCGAAGAGACGCACACGTGGCGCGCTCGAGCCATTTCGCTTTTGGATACCAAAAATGCTCCCTTGCACGACGCGGAAATGTTGTTCAACGAAGGCAAAGAACTTGGTGTGTATTGCGACGAGATCACCACGATGGAAACCGCCGTCGACGACGCGTACGCTTGGGTCAATAAAGCGCTCAAGATGGACACGCCGATGACGTCAATCGATGAATTGAAGACACACTTGGAAGCTTCGAAAGCGCTCGCAATTACAGTTACCGAATCGACGTGGCTTAAGAACCGAATCACCGTTCGTCAATGGGCCGAAGACATTAAGAACATGCTTCTCGTGAAAGACCCGATCGACGACGCGATTAAGGCGGTGAAAGAAGGCGAGGAGTTACTCGACTCTGCAGACTACGAAGTCGCTCCAGACGAAGAGAAACTTTTGATAAGTTTGAAAGGCCACGTAGACGCTGGGAAGAAATGGGAAGTAAAAGGTCGTCAAGCAGTTCAATGCGCGAATTCTAAGAGAGAAGCGGACAGGAAGTCTCTCGATGAAGTCGCTCAAATTGTGCGCGAAGGCGCGAGCATCCCTCTCAAACTCGAAGGGTTCGATTTTCTTCAAGAAACTGTCAACACCACCAAAGCGTGGCTCGAACGCGCGCAACCGTGTCTGAAAGGTAAACAGCTCACTCGACGTGGGACGGCGCAACCTCTACCGACGTTGGAAGAAGCGAAGCAGCTCGTCAAGGAGGCGCCGGACTTGCGCATCTACGTGAAGGAAGTCGCCGCTTTGATCGAACGCGTCGAAGACGCCGAATCTTGGAACGAAGAAGCGGAAGATTGCGTCTCGCGATGGCGCGAAGAAGGTGCGGAAATTACGTTTAAAGAATTGGAGTTATCGCACGAAGACTTTGGTTTGGAGTTACCAGCGATGGCTACGGTGAGAAAACGATTACGCGCGTTGGATTGGGAAGAGAAAGCGAGAGAGTGCTTTGCGTCTATTCTTGAGAGAATCGAAGGCACCGCCGGGACGTCGGAGAAAGGGAGCGGCAAGTCGTCGAAAGCATCAAAGAAACAAGAGGAAGAGGAAGAAGACTTACCCGAAGATGCCTTATTGGACGAGCTTCACGAAGAAGCCGAAGACTTGGACGAACTCAATCCGAAACTTCTCGAAGAAGTCAACAAACGATGGAAACTCGTGGACGAGTGGCGTCAAAAAGCAGACGCAATGTTGAATCCAGAGTTGGATGAAAACGGCAGGCCAAAGCAAACGATCGGTCCGGACGAGTTGGACGCTTTGATTTCGGAAGGGAAAAACTTACCGGCGATTGTCGCGAAAGTGGACGAGCTCGAGGCGAACTTGGCGAATCACCAAGTTTGGTTTACAGCGGCGAGAGAGTTGTTGGCATCGGCTCCGGTTCCAGTAGCTGCTGCTGCGGGTGATGATGGTGCAGCTGGTGCGAAAGGAGCTGACGACGATGGTAAAGAACAAGAGAAGCAGAAACGACGCCCATTCTCGGACTTCAAAGATTTGTTGAAGGAAGTCGAAAGCGAAGGAGACGCGTTCATGTGCCCAGAACGAGCGCAATTGACCGCGGTTGTCACTCGATGCGAAGAGTGGAACGACAATCTGCGAATGGCTTTGTTGCGTCGTCCGGTAGTTAACGCGAGCACCCATCCCACCGTTGTTGGCCCTGCAGGAGAAGAGAGCAAGCAAGAAGAGGTGCAACTGAATTCCAAGCAAGTTCTGCAAACGATTTTAGAATCTATCCACGCGGCTATTTTGGACGTCACCGGGACTGGTATTCCTCCGGAAACCGAAGACGGTCAATTTTGTCTCTGCAGACAAGCCGGGGGCGTACAAATGCTCGGGTGCGACGATTGCGGCGATTGGTACCATTTGAAGTGCATCAACATTTCTGCTTCTGCGGCAAAAACGATGAACAACTACGTGTGCGCGCCGTGCGTGGCAAAGAACGGAAAGCCGAAAGCACTGTCCTTGGAGACGTATAAATCGGTCCATCGAACGAAACGGCCGAACATTTTAGCGTTGAAAAGAGCTTTGCAAGAGTCTGTGTCTTTTCCGTGCGAAATGCCCGAAGAAGAGTTGATTATTGAAATCGTCAACGCGCACGACGCGTGGTGCTTGCGCGTTCGCGAGTGCTTGCACAATCACCACGTCCTCGAAACCTCCACGTCTGCGGAGACGCAAGCCGCGCATATTGCGAGAGCAACGACCAGAAGAGAAGCCGAAGCGAGAGCGAGAAAGGTCAACGAGGCGCAAATGCGCGGTGCAAACCCGCACAACGCCGAATTGACGGCCATTCAGCACGTCATGCTCATGGGCCAATCTGTCACCGCCGCGGCGACGCAACGCACGATTGCTTTGCAAGGCGCGCAAGCCAATCCAACTTTACTCTCCGAAGAGTTGAAGAATATTACCATCAACCAACTCACTTTGCTGCAACAGTTTGGCGTTCAGTTGGCGTTGTGTCAAGCGCAGTTACACATGGCGCCGGCGATTTCGCACCCGCACATTGTCCACGTCTTGATTTTGCGAGATCGACACGCGAAGCTGATGGAGCAACTCGCGGTCGAGTTGAAGAAGGACGACGGGGAGCAACAGATATTGGCAGCGATTACGCAAGCGATGGATCCGAACGCACAAGTTGCGGTTCCTCCATCTGTTGCCGCCGCTAACGTCGAAAGAGAAGCGGCAGCAGCAGCAGCAGCAGCAGCGGCAAAGGAGAAGGACGATTCAAAAGGAAAGGAGGAACCTTCGCCCGAGGAGGACGTGAAAAAGGAAGCCGGAGAAGCGCCGGCTGCCGCGCCGCCGCCTGAGAAACCAGCGCCCCCGGTGAAAGGAGGCAAGAAAGGTAAAGCTGCGGCAAAAGGTAAAAAAGGCGCGAAGGGGAAGAAAGTTGCAGAAGAAGTTGAAGCTCCCGCGCCCGAAGCGGCGGACAAGGAAGAAGAAGCTGTGAAAGAAGAGGACGCGGCGACGCCGATGGATGTAGGCAAAGACGCGCAAGCCGCGCAAGCCGCGCAAGCTGCTGCCATCGCAGCGCAAGCCGCCATGCAGCAACAGTTCGCGCAGCAACAACAGTTCCAGCAACAGCACGATCAACAATTTCTCGTTCACCAGCAACAGCAATTGCAGATGATGGGTGCGATGCAACCGCAACCGGGACAAGAACAAATGTTCGCCGCCGCGACAGCGCAACATCAACTCAGCGGTACCGGTCCTGATGGTACGCAACAACCCGTCGGAATTGACCTGAAGAAACAAATCTTTGCGGGCATGAAAGGTGCATTAGCCATGGAATTGGAACCGGTCGAGGAGACGTTAGCGATGATGAGAGAAGTGTGCGGCCCGGCGTGGCGACAACGCGCCACGTCTTTAATGCGAGGCCCGCCGTTCCCAAAACTCATCGAGTTGCACGAACTGAAAGAGACCGCCGTAGCCGCTGGCCTTTGTCCAGGAGGTGGTGTCGATCCATTAGCCGATCGCGCGTTTGCCTTAGAATCCGCCGGTCAACTTTGGCTCGAACACGCCGCCACCGTCGTCGAAGATAAATCCATTCCAATCGAAGCCGCTCGCGTTCTTTTGCGCGAAGGTCGAGCGTTACCCGTGCATCTCAAAGACGAACTGGAGGAGTTGGGCGAACGATGCGAACTCTATTGCGTCTGTCGATCCGCGTACGATGCGAAACGATCGATGATTTGCTGCGACCGATGCGACGGCTGGTTTCACTACGAGTGCATCGGCATGCAACCGCCTGGCTTGGACGAGCAAGAAGAGGCGAATATTAAGTTTGCGTGCCCGCAATGTTGCGAAAACCAAGGGATTCCGTACGTGCCTTTCAGACCTCTTCGGTGATATACACCGCGAAGAGAAAATCTTATCTATCTATCTATCTATCTATAACAACATTTAGCATTAACACAACAGTGATATAAAACTACGTAGCTACAACTTTTTAATTTAATAATACAAACTTGAATACTATCTGGTGCGAGTGCGTCGTCTATCTCTCTCTTAGTCTAAGAACTTCCCTCGTTTTAAAAGTTGCGACGGTTGCAAAATTTCTTGGAAAGCAACGATGTCCTCGTGTTCTTTTTCGTCATCGTTGCTTTTCTTGTTGAAATCATCGTGCACGATCGTTGTTGTTGTTGTTCTCTCCTCCCCTTCTTCTCCTTTCTTCTTTCGTAATCTGAACCGTTCGATTAACCCTTTCATGTATTTTGGCCTAGAATAATTCGCGACTGAACGACTCAACCAAATCGCACGCAACAAACGTTCCTCGTCTTCGCTCATGTCTCCCCGTTGTTCGTGCGATGATGATGATGATGATGCTATTCTCTTCTTTCTATCTTCTGTCGCGTGATATAGTAAAAGAGCCGCCGATACGGATAAATTAAACGACTCCGTAAAACCCGACATCGGCAAGTAGACTTTCCCGTCGGCCAACTCCTTCGCGGTTTCCGAAACTCCATCCAACTCGTTACCGAATATCACAGCCGTTGGTACCTCTGCCCAATCGTACTCTCCAACCGATTTTGCTTTCTCGTTATCGAAATCCGTCACCAGAACTCGAAACCCTCGCTTCTTCACTTTTTCAATGCACTCCGTTGTGGATTCGTACTGCGAGATGTGCTGCCATTTCACGGCGCCTCCGCTCGTCCGTCCGGACTGTTTAAAAACCAAACCTTTCTCTGCGACGACGCCAACCGCGCCTATACCCAGCGCTTCTGCGGATCGACACACCGCTAAAAAGTTCCCGGTATCGTACACGTTCTCCAATATCGGGAGCACGCTAAACACTCTCTTCGATACCGTCTCCTCTACGCGCCGTATTCGATCCGCGCCGATCATATCGTTCCCGACGACAATCTCTTCGATTTCGTGTATTTCCGCTTCAACGCCTTCAAAATTTAACCCGTTCTTTGTCGTGAACGGGAATATCTTTTTCTTCATCTGTTTCTTGTCGTTTACATCGTCCTCGTCCTCGCCTTGATACACTCGCTTCCTCCCGTGATAGAGGTACTTTTTATCGTACTCAACCGTTTTATCCATGAAACCTCTTCGAATAGCTTTCGCGGAATAATACTTCTCCTTATCATTCTCAGCATCAGTATCATCGCGAGTACTCTCGTCTTTCTCGTCTTTATGAGAAGAAAACGTTGAGGCGATGTGTCTTCCTCGTCCTCCTCTTCCTCCGTATAAAAGTCTTCCGTTTTTTGACGGCTTGAATTGGAAACGATTTCTGTCCGAACAAAAAGGCGACGAAGAAGCGACTGTGACACCACCAACTCGAGGCTTCATCGTCGCTGAGTGCTGAGGCGCGTTCGTGCCGCTGATGCGTGGATAGTGCTTGATCATTTTTATGCTTCTTCTGATGAGTCGTGGGAGCATAGTTTTGACGAGAATTGGATTCCCTTTTTGGTGTGTTGCTTATCATCATCCCAAACTACTTACAATAATGTCTCTAATCTACAGCTGCTCTATCTACTTTCTCTCTCTATATGTGTGTTATTAAAAGTTTTCTTCGGCGTACTTTTTAACGTCGATGTCGTTTTCTTCGCACGCGTGCCCGGGACAACATATTCGAATGGCGTTTTCCGGTGTCTCCGTAACTTCGTACGCCATCGCCTCTTCGGCGAATCTTCGAAACAACTCTCGGTAGTACTTTAATCGCGCTTTCTTGGTGAAGTATTTCTGGGCAAACTTTTGACCGTTTTTGGCGATTTGTTGCATCTCTTCGTCGTGTGTTCGCGCGTAGTGTAAAACCTCTAAAACGTCCTCTGGTTTCTCGTCGTTTTCCCAAAACTCCAAGTAATGCGTCTTTGGCTTTAAAAATTTACTGAAATACGTCTGGAACAATTTCTTCTCGCTGACGACGACGGAGTTCAATCCGAGCTTTTCCTCGAACTGAAACGAGTGGCCCTGACCGTCCAAGTGTAAAATGTATTTGTGTTCCATGTGTTCTCTCAGGGAGATTTTCGAGTACATCTTCACGTCTAAAAAACCATCCTCCAAGGAGGTTCGATTCTCCGCCCAATCGACGAAATTTTTCCTCGCTCGAATCTCCGCGTGCCGCCCCATGCGAGGGTACATGGTAAACCTCCCGACTAACTTCTCGTCCTTCTTCGACCACGGGAAATCTTCATCGAACTCTTCTTTTCTCGCGTACACGTTCTCGTCTATCTTGTTGTGCCTAAACCCAAACCCAGGGTGTAAAATGCACCCGGTTTCCTCCGGGAACTCTAGGTCGCGGCAAAAGCAAAGCACCGGAAGTCGTTCCTCGTCCGGAGGGTTGTAATCGAACGTCGATAACGCCATTTCCATCGGCGGCAACTTCGAACCATCCTCGCTGCTCATCTCTCCATCCTCTTCCCTCGTTTTTGTCTTTCCAAAAACCTCGCACAAATCGTAAAAGTACTCGTATATCAACTGGACGTGGTGTCCGTTAAACTCTCGCGAAGGTCTTCTCGTGGCGAGAAACAACTCGTTTTTCACCCAAACGAATCCGAACGCTCGGTGGTTCTCTGTCCCGTATTTCACGCGCGCTCGATTGGTCATTTCTCTGGTGACTTTATTCTTTAGGAATGGTTTTAAATCTTCGGTTATTTGCGCGTAGAGTAGTGATACATCCTCGTCGTCGTCTTTGATATCGAAGTCATCATCGGATGCTTCTGCGGGGAAAACAACATCGGATTCGATCTCTCGTTCCGCTTCCTCCGCGAATTCCAAGCGCGTTTCCAAAGAAACCACTCCTTCTTTCTCGCCACCAATACCTTCCTCCTCGATATTCGCGTTCGCGACGTTGAGTAAGAAGAACAACGCCGGGGCTGTGACGAGTACGAAGAGGAGGAAAAAACGCATTTTTTTTGTGAAGTCTTGTCTGTGGAAAAGGTCAACGAAATGAACTCTCTCGTTGTATCAAAAATCTATCTGCGTTTTCTGCGTTTTTCTCATTCGACGCTGTCGTCTTCCTCTTTTCGTCTGTCCTCCTCAAAATTCTTTTGAGAGAAGTAATTCGCCCTTTTGGACGTTCGATATTGCATTTCGAGCTCTTCTTGTAACAACAGAAGAAGACAAAGAAGAAGAAGCTCATTGAGAGAGAAAGGACTATTAAAGAAGAGTAAAACTTTCTAAAGACTTTACGATTTACTATGTTTTTCTCCTCAATAAGCTTCTTCTTCCGAAGAAGCAAAGTTTGTCTTCTGTTCTCGATGATGATTTTGACGATTACATTTTGTACCCGAGAAGTTGACGCGGCGATTGGGAATCACGGAAGAGGAACAGGAGGACGGTCGCCGAGACGAAGTTCACCGAGGAAAGCATCCACTTCCTCGTCTCAAGGAGGACAACAAAATCAACAAAATCAACAAGTGCAACCACCGCAACTCGAACAACCACCGCCAAGAAAACGAACGTGGATGAACCATTTCGTCGTCCATAAAGGGTGGAACTGCACGCAAATTCCTTCGAATCCAGTCATCATAGGCGGCGACGGCGGCGGCGCGGGGAAGTCTTTAGAGAAGTTTTTATTCGAAGCGAACGCGGTACAGTTCGGTCCAGTGGACGAGGACGGGAATTCTGTGGCACAAAAAGAAAGTGGAGTGGATACGATGGTTTTAGACATCATGGAGTGGGCGAAGAGACCTTTGTACGATCCGAACGATATGCCGTATAAGTTGCAATACGACGTGGCGGACCATTTGTGTAGGATGTTCGCGAGGCAGGAGAAGTGGGTGCACCCGGATCAAACGGAAACGTACGTGTCGAAGAAAGATATTCCGAGGTGGGGATGGAAAGATCCGTACGCGCAGTATTTGTTGCCGTTGTTTGCGGATACGTATTTGAGGAAAGCGACGTACGTGCATTTGGTGAGAGATCCGAGGACGTTTCCCATCGGAGGTTTACACGAAAAGGAAAGACGATTGCAACGAAAATATTTCGGCGAGGAGAGATGGGAAAAGTTGACGAAAAAGTTTGAACGAGAGTGGGAACATTTGAAAAAGCACAAGCAAATGCGAAACGTGAAGAAAGAGGACGTGATTGACTTGTTGAGAACAACCGCGCATTGGACGGCGGTGAACTTTGAAGTGGCCGCGTTCGCGCTCGGACCGTATCGCAACCACGCGATTATTTTAAAGAGCGAAGATTTGGTCCAACCTAGAAACGAACACTGGAAGTTAGTCGGGAGCGACGGAAGTGCAAAACCGGCGCACATGTTAAGAGTGCGACCGCTGAATAAATTGATTCAGTTATTAAAGTTACCGGCGGATACGGCGAATGAAATTTCGACGTTTCAATACTTGCGCTCGAAAGCGTCGCATTTCTCAAGGCACGAGAAAGATTTCGATTACCGCGTCAACTCGCCTTTAGTGGACGTTCAAACGCGAATCGCTAACAGGACGTTGACGTTACTGAAATACCCAACCGACCCGGATTTGTTCGTCCCGGACCACCCGGACGACGACCACCCGCTCGCGCACGGCCACAGAGTCTCCGAATCCTACGTCGACCCCGAAACCAACGAACAAGACGCGACCATCTACGCCCACCCGGAGCACCGATACACGGACGAAACAACCTTTACACATCCAGACGACGAGCACGAAATCGACTCCCGCACCGGCCGCATCAAAGAATACGAACACATGCTCGGCATGCAACTCAAACCGACCGAGCGAAGAAACGAACACGAGAGGAAACAAATCCCGCCGGAAACGGACGAACACCGACGGATCAAGAAAATGTTAGACGATCACGTCATAAAGAACGATATCTTAGATAACATGGTCGTCAGAGGACAAAAAGTGAAAGATTTGATGATGCAGTATAAGAAAAAAAAGAAGATGTAGAGAAGTTTTGATGATTGATGACGACGAGAGAGAGAGAGAGATGTTCACATCAGAGACTTTTCGACGACGATCACGACAACAAAAACTGTAACAGATGCCCAAAGAATACGCACAACCACAACAACACGCGTTCTGAAGTATTTAACGTTTTAATTCTTCTTCTTCTTCTTCATAACTTCATCGTCGTTCTTCACATGTCGTAAAGTACTTTTGTTACATTTTTCTCTCTTTTCCGATTTTTGCTTTCAAATTCCTCAGTTGAGTAAACGCACGAAAAGCACTCTTAGTACATAACAACAACAAGAACAAAGAAGAGAAGAGAGATGAATACCAACAACAACAACAACAACAACAACAACATTGATTCTTATTCTTTCACGACCGAGGATCAGATTAAGTGTTACGAACTCCTCCAATCCGCGCGCATGAAAGACTTCATCGACGTTTCTTTCGTTCGCATTTGCCACCGAACGGTCGCGAATGCGTTTCCGGATGTAACGGCAGAGTGCGGTGGTTTTCGCGATACTGAGAGCGATAAAAGCACGAACGATACGGACAGATTGAACGATATATTCCGCCTGTGCGTACGAATTGGATTAGCGAACGTGATCGTACATTTTATCGATGAGATTTCGAACGACGCGAATTGCGTCTCGGCGGACGCCGTGGAAGCGAGGTTGAGGGACGGGGAGAATGTCTTTCAATGCATGAAGGGTTTAATGGAAGAAGAGAAACAGGAGATGAGTAAAACGTTGAAGAGCAAAGATGGTGGAGGAGATGGTGATATATCGTCGTCGTTGGCGAGGTCGATGGCGACGTTTCAATGCGCGCGGAGGGCGTTCGAGACGCTCGGCGCCGAGGACGGCGGGAGGAGAAGGAACAACAACAACATTAACAATAATAATAGCAAGAGTGGTGAAATGATTGAAAAGTTGAACGAATTGCGCGACGAGTCTATCAATTTAGCGAACAAAGCGGAAGCGGCGATGTGGGCGGTCGAGGAAGGGTTTTTGAAAAGAGGGCATCTAGGGAACAAGTTTTCCGGCGCCGCGAAGTGGTCCAACGAAGTAAAAGAGAGGCGAACGAACGCGAAGAGTGCGTTCGGGTTTGATAATGCTAACGACGACGACGATAGTGATGAGTGTTGTTTGTTCGTGGACGTTTTGTTGCGATATTTGAAAGAGAAGAGCGGAAATGCGGATGTCGCGTCTTACCCGTTCAAATCCGTACCGGACGCGTTGAATGCCATCTGGGGCGGCAGCGACGGCGACGGTAGTAATAATAGAGGAAAAGGAGGAGAAGGAACAGAAGACGAAGAGGTTTCTCAAATCGTAAAGAAATCTTTGTTTCTGTATTACGTCCTCGACGCGGGATTGCCGTGGAAAGACGCTCCAGCTCGGTACGCTCGCAACGCTCGAATCGGTTCCAAGACGTACTCTGAAATCCGATTGGCATCTTTACTCGACGAGTCTTGGACGTTCGCGAACGATCCGTTAAAAGATATCATCACGAACGAAGCCTTGCCGAACTGCGCGACGTTATCTGGCCGCTTCTTACCGTTACAATTTGTTAAAGTCGTGCACTTACGAGGCGAAACCGCGGCGGCTTTGCGAACGCTGCGAGCGAGAGATCGAAACGATTTCACGTTTGAAAGCGTCGAGAAGGCGACGTTGGAGGTAGAAGTACGAATTGAATTGGGATTAGTCGCGGAGGCATTTTTATGCGCGAAAGAGCAGTTGAGTTTAGCCGTGAGATCAGGAGAAGAAGAGTCGATCGTCGTAGAACAATTGGCGAACATCTTGACCATGAAAATTGCAGAGTACTGCGCGGACGTTCGACAACTCGATCAAATCATCGCCTTGCCGTTGCAAAACACGGCACTGAATGGTTGCATGGAACGCGCGTTTTTATCCTGGCTTTGGGAGAACAAAATACGCGAAGATGTGAGCGCAGAGCACACGATTCTTTACTTTTTACAGCGAGGTCGCGCGACGGAAGCGGTGGAAGCGTACGCGAGGATTCTCGATTTAGAAAAACGAGGCGGCGCGATCGCTTGGGGCAAAGCGAAAAAAGAAACGATTGAAATGTTAGAAGAGCGAGTTAGAGATTTACCGGTAGTTGTGCAACAAATGTCGACGGATAATTTAGGCACCGGGTCGGTGAAAGGCGGAGAAAAGTTAGGCCGCGAGATGGAGAGAATGAAAACGGAGGATAAATTAAATGCGGACGTGACGGTATTAGAAGCTGTTTCTGCGGTGGCAGAATCGTCGACTCCAGATTTTGTATTGAGAGCAGCTGGAAACTCCGAGGTGCAACCGAGTCCGTTCTTGAGACCGTTGACGACTTCGCCGGCATCTGGAGACGAGTTTCCTCGCGACGCTTTGCGCGCGTCGCAAACGCACCGATTAGCGCGATCGCCTTTCGATATTGCCGCCGCGGGTCATCGACAAAGTAGAAGAACTGTCGCACGAGCGGAAGAAGACGCGAATGCGATGCAAGTGTCGGACGTGGGCGCAAACAACGTTTCGTTCGCGCGACGACCGAAATTGTTCGTCCGATCGGAAACTGCGATACTCCCTCCTCCAACGAAGAAAGCAGATTTGCCGCCGTTGCCGAGTCTGTCGCCGCTCACCGCGAATAATAATAATAATAATAATAACACTAATGGTGCCGCAGGAGTGAGCATCGTGGCGCCGTCGCCAACCAGAGCGTCGCCTCGAACGCGATTGTCTAAAGGTACGCGTAGAACTTAGAAGATTGATCGATTGTATTTTTGACGCGTAATTGCACGTTATAATAAAACTGCCACGTACTCTCTTCACAGCTCATCATCGTCAGAGCGTCGTCGCAATCTGACCGCATCATCCGGCCAGGCAATCAACGTCGTCCCGTCCCCTTTCAGCTGCAATTTCAAATGCCCAAACGCGTATTGCTGCCTCAAAGTTGCCAAGAACTGTTCGGCTTCTTCTCGAGGATTTTCCAACGTCGTCAGCGCGAACATCTTTTGACGCATCAAAACAATTTCTAGTTTGCTAAAATTTGTGCGTTTTCGCGTCGACGTCGACGAAATAGAGCAAACGCAAATGCGCTAAGTACGAGGTCTCGGGAAAGCCGGGATGCGGTCGAATGCCTTCGTAATCGTTGAAAAATTCACCGCATCCAAACAAGATTAGTTTTTTCTTGTACAGCATAGCCGTTTTCGCGTGATGGGAGCTGTGACCGTGAACTATATCTGCGCCGGCATCGACGAGCGCTTTTGCCGCGGTCACGTGCGCTCTCGGAACCTCAAATCCCCAATTCGAACCGAAGTGTACGGACACGACGACGATCGCGTTGTTTGAGGATTCTTTCTTCATCTTTGCAATCGCGCTCAACAAGCGCTCCGGCACTTTGTCATCCTCTGTCGCCAAAAACACGCCCATTGATCGTTCCGTCGACTGCCACTCTCGAGGCACGCCGCTGTCTTCGAAGCACAGCCCAAACGCCGCGACGTCGACGCCTCGCTTATCGTTCCTCGCCGGCGCGAATCCGTACGGGTAGACGTTTTCCAGCACCGCCGGTTTCATCGCGTCTGCGATGTTCCAACCGGCACCGATGCGTTTCACGCGCAACCCGAGCGACGCATTATCACTGCTACCTTCTATCGAATCGAAGAATTTTAACGTATCCTCCATCCCTTCTCTCGAAAAATCCATCGCGTGGTTGTTCGCCAAGGAAACGATATCTGGTTTTAAAACATCCAACAACGCGAACATGTTCTCCTCGGATGCGCGGTAGTTGATGCCTTTGTGCGGATAAAACGACGACTTTTTCGTCACGCTGGTTTCCAGATTGAGCATTCTCGCGTGAGGTTCAAACCTCTCGATGACTTTGGCGACTTCTCCGAGCACATCTCGCGCGGAAACTTTCTTCTTCGTATCTGCAAAACGTCTTTTTTGTTTTTGTTCTGCCAATCGCGCGTAATCGAACGCATCTTTGCAGAATCCTTCGCGGATTTCCCGAGCGCAAGGTGAAGGCATGACCGCATCGACACCTCGTCCAGGCATGAAATCGCCCGCGAGAAAGAGTCTGATTTGAGATGACGACGATGATGATGATGAGAAAGAAGAGGGAAAGGAGGACATTTTTTGTATCTAATTTAATGCTCCTTCTTTTTTTTAGGTATTCGCTCGCGGTATTACAATGATGAAATGTTCTTTTTTTAGTTATCCTTGACCGTCGTCGGCGGTAACTTTCCTCCCTCGGACCGATTTCAGAGCGCCAACTTTCAAATCGGAGGTGAAAAACTCGTCGATGGCATCCGCGGTGACTTGCGGGAAATCTTCTTGCGGCATGTGTCCGACTTTTCTCAGCGCTTTCTCGCTCGCTCGAGCGTCCGAGGCCCAGCTGAACATGGGCGCTTGGTCGAGGTATTTATCCGCGACGCCCCAAACGATTCTGGTTTTCGGCATGCCACCCTGGAAGTACGCGTCTTTTACTTTCTTCTTCAAGTTTTTAAAGTCTGCGTTCGCGACGGTCATTTCAACCGCCATTCGCGCGTTTTCCGCGTCGCTCCCGACGTACGCTCTCTCGTACTCTTTCATATCATCTCCGCCGATTGCAAACTCGTTCCCCATGTAATTCAACGACACCGCATCGAACGCTTTCCCTTTCCCCATGCCAAACATTTGCGCGTACGTCGCCAACGGCGCTGCCAAGTTGTGATTCCCGTCCAACGGCATGTTCATTAAAATTATTCGGCGAAACAAATCCGGTCGCTTCCTCGCCAACAATATCGCGTATTGCGGAATAACGTACCCTTGCGCGACGAGATCGACTTGTTTCCCATTCGCGACTTTCTCCACGTACGTCTCCATCGCCTCCACGTACGACCGTTCGTCGTACTTAAATCCTCCATTCGAGGAGGGTTTTTCCGAATCCCCGTGTCCGACCACGTCCGGCGCGAACGTCTCGTACCCTTTCTCTTGCAACAACACCGAGACTTGTCGAAACGTGTACGCCCTCGAACCTAAACCGTGGATAAACACGACCGCGTTTTCCTTCTTTTCTTTATTCTTTCCCGAAGGTGAACCTCGCCGTTGCGTCCACGTTTGTCCGTTTACATCTATCTGTTCGATCGATTGCGTCAGCGTTTTCACCATCTGCCCGGTGGAGGAGTCGAACGTTTCTTTATACGTCGCTTTATCTTCTTCTTCTCCATCTTGTTCTTCGGCTGCTCTGACGACAAAACTCCCGGCGACTTTTCCCCTCGAAGCAGTTGAATGTCTTCTTTTTGTTCTTCTTCTTGGCAAAACTCCTCCCAACATCCGTTCCCGAGTCGTCGTCGTCGAAGACGACGACGATGATGATGATGTTCCGATGCGTGTTGTTGCTTTCGTCGTCATCATCATCTCGAAAGAGTATTTTATTCGTAATGGTCCTGCGGTACTCTATATAAAAGAAATATACCACTCTGTACTAAGAACAACGAGAAGACAGAAATAACAGAGAAAACGAACAATACGTCTTTTCCTCTTTTATGACTCTCTTTCCTTTGATGAGAATACAAAGTCGTCGCGTCTCGCTTCTCCTTATGTGACGTTTCTCTCTTTGTTTGGATAAAAAAATCGAGAGACGAATGTTTTAGGGTGTCGGACCCTAAATAAAAAAGCTTGAAATTTCGAAAATCTTTTCAAAAAGCGCGAATGCCTCAAAACAGAGACGCGCGAGAAGAAGACGTGACGAGGTGGTGAATACTACCACTCGTAACAGAAGAGCACTAAAGATGGCGCCTAATAATACTAATCCTCCTCATAAGCCTCCTCCAAAGTCAAAAGCGAATAATACTACTAATAATAATAACGCTTTGTACAAACAAAAGAAAGGGAGAATAGCCAAAGCCTTTCCGAAATCGTACAAGAATAAAGCGAAGAGTTACGAGTTTATGATGATGCATCGAGAACAACAACAACAACAACAACAACAACAAAAGATGAACGATACGGATGACGATAAAAACGATGATGAAGACGTCGCAAAAGAACAAGATTTGATGATGAAAACGAGCGACGACGAGAAAAAGAAGAAGGACGATGATGATGAAAATGACGAGAAACATTACGTCTTGGATTTAGGAGAGATGCAAAGACGCCTCGCGAGCGAAAGGAATACGACGAATACGAGAAGAAGTAATACTACTAATAAAAGAGTAGGCTACCAATCCGCGAAAGGAAAACGAGGCGGCGGGAGAACAATAAACCAGAACGCAAACTTGGCGGATTTAGATTTAGCGGACGAGGAGACGGTGCGCAACGCGTTGTCTTCCTTGCCGGTGTCGCATTACGAGGAGAGAAAGAGGAAAGCGGAGAGTTTGGAAATGAGGTACCCGGAATGGTTTAGGTATTTGACGCACGATTTTTCGGTTTTATTATATGGGTTCGGGTCGAAGAAGCAAGTTTTAGAGGATTTCGCGAGGAGGTATCTTCTGGACGGGGCGGTGGTGGTTGTCAACGGGTATCAGCAAAGAGTCTCGGCGCTGGCGATTTTGAACCAGTGCGCGTTTGCGTTGTCGGACGAATCCGAGAATTTGATGCATCATTCTTCCAATAATAATAACGGTGGGAGTAGTAATAATGGTTTCGCTGATGTCGCGAATAACGCGCAGGCTTTATTGAGACGAATTGCAGAGTTGACGACGGATCATTCCGGAGGAGGAGGAGAAAAAACAAACGAAAACGGCGATGCGATGATGATGCATAACATCACGAACAACACAACGACGACGACGACAACCGGAGGAACGGCGGCGACAAAGAACACGAGAGGCAGCAGACGAGACGGAGGCAATGGTAATAACTCCGCTGCTGCTCTCGCGTCGTTGCGTGATGCGAACGTCAACGCGTCGTACGAAAGAGACAAAAATCATTACCAATCGACGGCGTCTTTCAACGACGGCGGCTCCGCGTCTCGGTTGTATCTCGTCGTGCATAACATCGACGGCGTTGCTATGCGCAACGCGGAAACGCAATCGATTTTAGGCGAGCTGTCTTCGTTCCCTCGAGTGCACTTAATCGCCTCGGTCGATCACGTCAACGCTCCTTTGTTATGGTCCAAACGAGAAGCCGCAAAGTTCAACTGGATTTACCAAAAAGCAGTCACCTTCGCGCCGTACGCCAAGGAAACCGCCAACGATCCGCAACTCTTGGCGAGCAAAGGTGAGGAACGACACGTCCGAGGTGCCGCGAACGTTCTAAAATCCTTAACGAGGAACGCGCGAATCATCTACCGCATCATCGCCGAAGCTCAAATCTCAGAAAACGGTCAAGGACTCACCTTCCCGCAACTCTTCCAACTTTCGCGGGAGAGTTTCCTCGTCACCGCCGAGCTCGCCTTGCGCGGCGTCCTCACCGAGTTCACCGATCACGAGTTGATCAAGATTAAGAAAGTTTCCGACAACGAGGATTTAATCACCGTCCCGATGGACAACAACGCGTTAGAGCAGCTCGTCGAAGACGAGTGCGAGGAGATTCACAATTTCTTTTAGAATGAATGAAAGAAGAAGATTTAGTAGACATACAACATGGTGTCGCAGTTTAGTAGCGTCTATATACCTAGTAGAGTAGTACGTAGTAGTAGTTGTTGTTCTTGTGTGTAATGTACCATATTAATACTATGAAGCTTAACACACAACAGACTGTTGAAATACTTCATTTCAACAACACGTCAACACAAATATATATAATACTACTAATGTCTTCCTCTTCAGCGACGACGTTTACGACGACGACGAGCGCTTTTATTCGTAGCCTTTCTTCTCGCAGCAACAACACCAAGAAAGCGAGAACGATTAAAAGAAACGTCGTCAGAGCGCAAGAACAACACGATGACGTAAACGAGGACGGAAACGAGGAAACGAACGAGGAAACGAAGAAAAGAAGTTCAAGCAGCAGACGAAGCGCTCTGATCAACGCATCCGCGGCGACGTTAGCGATGGTTATTCCCTCTTCTTTTAAAACTTCTTCAAATTCTGGGTCTGCTTTCGCGGCATCGTCGTCGTTATCATCGAATAATGAAAATGAATTTGCCGATGCGAAATCCATGCAAATGTTACGACGAGAAGGCGAGTTTTCGCTCACGGACGAGGAGTGGCGAGAAAGATTATCAAACGCCGCAGACACAGACCCGTTCGCGTATCAAGTGTTGAGAAAAGCAGCGACGGAGAGACCGTTATCGTCACCGTTGTATACCGAGAAAAGAGTGGGCACGTACGTGTGCGCCGGATGCGAGAACCCGTTGTTCAGTTCGGAGACAAAGTACGACAGCGGGACGGGATGGCCGTCGTTTTACGACCATTTACCGAACGCGGTGACGGAAGTGCCGGATTTTAGCATCATGTTTTTACCGAGGACGGAGACGAGGTGTAAGAGATGTCAAGGGCATTTAGGACACTCGTTCGAGGACGGGCCGAAACCGACTGGGATTCGATATTGCATGAACGGTGCGGCGTTGAAATTCGTTCCGAAAGATGTGTGATGATGATAAAAGAAACTCTTCTTCTTCAAATTGCTGCGTGCTCTCCTCTGCGAATAACAAATGTATTAATATTACAGTAGTGTTTTATGATTCATCTAAAAAAACGTCCGCGCTTTCTACTTCGCACTCGTATTTATCGACAAACTGTAGCCATTTCTGCCATAACTGATCCGTCGAGAGCGTGTCTCGATGGCCGAGGACGATTAATCCTCTTTTTGCTCTCGTAATCGCGACGTTCAATCGTCTCGGATCGGCGACGAATCCGAGTTGATTTTGACGATTGTTTCTTACCGTGCACAAAACGATAACTTCTTTCTCTCTGCCTTGGAATCCATCCACGGAGCGGATTTCGAGTTCGTCTTTGGCGCTTTCCGGGTTGTCGGCCTCGACTACGGACGTGTTTTTCAGCTTGACATCGCTCGTTACTTTTCGGTTCCACTCTTCGCTAATCGCTCGAACTTGCGCGGCGTACGGCGCTATGATGCCAATATCGCCCGCGTTTTTCACGTCTCCGGAGAGTAAGAGCTTTTGTACCACTCTCACGCACTCTTCGGCTTCTTGGACGTTAAAGATGGAGTTTCCATCCGGCGCTCGCATTTCTTCGCCTTTGACCTCGACGAACGCTAACGGAACCATTGTACTCGGCCAATTGACTCCGTTCGGCGCTACGCGTTCGCTCGGTTTCGGCACCGATTTCAATCGTCGATCGTAAAACCGAACCGAGGAAAACGCCGCTAAGCCCGGGTGCATTCTATATTGTTCTTCCAGTAAGTACGGTTCGACGCCTAACAATTCTAGTCGTTCGATTAAACTTCTCTGTAAACCAATCGCAACTGCGTCTCGACTGACCACTGTTGGCGGTAACTGTTTTGTATCGCCGACTAACACGCCCGCCAACGCTTTCGTCAAAGGAATGAGAGTGTGCGGTTCAACGCATTGCGCGGCTTCGTCGACAAAGGCGTAGCGAAAGACGCGGTCGGCGAGTAAATCGTCGCCGGCGCCGACGCACGTGGCTAAAATCACATCGGACGCGTTAACTACTTGGATCGCCGCTTCCCTGTCTAACTGTTGCGCTTGTTTTCTGGCTTTCGCGGCTTCCAAGGACGTGATACCTCGAAACCGTTCGCGAATGCTATTCGCTTCTTTACCCTTCGGATGCAACGCGACTTTATGACTCAACGTGGACTCTAACAACCACGGCTGTACTCTAGCGGGCGAACCTAAGCGTAAAATGTTCATCGAGCGATCTATCTTTTCTCGAAGTAACGCATCCAAGATGTTATCGACGGCGACGTTCGACGCCGCGCACGCTAAAACTTTCGGTCCTCTCCACGACGCTTGCGTATTAGAAGATTTTCCTCTGTCGCTTTTGCCGCCATTCTCCTGTACGTTTGCATAATTCACCACAGACGCGATTAAAGCAACCAGAGTTCTCGTTTTACCCGTTCCAGGTGGTCCTCTCCATAGCGTTAAAGTGTTTTGCATGGCGGCTTTGACTGCTTTCCGTTGCGATGGATTCAAATTTTTCGCGTACGACGACATCGCTTGGTCGATTCTTTGGTCGTTCTTCCAGCTAATTGGGGTGGACGCTAATGAGTTCACCGAGGAAGAGGAAACGAACCCGAGTAAACTCCTTTGAAACGTTTGATACGCCGTTTGAGATAATTTATTACTGTCCCCGCCGCTTTTCTTGTTACCACCACTACTGTCGTTCATCTTGGAACGTTCTAATCCCGGCATGCCCCCGGGCTCGCTAAAAGCTTCCAACGCGGATATCGCTCGATCGTACGCCACCGTATTCGCGGAGAGATCTATTCGCAAACGTCGTCCGTTCTCGCCGTCCCTCAACACGTCCCCTAAATCGTCCTCGGGAATTGCAATAGTTAAATAAAACATTTGTCTGCTCGCGACGATGCCGACGATAGACGAAGAGGACGACGTACCTTCTTCGCTTCCGTACACGTTGATATCCTCTAAAGTCACTCTCTCGACTTCGTTATCGGATAAAATCACCATATCCCCGACGGATATGCGATGAAACGGCAACTCCTCTCCTAACGGCGTATTTTTCGGCAAATCTCTCCTCGGTCGCAGAACTCTTACCAAAGCGTCTCTCCCGATTGTCCCTTCGTACCTCGCTCGCACGTCCGACAAGCAGTATCCTTCATTTTTCAATCTCGATAACGGCCACGATTCCAACCGTTCCTTGAATTGCTCGCGCTCTTCTTCGAACTCGCACGTGATCGCTTTCGAGTATCTCTCCTTGTGCGCTTTGTACGCCCCGCGTATATCTTCCCTCGATTGGCCTCGAGATCTCGTCTTCTTCTTTTCCTCGTGTTGTAAGTCTTTCTCGCCCCCGCTTCTCCGCGTTGTTGTTTGTCTCTTGGTGCCGTCACCGAACAAGTACCCGTACTTGTCCTCCGCGCTCTTTTTCCCGCTTCCTTTTGCCGCTCTCGCCCACATCTTTTCTCTCTCTTGAATCGCTTTCGCGTCTACTAATCCTTCGATTTTCCTCGCCGCGGTAGTCCCGCGTTTACTACTACTACTACTCCCCATCGTCTTTTGCGAAGAAGAAGAAGAAGAAGAAGAAGAAGAAGAACTCAGTCTTCTTCGATTCGTCATTAAATCGGCGACTGTTTTCCTCTTCTTCTCTTTCGCCGGGCGAATGTTCTTATTGTTATTATTGTTATTGTTATTCGTATTATTCTCATCAAAATCATCATCGCTCGGCTTCATCCTATAAAAATCATTCCTCTTATTCTTCGTCTCGTAATCGTCGTTCTTATTACACGCGTTGTCGTAAAAATTGTATTTCCTCTCGACATCTTCGGAGTATTTTTCGTTTGAAAACCCCTCTCTGTTGTCGTTGAATCCATTCACGCGTAACGACGACGACGTTTCGATGTTTCTTTTCTCGATTCTTTTGAAAAACGAGAGTCGTCTCTTAGTGTTAAACTTTTTCTCATCATCATCACGAAAACGATGACGATGCGAAGAAGAACTAAAGGAGAAAGACGACTTCAACGCGTTGCTCGTCGTCATCTTTCTCGTCTTCTTTTTATCAGAGTAGTATTAGCATTCGCATTAGTATATCGAAAAGAGCGGCATATGCGAGGATGATTCTAAGTTCTTGTGTGGTAAAAAACAACGGAGAACGTTTTTTGGTCAAACCGTTCGTTTAAAAAAGGCAGACGTACTAAAAGAAAAGAGCGGCGGTGATGTGTTCCCTCTTCTTTCCCGCGGAGGACGACACCGTCTCGTCTTCTCTCTTTTTGCGATCGATTTTGATGTGCATCTTTTTGCGCGTTCTGTGCACACAGAAGAGGGCGTCTCGTCATCAACCAGACTTCTCCATCTCTCTTTTTAATTCGATGATGATGATCTCGCATGTGTATTCTTTCGTCCTTTTATTTAAGAGACGCGAAGAGAATAAAAAGCAGTTGGTCTCCTCCTCAAAAGAAGAAGAGAATAACAAACTCTCATCAACTCTTGTTGTCTTCAAACGGACACCCCGGATTTGGTACTAATACAGAGAAGTGCACGATGATGACGACGACGTCTTCTTCGTGTTGCTCGTCGGGTGTGTTCGGGGTGCTCTCGTCGACGTCGTCGTCTTCTTTATTGAAGAAGATGAAAGAGAATAAAACAAATGTGATGAGTGTGCGCCGTCGTCATCATCAACGACCGCATCATCATCATCATCACGCCTCGGA
>Ga0209505_1000672_pt1 | contig 26265 bp, 14 predicted proteins | sample COGITO_mtgs_1103_2_FD_184794 | JGI IMG/M metagenome (GOLD analysis project Ga0209505, IMG submission 184794) | Pelagic marine microbial communities from North Sea - COGITO_mtgs_110331 (SPAdes) (version 2) | ecosystem: Environmental > Aquatic > Marine > Epipelagic ... | reverse complement strand
CAGGCGCCGAGAACGCTCAGCGAGCGCGACGAGAACAAACTTCGTCGTTCTCGTTCTCGTTCTCGTCGCTTTCGTCGCGCGGGGGGTCATCAAAATGAGAAGAGCGACAACTTTACGAATACCAAAAGCGCTTCGAGCGATGAAAAACGATATCTAACGACGAAGAAAGATGATGATTCCACGCGGGAGAACGAATCCACCACGGCTCTGAATCGAGCGATATCTATCGCGAGCCAATCGATGTGCTGCATCGCGAGCACGACCGGTGGGTTTAGCAACTTTGAGCTCGTCGCGCGTTGGTTCGATCTTGATACTACTACTACTACTACTACTACGAACAACAACAACAACAACAACGAAGAAGACAAAGATATGAACAACAAGATGGGAAAATTAAACGAACGATTGATGTGGAAAGAAGAGGACACGTACGAGGCGCAGATGCGCCTGGCGACGGCGTCGTTTTTAGCCGCGACGACGGTGGCTGTGGGGCAGCCGGCTTTGGCGTTGGATTTTGTCCTCGTCGATCCTTCCGGTGCGTTTCGTTTCGTTTCGTTAAAATATCTTATCCAGTAACGTTTAGATTTTTTTCGCTCGCCTTCGCGTAAATCTACTACATTCAAATGAACACTCACCAAAGATCTCTGATACTCACGATGATGGACTACATACATGCAGTCAAAGAATACATGGACCAACGCGACGAGGCCATGTCTTTCAAGTGCAAAGGCGGCATGATGGACTGCGACGGTGACCGACGAGAATTCGCGCGAGCGCAAGCGCAAAGTTTGTCGGAGCGTTTGGAAAGAGGCGAAAAAAGGACGGACTGTACGGTGGAAGAGGCGTGCACGGACAACATTTTAGGCGCCGCGTTAGCTGGAACGAGCGGATTTACCACCTCGGAGAAGTTTGAGAAGCTTGGTCGACCGGAGTTGGCGGACGCTCCAAACGCGAGTAGGCCGAATCTCGGCTTTTAAAAACATCAACAACCGCGCGCGTTCGTTCGTCGTGGATTTTTTTACGCTCGCTCTTTTACTTTTGTACATTATTACTCTATTAAACTATTACTATAATTTTACATATCTATCGGTGCAGCTGCTCTGTTACTACGAGTGTTACTACTCTAGCTATCTCTTCTTCTCTACTACGCGAGAACTTGTCTGACAATCCATTCCGCTTCTAACACGATCTCCTCTTCTCCTCTTCGTCCTCCTTCTTTGAACATCTCGCACTCGTACGTCGTCTCCAACATCTCCCTCCCTCGCTTCCACGAAACGCTCTTGACTTTCGTTCGACATCCTAAAACTGAGTTCACCTCTACCGGTTTCACGAATTTTACGTTTTTCATCCCGCAGTTGATTTCGTACTTGCACCACGTCGCGCTCTTTCTCGGCGCGGAGGATAAAAACGTCAACAAGGACACGGTGAAGAATCCGTGAGCGATTGGCAGTTTAACGCCTCCCAAGACAGACGGAGAAGACGACGACGATGCACTACCAAAATCATCATTATCATTACTTTTGTGTATCCACTGTTCATCGCGAGTGACTTTACCGAATTGTTCGATAGACTCTCGCGTGATCACGTATCGTTTCTTTCTGTTCTCGAACACCTTTCCCGGGGAGGATATCCATTCCTCCGCGGATTGGATTTCTTCTTCTTTGTCTTCTTCGTCTTTTCCTTTCAAAGTTTTTGAAGACGACGCGAAATGAGACGCGAGAATACTCACTCGCGTTCGTCGTCCTCTGTCGTTTAGGGGAGGAGGAGGAGGAGATGAACGACGACTTTCGTCGTCGTTCATCATCGTCTTTCTTTCTTTTTGTAATGGAGAAATGTTTTTCCAACTCAGAGTCGTCATTGTACCGATGATTCTTTCCCGCTCGCCGTGCGTTTGTTCCTCCTCGACGGGAGGAAAAAAGCCTCAAAAACAACGAAGAGTTCGAAGACAAAGCCAAAGAGATCAGAGAGACCCGGCGGATTTCAACAACGACTACGACTTGCTCAGAGAACATTTGCAAAGAGAAAACGGAGGCCCGATCGCGAATTTCCTAAACTTCTTGAGCGAAAATTCGTTCGGAAACGCGTTGAATAAAAGTGATAACACGAACCCGTTTGCGTTTTGTTACAGCTGGTTTCTCGCGAATGTGATGCCCTTGAAAAGACAGAGACAAGGTTTGGCCGGTGAAGCGGTATCGAGAGCGACGATACGGGACGAAGCGGACCGACGACTGGACGAGTTTATTTTGAGATTAGAAAGAGACGAAAAGTTGAGAGAGGACGTGAAACGAGTGAAGACGTTTTGGCTGGAAACAGCGACGAATAGAAGTAGTTCTAGTAGTAGTTCGAGTAGTAGTAGTAGTAGTAGTAGTAGTAGTAACAACAACATGACGGAGAGATACGCGGAAAATCTCGCGTGTCGGACGTTGTCGCTGGCGGAGCGCATGGTGAGTTCGACGGAACAGAACACGTCTGAAAATCAAGACGAGGTTGCCGTTCGCATCAACGAGATTTCCAAAGCAATCACGTGTACGCCGAGAGAAGCCGTGGACGCGTGTCACGTGAATCCAGACGCGTTATCCACGCCTTCGTCGGCGTTTGTGAGTCGCCTGAGCAAATTGAAAACCGCCGCGCCTGGAGCCAATTGCTGCTCGATGTTCCTCTCGGCTCCGAAATTGTTCATGGGCGATACAGGCGACGAGTGGGTCTCTGTCGTCGGTAGAAACGCAAAACTGCTCAGAGAAAAATTCCCAAACGTAGACGTCGACGCCGTCGTCGAACACGATCCAGAGTTGTTGGTGTTATCCGGTTTAGAGGAAGCGGTGGAGGAGTTGTTGTCCTTGTGGACGGCGGAGGCGTTCGCGCTCTCTGACGTAGATAACGATTTCTTCGCGGAAGAGTTGAGCGTCGCTTTGAGAGCGTGCGCGCCAAACGGTGGCGCTTTGCCGGAGATGTTTTCTTAATGAATAATAAGAGAGAGTGATGTGTGTGTGAGAGAGATTTGGTACCACACGACGTGGTCTCGGATGATCGCGCGTAAAATTTTTAATACATTTAATGCATCACCCAAACAGCAAAGATCTTCACACAATTACATTACAGATACAAATTCGACGCGCGGTCAGCCTCTATATACACTGCACCTTTTGAGACGCCGGTGACTCTGAAAAGCGAAAGTATCCCCTCGACTTTTTCTCCTTTTCCTCCTCCTCTAACGACGACGACAATCATAAAAAGCTCTTCTCAAAAGAGCAGATGTTCATAACCGCGCATCGAGGCAACTTTGTTCACTTTAAGAAGAAGAACAACAACAACTCCGGTCGAGGAGGAGCAGCAGTAGCGGCGAATAATAGTAACAGTAACAGTAATAGTGATAAGAACAACAATAGTAATAAGAAGAACTCTAAGAAAATCTCCATCGAGAAGTTAATACAGAAGCGAAAAGAGAATAACTTCCGAGGGGATTCGAGGACAACTTCCGAGGAGGAAATTCATCAGCAGCTTCAGCGAAAAGAACGCGAGTATTTCCGAAGAAGACAAGGACGATATTACGATCTCTCGCTGAGACTTTGGGTGAATAAACAACCTCACGACCATTATTTACATCAAATGTACGAAAAGTTAGACCGAGACATCGAACGGTTGGTCGTGTCTAAAGACGAAGAGAAGAAAGAGAAGCACGTGAAATACGTGACGGATTGGTTGACGGCGCTGGCGAAAGTTCCGGTCGAGCGTTACTTACCGGCTGGGTTGTATTTACGAGGCGGAGGAGTTCACGTGCCGGAGGATGTGAAGAGGCAAGTGGATTTGAACGCGTTTTACGGGGATAAGTTGATAACGTCCGTGTTGCTCGACAAGATTCGCAAAGCGGACGGGAAATACGGGGCGAATCGAGCGCCGAGGAATAAGATGGAAGCGAATAATTTTCTTTCGGCGTGCGTGAGAAATAAAACTTTCGCAGAGTTAGCGCCGGATATTTTACCGGACGTGAAGATTACCGCGGAGGAGTGGCGACATCACGAGCACGTGGCCGGGACGGCGGTGGAAGCGGCGATTATAGCCGTCGCAGATTTATCGAACGATACTTTGAGACAAGCGCAGAAGGACGTCGCGATCGATGCGGTGGCGAATTTGATATTAGAGGAAGGGATGAAATTCGCGAAGAGCGACGTGAAACCGGCGAGAGCGAAATTTAACGATACGCTGTGTTTGTATACGGTGAAGTTGTTGTCGAGGAGCGTGACTGGATTAGTGCACGATCCAAAATTTATAGGAACGGCGAGAGTGACCCACAGAAGATTGTATTTAGGAGATCAAAAGAAGAGGTATAAGAACGTACCTTTGGAATTCGGTACAATTGAAGTAGAAGCGGAAGGGACGAGCAGCGACAACGCGAAAGAGGCGGCGAGCGTGCAGATTTTGGAGTTGATGAAAAAGCTAGGATTAGTAGACGAGGAGTATCAAGCGATATACGTGTCAGACATTAAGCCCGCGTTGAATTTATGGAAGGAGCACAGGAGGAACGAGGGGAAAAAGAAAAAAGAAGACGGAGTAAAGGAGGAGTACGAGGAAGACGACGATGCGCGAGAAAAGCAGCGTCGTAAGATTTAGTCACCATGATGAGTGCATTATTAGATTTTTGAAACGACATGCGCATGTCCACTCGTTGCTGCTGCTATTTCGCTACTTTTCTACTATCGCCGCTGCTGCTATTTTTAAAATTTGCTTTTGCTCTTCTTGTTCGCTTTCTTTCGCGCCGTCGTGGCGTTCTTCTCGTACTGACTGTTGCGAGATTGTTGTTGCGGTTTTCGTTTACTTTTGTTCTTATGGTGCGTTTTGTTGTACGCCTGTCGCATTTTTTCAATCATGTCTTCGTCGTCTTCCTCGCTCTCATTGTCGTCTTCCTCGCTCTCGTCGTCGTCATCAACTTTATCCGAATCATCAATCGCAGCTTTTTTCCTGTCCTTTGCATTATTTTCCTCGTCGTCCACGATTTCCAACTCTGAATCCGAATCCATTTTATCGTAATCCGCTTTCGTCTTCTTCTTCGTTTTCTTCTTCTTCCCTTTTTCCGCGTTCTTTTGAGTTTCCGTGTTTACTTTCTTTTCTTCTTTCTTCCTCATTTCCAAACGGGCTTCGATATCGTCGATTTCAATTTCTTTCGGTTTCGCCGGTTTCGATCTGCGCATGATGTCGTTGTTGTTCATGACTACTAAACTCGTATATCGCCCGCCGCCTTCGATTCGTGCGATTGGCTCTCTGACGTTTCTCTCGTCCCAAACTTTAATAATTCCATCCGAAGATGCCGTAGCGAAAGAGTGTCCTCCGCGTTCTGGAATCTCCGCCATGCACCGAACGCGATTTTCGTGCGCGTTTACAATCGTCGCACTCGCTGTACCACCACCGACTCTCGCGTCGAAAATGCACACGTCGCCACCTTCGTATCCAATTCGGTAGATGTTTTCCGCCGAATCCTCTTTGCTTGTCGCGCACAAACACTTGCGATACCCAATCCTTCCTTCCCTTTGATCTTCCCTCGTAAACGAGCTCACCTCGCCGCCGCTTTCGCAATCGATAACGTCCAACCACTTATTCGTCAAAAGCCCGTACCTCTTCCCTCCTCCTCCCGATGTATCTTCTTCTTTGCTGCTAAAAAACACGTCAATTCCGCTTTCTTCCCCACCTCTCGTCTTCCCTTTATACGCAACCCGTCCTTTCTTCAAATCCCAAAGCGCCACGGACCGGTCTTCCTTTCCGCACGACACCGCCACTACCCCGGACGCGTGTACGCTCAACCCAGAAACGCCGTTTCTGTGCGCCAACATTTTCTTCAGTATTTCAAAATCGTACGTTTGCCAGACTAAAATCGTCCCATCGTCGCTCCCGGAAAGCATTCGAGTCGGCGACGGCACTTTTTCCTCCTCGTTGTTGTTGTTGTTGTTGTTCTTGTTGTTCTTCGTAGTACACTTTTTACCATCATCATCATCATCTTCACGCTTTCCATAAATACTGGGCTTGGCAAACGCGATGCACGTCACCGTCCCACTGTGTCCCGTCAACGACCCCACGTCCGAAATCTCCCCTCTCGTATTCACGTGAAACGCTCGTATTCTGTCGTCGTGTCCTCCGCTGCAGAAAAACGGACCGGCGGCGGCGATTGATTTTATCGATTGTTGATGCGCGTCTATCGTGCACAGAAACTTTGTATCGTTACTTTTCTTCTCAAACTCCTCCTCGCCAGCAGCAGCGGTAACAAAAGAGGAGTTTGGACCGTACGAGTGTCCGAACAGAAATCGCTCGTACGAGCCGGCGAAGATCGAGTGCGCGTTTGCCTCGAAGTTCTTCTCCATTTTTTTTAATGAGAAAAAGGAAAAAGGAAAGAGAAAAGAAGAGAGACCTTTGACTCATTAGGGTTGGACACCCTAAGCAATTGACACGTCATTTTTGAAAGATATTTTCATTTCCTCAGTAAAAAGAAGAGAAACACAAACACACGTTCGCTTATGTTGTCCTCATCCTCCTCTCTTCGCAATAATGGTCTTTCCTCCTCCTCTGGGAAGTTGGTCGCCGCGTGCCGATCTTCGTCTTTACTAAAAAATAAGAGTCGTCGTTCCAAAAGCGCGTTGGTGTCTTTTCGAGGAAAATCATCATCGTCCAGGGCGAATTCTTCGTCCTCCTCGAAAGTGACGACGATGATCTTCAACGAAACGTCGTCGTCGTCGTCAAAGGCGGGAGGAAAGAAATGCGAGCAGCAACGAAAACAAGAAACAGAAGAACAGAAATGGGAGAAGAAAGCGGCGTCTTTCGCGTTGGCGACGCTCGTGGCGACGTCGTTAGCGGTCGCGGATTGCTCGGTGTTGAATCAGCCTGCGGAGGCTTCCACTTTTGCGAATGAAATCACGCAAGTGGCTGGGAGAGGCGGCGGAGGTATGAGAGGAGGAGGCGGAAGATCGTACAGGTCTGCGCCGAGAGGTGGTGGGCAATACAGACGAGGACCGCCGCCGCGCGCGGGTTACGGACCGACGGTGATGCCAATGCCAGTGCCGATGTTTTCTCCGTTTGGGTTCGGTATGCCGTTTGGTTTCGGGTACGGCATGCCGTTTGGCTTCTTTGGTGGGGGCGGTTTCATCTTTCAGCTGTTCATGTTGGCGTTTGTCGTGAACGTGGTGAGTGGGTTCTTCAACGCCGCGGATCAATCTAGATACGATGAATACGAAAGAGACGAGTGGGAAAGAGACCAGAACAAATCCATCGACGAGGATGACTTTTCGGACGACTGGAGAAAGAGACGCTAAATATTATTGAATTCCACTTTTAATATACCTACTAAAATTGTATCGCACAACAGCATTTTTACGCGTTTGAATTCGAACGTAAATAATTACTTTTTCTTCAATCAGAAGAAGCACATCCACCAGATATACATAGAAGCTAAATTGACGAGACTCGTAGCTTCCTCGATCAAACGCCGGACTTGACCGCTCGTGCTCAAAGGTAAACTCGGCGCCGCGCCGACACCAACGACGACGCCTTCTAATCTCGCCCCGATATTTTCCAGAGCCTCTTTTGCTTTTCGTTGCGAAACCACATTCGTATTACTTTGGTTACTGCTACTCTTCCCGCGAGTCCACTCAACGAGTGGATCATGTACGAACGTTTCTAACACAGACATCAACGCCTCGCGATGATTTCGTAACACGTCTAAAGTAATTTCACAGACGCGTTCAAAGGCGCCTTCGTAGCCTCCAACGCCTAAACCATCAATCATGTTTTGCGTCAATCGAAAAGGAACAACTTCCGGCGTTTCCAACTCTAAACCTTTGTCGAACAAACACGAAAAGTCCACGTGGACACAATCACCAGTTGTCGCATCCAACAAGACGTTTTCCGCGTGCCGATCTCCCAAACCGACGATGTGGCCGACCATCGACCAGACCGCAGATGTGTGCGCAAATGCCTTGCGAGCGGCGAACCACTTCGATGGATCTTTCCAAGTGTCAAGGAACCATTTGTGGAAAACGGGTGGGAATTTTTGTAACACCTCCTTCCCGTACCCGAGTGGCGATCGTCCTTTCCACCTTTCGTAGATTTCTTTGATGTCGTTGTGCGTGTGACGTCCGAATATACCTTCGCGAACGTATAAGTTTTGCATCACGTGACGCAAACCGGTCGTGTTCGGGACCCATTCGATGATACCACAGTCCTCAGACAATGGAATAACGGAGAAAGTGCGCAAATATAATCGTCTCTTGCGACTTTGTTCGTCGCGAGATAACAAACGGTTCAGAACCGCACAAAATTCCATCATTCTTAAATCTTTTCGCAAATCGTCCTTTGGTTTACACAAAAAGGAGTATTCCAAACCATCGTCACCGATGACGGTTAGTTTTTTCGGCTTTTGCAAAGATTGCAACAGTTGCACGTCGTCGACGAAACCGTAAAAACTTGGCGTTGCGGCAGGAAACGGTGTATGGTCCGTAGGATTTGAATCTTTCGGCGGGAGCGCCGCCGTCAAGGATAATTGAATTGGAATCATAATTTGCGACGGTAACATTGCACATAAACCCGGGAATTCTTTCTCAAGCGAAAAACTCTTCGCTTGACGTTGTCTAGGCTCTGTCGGTGCTTTCGGTTGAAACGCGCACAGCTTGACGAGGTGGTCGCCCATAGCTTGAAAAGCGGCGATTTGCTCGCGATGGCTGCTCTCTTCGCGAATCGCTTTTTGTAATACTTGTAAAGCAGATCGTTTCCGATAATCATCACGCGAACGCAACATTGGTGCGAGTTGCCACAACGTTTGATCCGAGTACGCGCGGAACAGTCGCGAAACTAACGTCTGGACGACGTGTAACACGTCTTCATTTTTGTGGGTCAAGCGAGAGGTGAGCTGCGGTAAAGCGACGAGCCATTTATACAAAGGAAACGCGTTGCTGTAAGTCTTGACGATGAGCGTAATGTCTTCACAACACTTCTTGGCGCGCTGAAGTTCCTTCTGCATCTGATGCTGCGTCGTTGCAGACGTTGTCGAAGTATAAGTTGCGTGCATTCTCTCGTAGTTGTCTCCGGCATCGAACCATAACGTCAACATTCTCGGTATGGAGGCATACACGTGGCGATGTCCATTTTTTGCGGATGCTCCGTAAGCTTTCGCAGCTTCCGTGATCAAATCGTAACTGGAGGTCACTTCTCTACTATTCGCGAGAGCGTTTGAACCTGCGCGACCGCCACCCTGATTATTCGCTCGTCGACTTCGCGAGGACGTGTTCAAATTCTGGGCGGCCGAAACGCTGCCAATCCCACTCATCGCCAATACCGCTTCTCTCCTTTGTGCATCTTTGAGTAGCTCGTCCAAATACCTCGCGAGGTGAAAGTGAGCCTTTTCTCTCGATCCGTAGTGCGTCTTTGCGCGCTTGTACAGTTCGAGAATTTCATTTTTTTGCTTTTGACCGGTGACCGCAGCCCAACGAGCGAGCTTAAGCGTCGCTTTTGCCAAGATCTTGGCGTCTTCATCACCTTCGGCCAGTATGTCCTCAGTTATGGTCGTCGTACTACCTCCCGAACGAGAGCTGTTGTTGTTTTCATCGGTGAAACCGAGAACTTCTTGAATTTCGCTGACTGCTTTGTGTTGCTTGCCTTCCGCCCAGAGTAACTTTGCTTGCTCCAAGGCTAATCGAACGTTGTTTCCAATCGTCGTTCGTTCACTCGCACCACTTTCAACTTGTTGCATAGAATTTCTAGCCTCTAAGAGTGCAAGCTGCGCGGCGCCATGGTGACCAGCTGTTCGACATGCTCGCGCTTGCGCCAACCACGCGTTCGCTTGCGCAGGTGCAGCGTGAAGTAAACCGTAGATGCACCGTCGCAAAGCTAAGATCGGCTCTCGCGTCTGAATCGTAGCAGGTACTCTCTCTAAGCGCGCATCCCACGCGTTGAGTACAGTTTGAGTGACCACAGGAATACCCGATTTGGACTCTCGAGATATTCGAAATCGATTCGCGGTTGTTCTTGTATCGGCTAATCGACTTCTCGATGCGTTATTAGTGTTACCCTTACTAGAAGCGGGGATTTCGTTGTGTCGAGCAAGTTCAACTTGCATTCTACCCGTCTCTTCGCGGAAAGACTTGACAGCTTCAAAGCCAGCTGCGCACTCCTGCAACAAATGAAGCCGCACCAAACTCGGGTGCGCTCTTTGCCAACTCCCTTCCATCGCTGCTGCAGCTAATGGTGCCAAGACGGCATCGCGCGCAGATTTCATCGCACGGCGAAAACCTACTTCATCGCAATTGTTTACTCCATTTCGGTTATTATTTCGCGTCAAGGCGAGCATTATGCGTCCAATAGCGGCATCACCATCCGCAGGAGCTTTTGGATTAAACGCAGACGAGGACAGATTCGTCAATAATCCAGACACGTCGTCGTCATCGTTAAATACATTCACCGCTTGATGACGATGTAATCGCGAAGAGAGAATTCCTCCACCCGCAGTGCTCCGAATTCGTTTGCGAGAAGATCCGATGACGTGTTCTAACGACGCCGTCGTTGTGACAGTACCATCATATGAGTGCATTCCACCACCTCTTCTCGCGTTCTCGTTATCTAACTTTGTTAATAAACTCTCCAAATCATCCCATCGGCCCAATCGCCACGCGGCGTTTGCTCCAGATTCTGCCAGCGCTGCTGTTTCTTTGCGATTTCTTGAGAAGCGACGCGCCGCAAGCAGAGTTTCCGAATCTCTTTGCACCGTTCGTAAATGCCCAAGACCTTTTAAACAACGAAGCCTTCCCCATTCTGCAGGCGATAAAGTATCACTTGAAGATGATGATTTTGGCGTCTTCTTTGAAAGCTCAGATTCGTAGTGAATCAGTGCCTCCTCCCATTCCCCAGCTTCCTCGTGTCGTAAAAGCTCATCTTCCACTTTTGGTTGCGCGCGAAATCTGGGCAACGCCAACAACTGGTCCGGTTCAGCCAGGCCCTGATATACCGAGGCTAAGAATGAGACGTCGCCGTCTGCCATGTCGAGCTTTGTCTTCGCAAAATTCGCCGATGCAGGATTGGATACCGCACCCTGAGCACGACAATGGTCTTCAAAGTACCTGAGAGCACGAACTGAAGCGCCACAGTTCTGCGCCGCTTTTGCAAGTAGCGTTTTAGGAATATTCTCCAGGAACTCCTGAACAAAGTGCGCATTTTTGTGCATGGCATTTGCGCCATATGAATGACGTCTCGTACTAGAGATACGTACATTCGCAACCCACGTTTCGAGCTGGTCAAGCAAGTGGAATATTGCTTGTGCCGCCAATTCCGCGATACCACCAGAGCCTCCTGATGCAGACGACTTACTGTTGAGCGCGTTGTCTCTTCCCCTTTGCGAGCGCAACGCCGAAAATGCAACAACATCATTTGGGGATATTTCACCTCTGCTCGTATTTACCACGTGCTGCTCATTCTCCGAAACTACTATACCAGCGGCGTCTCTCAACACGGCTAAAATTTCGAGCTCGATGGAAAGTCTTCGCATTCGCGCGGTTTCATCTCCATCATCATTATCGATGACAATGGGGGTATCTTCGTTCGTATTGGCGTACTCTTCTTTGGTTTGCCCAGTCAGAGCATCTAAAACCATGTGCGGAAGCAAATACAGCGTCAGGCGTGTATCGTGTCGAAACACTCCCAAACAATTCTCGAATAAATCCGCACACGGACCGCGAGCTTCTATGGCTAATACGCGGCACCACTGCTGAATCCATTTCGAGAATGAGTTGACTGAAGAAGACGTTCCATATATCGGACGCGTCGAAGGGAGTTGCTTGTTACTACTTGAGGTGTAAATCGTCGTAAGATATGGAGCCAACGTGGTTCTCGCTTCCTCGGGTAACTCCGACCAGAATTTAGCCCCGTCCTTTGTTGATCCTTCCGGTAATATAGTGGTATCCATAGCGTAGTTATTACGCTGATTGTACAAAAATGTTGCGGCTTCTTCAATTTCAGCCGGTCTACACTCGCTCGTTATGAGGACTTTTTGTGCGCAGAATGCCGTGGCGTCGAGCATGATAGCATCGGTAGCACCGCGAACCATACGAGCTAAATGGTCTACGAGCAGAGTTTGAGAAACTTCTGTAGGTCTGGTATCCAAATGCAAGTCAACAGATTCGGTGGTAATTCCTAAACGACCGGGATCGATAGCACCGAGCTCGCCCAGGCATTTTGCCGCCATTCTTTGCGAGCGTACTCTGGCTTGCTCGTTTTTTGCACTGCCTGTAGATGAATAATCGTGCGAAAAAGACTTCAACAGCGCAAATCCGAGATTACCTACGACCGAATCGGCGGTTGCACCTTCGCTCGAGCCTTTCACGAGAGCATTCAATTCATCTGTGTTCTCGTGGTTGCTTAATGCGCGATATATTTCCACCAGCGCAGTCTCTCGGACCGCCGCACTTTCTGTTTGGGACAAAGAGTTCGTCAACGCTTGTAGTCGAATTCCTAAACTATCTTCGAGTAAATTAGATCTTCTGGCGTCGTCAAGTTTCGTGTTCGAGTCTCGCAGTCTTTCCAGTCTGGGCAAAAGAGGCAGCGAAGCCAAAATCGGCTTTGGTAAAATAGCCTTCAATACGAGCTCATCAAGAACAGCTGCCGCTAGATTAGCGTCTGTCGTCGCAGAGTTCGCAGTGCTCGATATTTTTTTCGATGCATCTCCGTTTCCTTCATCGAATTCAGTGCTGTTTTGATTTTCCTGATCGCTATTCTGTAAATACGGTAACATCGTGACCACAATTTGACCGGCGATTCTCGATAAGTACTCGTTGCTGTGCTTCGCAATCACTTGCACAAATATCAACCACGCTCTGAGAGCATCTTTGCGCAAACTTTTGCGCTCAAGCGCGGCTGAAAAGTGCGCCATGACTTTTGGTGCAAATTGAGGCAAATGATCTTGGATTAAAATGACCATGATCGCGAGCGATTTCAGAAATCTGCGATGGATCACTTCGTTTCTCTTCTCATCTGGTTCGTACATGAGCATTTCCACAGCGGTGAAGTGAGCTCGCAAGAAATCTGGTAAGGTGGTGAATTGCTCATCACCTAGTGCCAAACGGCCAATATCGTGGAGCATAGTTTTCAACTCTTTCGCGCAAACCACCGGTTCTGGTACTTTCTCATTAGCGCCCGCGGATTTGATCAAACACCTAATGAGATACAACGCATTATCCGCAATCAGAGTTTCTATTTCTAAACCTGTCTGCTCTTCGAGAAACTCGATTGCATTCTTCTTTAGTGCTTCATTATCTCGAGCTGAAAGAAAATCAGCAATGACGACGTATGCGAATTCAGTCACTATAGACTTGACAGATTTCTCTCCTCGAAGCTCTTTCGCGTACGCCCCCAACGTCTTGATATCCCTTTTACGTACTAGTGTCGGGAACGCCGCAGGTAAAAGAGCATCGAGTAACTCTCGTTCTGAGCACTCTACGACTGCCTCACAAAGAGTACGCAACATTTCTTTATTATTAGGGATAATACATCCGATACCTTCTGCAATTTGAGCGTCTCCTAACAAAAGCTCCTTTGGTCGAATATCACGTTTCTTTGCCAGAGTGTGCAAAAGAAGAGCAGCAGTCGATGCCGTGAGTAAACTTTCCCCAGAGTTTGGAACGATATGTTTTACGCAGAACATAGCTTCAATCGTCAACGCGTCCCGTCTTGCTGGAACGGTCATAGCAGCGGTCGAAAAAACACGCAAAGAAAGCTCTCGTGCAGTGTCCGTCGGCGCTTCGTCCACGACGATTTTCAGATGTCGGAGCAATTTTAAAGACGCCTCAATCTCGATTTTGTGGATTGGATTTTGATTCATGGCTGACGGCGCACCGCCCCAAAGTAAAGCTACATTCAAACTCGATTGCCTGCGCAAATTCAAGCTGTTCAGATTTTCCGCCATCATTTTCATCGCTCGAAAGGAAAACGTCGAAAGATCGATCTCCCCGTTTACGAGAGCATCTTCGAGGAGAATTTCACGCCGAGAAAATATACGCGTTGCATCAAGGACAGCTTTTCTTACGCTTGGGCTCTCGTGATGTGCTAATCGCCACGCGTATCCAATCAATTTATTGGTCCCAAATAGAGCAAAAGTTTCCTTTTCTTTTCGACGTCTTCGATCGAGAAAATCTGGACCGCACGTTAACGAGGTCTCTAAAACTCTTCGTAAGGAGGAAACCGCAACTTTGATTGCATCCGCTTCCCACTTCTTATCGACATTATTGTTCCTCCAAGCAGCCATGCGTTGCTTCTTCGCCTCTTCTGTGCCATCTTCTGCCTCATTAATTTCAGGACAGTCGTCGCAGACGAGAAAATTTGAAAAAATTTCAGAGTATTCTTCGATGCATAATTTTTCGAGCTCATCTCGCAAGAAAGGCATTTTTTGTACTTCGAGTTCACTCATTGCTTTTGCACGCGACGTTCGACCCCTCGATGGCGTCTTGGATTTGGATGGCTGATGGTAAACCACATCGGAAGATGCGATACGGAAGACATTGTTCTGAAAGTAGTGATTTTCTCGCGACTCTGTCGATCCCCTATCTTGCTGCGATACTCTCGCAAACAAGGCGTTCAGAATCTTGCGCCGAGTTTCTGAAGCGCTCACTAGGTTGATATTCACAACCGAATGAATGGACTCGCAAATGCATTCCAAGTCTTCATACTTTTTTTCCGAAGCAAGTCGAACGGCTGAGATAGCTTTAGACGTCAAGGAATTACGCAAACGCTCGAGATCAACTTCGTAGCTTTTATAAGCCGTTCTGGAGTTACTATTGTTGTTTTCGTTACTTTTCTCTATCAAAGTGTCGCTCAGAGATAGGGCAACTGCGAGAGATCCGAGGTCGTAATTAACACCAATCGCCATCGCCGCGATAGCTTTTGCTGCTAGAATTTCATACCGTTCTGCAGCGTCAGATACACCTTTATTCGCTTCTTCGCGAGTCATATCAATCGCTTTCTTCGTCAATTCCCCTAAAGCTTGACTCGAGGGTGAAAATCTCTCTGCAAAAAATTTGGCGAACGGTAAAGCCATGACAACCGTTGACTTCACTCGTTCGTCTTCGTCTACAACGGCGCGCTGCAACACGCGCTTTGCAAGTTCAGCAGAAACTATTGTTCCACTCGACTTTTCAGTCGTCGCGATGAAAGTGATCGCTAGCGCTACGGATGCAATCTTAGACTTTGTCGTACTATCAAGAAGTGCCCTAGCGTGGCGTCGTTCTTTGCTATTGTCCGTGAACTTGCTCGCGTTCAGCAGAACCCAGCTGACGTGCGGATCTTTCACGTACCTTGTGTACGGCCATAACACGACGTCTGGAGTAATATCATGCACATTGAGCAGCGAGAAATCGTCATCATTTATCAGCGATCCTCGGGTGGTGCTCACATCCATGTTTTGATTGGACTTATCTTCGTCATCGTTTCGTCGCTTCTTTGTCGTCGCAGCGAGAAGTAAAGCTGTTGCAGCATCGCAAAGCATCGTGAATGCGCAGAATTTTTCTCTCGCGAGAGCTACAGTTTCGATGTCGACGCTATCTCTATTACTCGCAACTGCTGCGCTCGAACTTTTATCTCTTGGATTCTTATTTTTTCCGAACCATTGCAACCACGTCGAGATGAATTTCTCAGAACACGCTCTCGCTTCATCGGCTGAATCAGACATTGCAGCTGATTTAGCAAGGGTTACAATGGCACCAATCCTTTCGAGCGTTTTTATATCGTTCGCACCGCTATTGAAACTTGTCGTTTCTGCCTGGACGCGTGCGTCTGGAATCCACACTCCGGGAGAATCTGGATCTGTGTTCTTTCGCGGTAAGCCGAGCTGTTCTAGCATTGATATCACGCATGACTCAGTCCATTTCGCAGCTGCTATTTGACGCTGCTTTTCTTCGTCTATAACATCCAAATTTGCGATATTCCCTGCTGCTTCTTCTCTAAAAAATGCTTGGTCTTCAAAATCGGTATCTTCGTCGCTAAATTCCTTCCCACTTTGTTTTCTGCCGACATTGTTGTTTCTTCCTATTTTTCCTGATTGATGTGGCGCTCGCATGGCAATTGCAAGTATTCCAGAGAAAGGCATCGAACCATCTCTAGTGACCGCGCAATGCATAATGGACGCACACGCTCTCGAGCATAACACACCGATTGTATCCGACGCTGAAGACGAGACTTGTTGTTGTTGGTGATTCCTTCGTTTTTTGTTTTCGCTTCTCCTTCGTCTGAGCGAGCTCACTCGTTTTTCTTCTTTATCAGCGCAAGTGGCGACGAGTAAAAGAGCCTCGAGTAAAATTTCTCTCACCTCTCGAGATTGGCAGACGGTGATGCACTTTGTGAGCGCTTCCACGAGCCTCGCGACGTTGTCGACGATTGTGTGCGAGGACGGTTTCTGATCTACTACGCTACTAGTATTACTACTCTGCTGCTGCTGCAAAGTTTGAAGACACATTCGCACAACGTCGAGATTACTAGTATGCTCATCATTGGGATCAAAATAGTGTAAAACATTCAGCGTAACTGCAATTGCAAAATCTTCGCGACCGATATTTTCGTAAAATTCTACGGAAATCGACTTTGCGCACTTCAACGCGTTCGAACGAACTTCATATGAACCGGCATATGCGCTCAAATCTACAATCGCATCGATAGTTTGTGGCGTGATCATCGTGCTCGCAATTTGCGGCGATACCTTGAATGTATAGGAAACGACTTGCAAAGCTGCGTTGACAAAGAGATGCATCGCAGAGACGCCTTTCGAAAGGTCCAAAGATATACACGCCGAGCGTTTCAAACCAGAGAGAAACTCTTCATTGCGCAGCGCTTCCGCACTCTTCTTCTTCTTAACGGTGACATCACTGCTATTTTCCTTTCCTTCAAAATCAGCATCTATAATCTTCATCTCAAAATGTTCCACTATAGCCGCAAAAGACGAAGCGACGTACTCCGCCACGTTCGTATTGTTGTTGTTATTATAATATGAAGAACTCGCCTCCGTCGCCGTCAATCTTTCTCGCTGTAAAATTAACCCCTCTCTCGCATCTTCTACCGCCCTCGACGCCCCTAAGCATAAAGCAATCCACCCTTCCCTATCGTCCACGGCAATGAATTGCATCAATTTGGACGCCAACTCCAACGCTACTCTTTTCGTTTCCAAAGAAGACGATACTGCGCACGTCAAAGGAAACACGCGCAAAAACACCGTCGCCGCCGCCGACGACGAAAACGTGTCTCCGCGTTTGAACAAGTTTGGCCGTTTTTGTATCGCATCTCGCAACACTCGGAGTACTTCCACTGTTAACGACTCGTCGTGAACGCGAGAAGATGAAGAGGTCATCGCTGACGCGGAGGACGTTTCGGGGCCTAAAGAGAAAGAGAGAGGTTTTCGATGCGGCGAAAGTGAGTATTTTTGAAAACAAGAGAGAAAGAGAGAGAGAGAGAAACAATGCATCGAAGAACATAAAAAGAAAGACGACGACGACGTACCACCAAAAACACCTCCGCGAAAGTGCGTCTCCACGAGCTTTTCGAGCGCGCTCTTTGTTCTTCTCTCGCTGTTGTTCTCATCGCTCGCGTTAGCTCCTCCTTTTTGTTGTTGTTGTTGTTGTTGTTGTTGTTGTTGTTCTCGGTGCAACACCAACAACTCCTCGCGAATGGTACGAACGAGATTTCGCACCGACGACGAACCATCATCTTCCTCCCCGCGATGCTGATGATGAAGACGATGATCACCCCCGCTGCCTCCTCCTCCATCGCCCCCGCGTTTCGATGGTTTTTGGTGTCCTCCTGGTGGTCCCATCTCTCCCTCTTACGTATCTATTTAATATGAATTGCGCGCGTTGTGTTGCGTGCAAGAGAGAGAGAGCGAAGAAGAGTTTGAAATTTTGTGGCGAAAAAATCCGAAAGTGAACACGCTCTTTTCTGACGGACGACAAAAGCTCTCTTCTTCGGCTGCTGTGCGTTTGATTTTACTCGGATTTTGGACGACTTTGATTTGGCCCACGCCAGCAGAGCACAGCCTCTTTTATCACGTGGCGTATCATTTCCCGGTGCAGCAGAGGGCTCTCTCTCTTTCTGTTTTTTCCCTACTCTCTCTATAGATATATCTCACGGCACGCGCAGTAGTAGTATTCATCATCATCACAGAAAGAGGGAGACGAAGAAAAGAGATGTCTCATCACTCTCTCCGCGAGCTCGCGTCTTCGGCCTGCGTCGGGTCCTCCTCGTTCCCGGCGTCGACGTCGTATTCTTCTTCTTCTTCTTTTGATTTATTTATCCCATCGGCGAAGGAAAATTCCGGGGCGACGACGACGACGGGTGCGGCGGCGGTAGCAGCGGCTGGGAAAACAATAGGCGTCAGTCCGGCCATAAAAGCTGTTTCCGGGTCGTTCGGGGGTATCATCGAGGTAGGTTTAGTTGTCCTCTCGTCGTGGTCTTCGGGAGAAGAGTTGCTTTTTGTAAACGACGATACGATTTCAAAAATGGAAAAGAAGAGGCGACGCGTGAACTCCTTTTGCTCTCTGTCTATGTATCTCGCCTTAGGCGTATCTTTATTCACGACTCACCTGCGTTTCTTTCTTTCCTTCATTAATAATGTGTGTGTTATCTTAAAACAGGCGTGCTGTCTTCAACCCGTGGACGTGGTAAAAACGCGTTTACAACTCGATAAGACTGGACAATACAAAGGCATCGCGGACTGTTTCAAGCAAATACAAGCGAACGAAGGCACGAAGGCGCTGTGGAAAGGATTAACCCCATTTGCGACGCACTTATGCTTTAAGTATATGCTGCGAATGGGCACGAACGCGACGTTTCAAGCCGGTTTGAGAGACGAAAATGGGTACTTGAGCACGCAACGCAGGATGTTGGCCGGTTTCGGCGCCGGCGTGTGCGAAGCGGTGATGATCGTGACTCCGTTTGAAGTGGTTAAAATTCGATTGCAGCAACAAAAAGGATTAGATGCATCAAAGTTAAAGTATAAAGGCACGTTTCATTGCGCGAAAACGATTATTGCGGAGGAAGGTGTGAAAGGTTTGTGGTCAGGCGTCGGTCCGACCATCGCGAGAAACGGGACCAATCAGATGTGTTTGTTCACGGCGAAAGCGCAGGTGGATAAAACTTTGTGGGGAAAGCACGATGGGGACGGGATGGTATTGCATCCCGCGCAATCCCTAGTTAGCGGTGGATTAGCCGCAACCTTTGGCCCCATAGCCACTGGGCCGTTTGACGTCATGAAGACGCGTTTGATGGCGCAAGCGAAAGCGCCGCCCGGCACCGAGGCCAAGTATAAAGGTTTCTTACACGCCGGGGTGGTTATTTTCAGAGAAGAGGGTATCTTTGCCATGTGGAAGGGTTTGTTGCCGAGGTTAATGCGCATTCCGCCTGGTCAGGCGATCACGTGGATGGTAGCCGACCAAGTCGTCGGATTCGTCGAGAGAAGACAAGAGGAGCAATAACGCCTACTACGCACGAATACTAATATATAGGGAGGATCCATAATAACGACCATTCCCACGCGCTCGTGCAAAAGTAACTAGCGGTTTTTAATTTATTATTTGTTTTTTAGAGTACACACAGTTTGCCCGTTGAAATACCACCTACATTCGTCGCGCGTGTCGCGCGTATTCTCCGCCTTCTGCTTCGCGCGGGAAGAGTCCCTCTGAGAAAAGATTTCTCTCTTTCTCTCCCTCGTATCGTCGTCATATTTTTGCGCACAAAAAGACCACTCTCTTTCGAAGGACGACATGCTCAAAAGCACATCAGGTTACTCCACTCTTGGTGGTCGCGTCGTCATTCATTTCAACGGAAGAAACGCCCCAATGACGACTACTACGTTCTTGCGACGACGACGTCTCCCGAGCGCCGCGCTCGGGAGACGTCTTCTTTCATCCGCAATTGGAGATGATAATTCTTCTTTCGCTTCCCCGTTTCTCCTCCTCCTCGCGAGGAAGAGGACGACGACGACGATTACGACGACTCCTGTTTTTGCATCGTTCGCGCGATCGAGCGCGAGGACGAAGGCGATGATGACCCGAGGGTATTCTCGAGCAGTCGAAGCAGTCTGCTTTTCGCGGGGAGAGATGGTGCAAAAGCGCAACTTCGCTCTGCAAAGAGGGACGACGAGCGCGACGACGACGACGCGCTTGGCGGCGTTGAGCACTTCCACGCCTCCTGCCACGACCTCCACTGCCGAAGAAGTTGGCAAAATGGAAGCGTCGTCATCGGCGGCCGCGACGAAAACCAAACTGTATTCGATCGAAGGTATGCGGTGCGGCGGATGTTCGGCGAACGTTGCGAAGACGTTGAACTCGCAAGATTTCGTCAAGAGCTGCGCGGTGAATCTAGTCACGAATACAGCAGCGATTACGTATGCAGAAGATGGAACAGAAGAAAAAGAAGTAGCAGCAGAAAGAGAAAAGTTAGCGATTGATTTGATTGCAAAGAAAGGGTTTACGATGCGCGTTCGCGAGAAAGGCAAGGCCGGAGTGCAGATGGCGCTCGAGAGTCAACAAAAGCGGCTCGAGGAAAAGGAACGGACGACGAAAGACTTATACTTGGCGTGGGGATTAACGATTGCGTGTTTAGGAACGCACGTTTCGCACCATCTCCACCAGTTGGGATTGCACGAATACGCGCACGGAGATGCGGTGACGAGTTTGGCGAACCCGTGGATTGGAGCGGCGATTGCGAGCGCTGCTTTGCTCGGTCCGGGGAGGCAGATATTGTCGGACGGATTTGTCGCGTTTAAGAATGGAAGTCCGACGATGAATTCATTAGTCGGTGTGGGCGCTTTAGCCGCGTTTACGTTGAGCGGAGCAAACGCTTTGCATCCGGTGCTGAACGAATACGGCATGCGAACGAATGATTTTTTTGAAGAGCCGGTTTTGTTGTTGGCGTTTATTTTATTAGGAAGGGCGCTCGAATCAAGCGCGAGAGCGAGAGCCGGGAGCGATTTAGCGAGCTTATCGAACTTGCTGCCGGCCGAGGCGAGAATGGAAATCACGCAAAACGATTCCAAGAAGTTGGATTTAAACGCAGTATTAAGTGATGAAAAAGATGAGGGCAAAGTAAACGATATCGAAACCGATGATGTTATGTATGCTTTCGTCGATCGAGAATCAATCACACCCGGCGATGTCGTCCGAGTGTTCCCAGGCGAAACTATTCCATGCGACGGCGTGGTCGTTTCTGGTGCCGCATCGGTCGACGAAGCTTCTTTGACGGGAGAACCGATTTTCGTCCCCAAATTTAGGAAATCGAAAGTGAGCGCTGGATGCGTCGTTCACGAAGGCCCACTTTCGATCATGTCCTTGAAAAACGGCGATGAATCTATCGTTGCTGGAATTCAAAAGACTGTCGAAGATGCGCAAAGCAGGCCAGCGCCAACGCAACGCATCGCCGACGCCATCGCCGGACCGTTTGTGTATTCCGTCATGGGGATTTCGTTGGCGACTTTTTTCTTTTGGGCTGGATTTGGCGAGACGTTTTTCCCCGGAGCGTTGATGGAGGCGGTCGGTTCGAACGCCGCGGGTATTCCCTGGTGGCTCGCGCCGACAAAATTGGCAACGAACGTTTTAGTCGTCGCGTGCCCGTGCGCTTTAGGCTTAGCAACACCGACGGCGGTGTTAGTGGCAACGAGTTTAGCAGCCAGGAGAGGTATTTTATTGCGAGGGGGCGACGTCTTGGAGCAAATGGCAAAAGTGGATTGCGTCGTGTTCGATAAGACTGGGACGCTGACCGTTGGGAAACCAAAAGTAACTGAAATGAAAGTATTTACTAATGAAGAAGATGGAAGTAACGAGGAAGAGAGAAGATTAAACGCTTTGCGCATCGCAATGGCGGTTGAGTCCGAAAGTTCTCATCCGCTCGCGAAGGCCATCGCTGCGTTTTGCGGCGATGAAATCGGCAAACTCGACGCATCTTCCTCTTCTTCGTTTAAGAAGCGTTCGGAGGAGAAAACATCCCCTGGCTTTGGCGTTTCTGCTCTGCTTGACGACGAGAGATGTTTCGTAGGCACGCCGAGCTGGGTTCGATCCGAATTAAACCTTGTGTCAAAAGAAACAGAAGAAGAAACGGAAAGTAGCAGTGGCGCTTCGTTTGCCGCCGTGGGTACTACATCAAAAGGTATACTCGCGCTCTTCCAATTGAAAGACGAAATGCGACCGGATGCCATCGAAACGATTCAAAGATTCAAAAATGAGTTGAACTGCGAAGTGCACGTTTTATCGGGCGATCGCCAAGCAGCCGTCGATGCGGCGGTTCGAGAACTGAGCGCTACTCCCCTCTTCGCGTCCGCTCGCGGCAATCTCTCGCCGAGCGATAAAGCAGCCATCATCGAGAAATTAAAAAGCTCCGGGAAAACGGTGGCCATGATTGGCGACGGCATCAACGACGCCCCAGGATTAGTCACCGCGGACGTCGGTATTGCTGCCTCCGGCGGTCTCGAAGCCGCCGCGGCTGCCTCCGGCGTCGTTTTAGTTTCAGAGAAGAACGAAATCGCCGCCTCGGCGGACGCCGTGGAACTCGGTCGCGCCGCTTTAGCAAAAATACGGCAAAATTTAGGATGGGCGTTAGCGTATAACGCCGTCGGTATTCCTCTCGCCGCCGGCGCTTTTCTTCCGGAATACGGCATCAGTCTCAACCCGAGTTTTTCAGGCGCGATGATGGCGTTCTCCTCGGTCGCCGTGGTTACCAATTCCGTCCTTCTCAAAGGTCCCACGGGAAGACTCGGCGACGTCCACTTGGGGTGGGGACTTCAAAAAAAAGAAGAAGAGCCTCCTAAACGTTCGTCGTTGTAGTAGTAGCACGTTGTAACAGTACGATATTAGAGCGAGAAAAAAATGAGGAGGGGGACGAACTCTTCATCGAAGAAAAAAAAAATTCATCATCTTCAGTAAAAGAATGAAAGCGATACTACCGGCAACAACGGCAGATACAGCTCCGGATGATGCGAAGACGTCGTGGGAAAACTGGATGCGATGGAGTCATCATCACAACCACAACATATCGTCGTCTGAATCGTCTTCAAAATCGTACGAAGCGCTCTCAGAAGATTTGATGATACGAAAGAACGATACGAGCGTGGCACAGTCGTTGAAACAAATAGAATTAGACGTCACCCGAACCTTTCCGAACGACAAGGATTTCGTTCACAACGGACGAATGATTCCTCCTCTGAGACGCATTTTACAAGCTCTGAGCGCATCTGATGCCGTGAAAGGGTACACGCAAGGCATGAACTTTCTGGTTGGGTTTCTTTTGAAACAACAGACGATGATGATGCAGATGCCCACATCGTCAGCGAGCGAAGCGGAGTGTTATTCTTTGAGCAAAACGTTCATCGAACACGTTTTGACCGGGTATTATTTCATCAGCGAGAAGAAGAAAAGCGAGGAAAACGCTGATTGGTTCGCGTTAAAGAGAGATTTGAAAGTTTTGGACGAGAAAACGAAACGTCTCTTCCCTCGATTACACGAAACGTTGTCCGCGAACGGCTTCTCGGTGACGTTTTTTTGCCCGCGGTGGTTTCTGTGCGCGTTTATCGGGGTGTTGCCGGATGAGGTGGTGAAGAAGGTGTTCGATGCGCTCTTGTTTCACTTGTGGACGCAGAAACAGCAACAACAACAACAGCAGCAACAGCAACAACGGGCGACGACGAGTTCTTCGTCTCCTTTAGCTTCGGGATGCTGCTCGGAGATGCTCGTGGCGTTTAGCTTGACGACGTTGAGCTTTGTTCAAGATGAACTCGATGCGAGAAGGACGAGCGACGTCGACTGTGAAGCGATAGTATTAGCGATTAGAGATGCGACAAAAAGCATCGACGGTGAGGTGTTTATGAAACGCTTCGCGGAAATATCCTTTTCTTCGCGGTCGTCGTCGTTAGAGAATACGAAAGAGGAAGGAAGAAAGATAACAAAAACGAGGAAACGCGCGCGTTACGAAGAGGACGACGATGACGAAGAAGAACAAAAAGAGGCAAACACCAGAATGAAAACGCCAAAGACGGCGTCACTGGTGGGCAGTAAGAAATATAACCATCTGCAACCAACGCCATTAGCACCACCGATTGGAAGTGCGGTGAAGCGCGTCTTGACTCCAATCGCGAACTATTTCTTTTCCATCAACCCGAACGACGAACCGGCGCAGCCGCAACAGAAATCTCCAGCGATGAAAACAGCAACAACAACTGCAAAGACGCCACAAAGCTCGCGTTTGAAAGCTACGTACGCGATTTCGACAAATAAGAAACGGCGAATGGAAACAGTGAGAACTTTTGAAACGCCAATCGACGATCCGGAAGGATACGAACGAGATTTACTCGAATTACTAAGAGCCGAAGAACATCAAGCGATGACGCCGGTTAGAAAAATTACAATAGCACCTGTAGGCGATGAAAATTGCTGCGATACTATACCAACTATGGCGGTTGGATTCTTTAGCCCGAGAGCGGCTAAAGAATTAGGACCGGAAGCGAGGCGTTTGGAAACTATACGCTCGCCCTTGTCGCCTTTGATGAGCTTTCGCTGATAAAAAAACTTGACGCGATTTGAAAGAAATATCAATCAATCTATATAAAAGTAACCACTGAGATTCACATTTAGTTTCCACCGCCGCCTAATGAAATATGTTGGAGCATGCGAAGTAACTCGTGACTGCTAATCACGTTGCCTCCGCCTCCCAAATTCGTTTCTAAAAATTGCGAACGACTCGGTTTTGGACCGCACAATCCGCCAACTTGCTCCTCGTTCAAACGATCCAAACTCCCGCCGTCTTTATTCGCTTCCAACCATTTCGGATTGTTATTCAAATGTCTTCGCATCTCGCTCCGCTCTTCATCCGTGGCTTCCCCAAACTCTCTCAAAGCGTTCGCCAACACTACCGCGGATCCAACGTTTCCTTTTCTTTTGCTCAAGCGTTCACACAGCAAAGCTTCGTCCATAGTCTCCGCCACCTTTGTCGGCAATGAATTCTTATACACATCCCCCGAGCCTTCATCTCTCGCGCACACGACCAACGGTATCCAAAGCTTTTCGTGAGGACTCGATAACGCGGCTAAAATAGCTCTCGATGCCGCCGCGTGAAACGCGGACGACCACGGGTATTCGAACAACATAATCGCCAACGTTTCTAAAGTCATCGGTTTCTTGTCGTCGTTCGTTTCCTCCAATTTCAAATGCGCCATCTTCTCATCAATTTCCAAACATCCCAACTGTAGCATCATCGCAATAATCTCTGCTGCTCCAACGCGATGACTCCCAATCGCTCGCATCGTCGTCTCTCCCGGAATAATCTCGCGCGTTTTCGAACTCCCCGGTCTATACGCCATCCCCGGATCAATCGTCAACGCTTTTGCAAACACCGACAACTCCTTCGCCGCCAATTGAACGCACTTGGGTAAATCGTGCAAATTCAACCCATCTTTACTCTCGTTCAATTCGTCATCTTCTTCTTCGTCTTCTTCGTTTACGATGCCAAAAATCGATCTCACGCCGCCGTCCGACGACGACGCGCCTCCTCCTCCTTGCTGACTCTCAATCTCCTCTCTGTTCGCCAACTGCTCTAAAGCGTCGTTGCTCAGTTGCCACAACGTCGATCCTAACTTTTCGTACTTTTCCAGCGGATTCTCGTCCGCAACCGCGACTTTGACGTATTGCAAGAGTTCCGAAAAGTCTTCCTCCCGCATGCGTTCCGAGTCGTTTTCACCGTCTGATTCGTTTTCTCCTTCGTCTTCTTCTTCGTCGTCCTTGTTGTATAAGCCACTCCTCGTATTAGTATTAGTGTTGTCAAACAACGCGTTGTTTCCACCACCACTCGTACTACTCCTCGCGCTATCATCGTTACCGTTACTATTAGTATTATTATCTTCATCCGGAGGCGTCGTCGCGTCTTCGAACACGTCCTCGTCCTCGTCGTCGCTCTCTTGGTTTTCATCCGAGTTCGAATCGATTTCATTCGTGTTCGTCAAATCGGTTTTGGGATTCGGCGTCGTCGTCGTCGTCGAAACCGTCGTCGTCGCGGCGTTTTTACCATCGCCATCGTCGGTATCTCCTCGTCCCTTTTTCGTTTCGTCGTCCTCTTTCACTCCAGAAGAAGAGGAGGACAGGTGCATCGATTCCAGTTGGTGCTCCATGATGTTTTTCGTAGATGTGTGATTTGATGGGTCTTTCAAGTGAAGTCCAAAAAGGAGGCGAAACGCTCAAAAGGAAAAACGAGTGCGCGCGATGCGCGTAAGGGCGGCGTTACAATTTATTT
>Ga0209505_1000661_pt1 | contig 26388 bp, 25 predicted proteins | sample COGITO_mtgs_1103_2_FD_184794 | JGI IMG/M metagenome (GOLD analysis project Ga0209505, IMG submission 184794) | Pelagic marine microbial communities from North Sea - COGITO_mtgs_110331 (SPAdes) (version 2) | ecosystem: Environmental > Aquatic > Marine > Epipelagic ... | reverse complement strand
AGAAAAACAGAATTAGAAAAACAGAATTAGAAAAACAGAATTAGAAAAACAGAATTAGAAAAACAGAATTAGAAAAACAGAATTAGAAAAACAGAATTAATACAAATAACTCATCAATTTAATTTGTTCTTCAGTACTAATGATTTCTTTAGTGGTTAAAATTTCTAAAAGATCTTTAAAGATTGCTTTTTGTTCAGATGACATTCCTCCAGATGGACCTTTTTCGCCAGGAGGACCAGGAGGACCTTTTGGACCAGCAGGACCGACAGGACCCTGACCACCGATTGGACCAGACTCACCAATAGAACCGATTGGACCAGTTGGACCACGTTCACCTTGTGGACCTTGAATTCCTTGTGGACCTTGTGGACCTTTTTCTCCAGATGGACCAGTAGTTCCACGTTCACCTTGAGTACCTTGTGGACCTTGTGGACCCTTGTCACCAGGCATTCCAGATGGACCGGTTGGACCTTTTTCGCCTAGTGGACCTAGTGGACCTTTTTCGCCTTTTTCTCCTTGCGGTCCAGGTACTCCAGTAAGTCCCTTAGAACCTGCGGGACCTTGTGGACCTTGTGGACCCTTGTCACCAGTTGCACCCTCAGGGCCTTTACTTCCTTTGTCACCTAGTGGACCAGGAGGACCGATTGGACCCTTGTCACCAACAGGTCCAGTAGTTCCTTTGTCACCTAGTGGACCAGGAGAACCTTGAATTCCTTTTTCTCCTTGAACTCCAGATGTACCAGTTGGACCTTTTAATCCAGGAATTCCAACAGGTCCAGTAAGTCCTTTGTCACCAGATGTACCTTGTGGACCCTTGTCACCTTTGTCGCCAGGAACTCCTCGAATTCCAGAAATTCCTTTATCACCAGGTAATCCAGTTGGACCTTTGTCACCAGTTGCACCAGTTGCACCTTTTAATCCAGTTACTCCTTTGTCACCAGTTGCACCAGTTGCACCTTTTTCTCCTTTGTCACCAGGTGGACCAGTAACACCTTTGTCACCTTTGTCACCTTTGTCACCAGTAATTCCTTTATCACCAGAAAGTCCTTTGTCACCAGAAAGTCCTTTGTCACCTTGAGTACCTTTGTCGCCAGTTGCACCCTTGTCACCAGATGTACCTTTGTCACCAGCCAATCCAACAGGGCCAATTTTTCCTTTGTCACCAGGATGACCAGTTGGACCCTTGTCACCAGTTGCACCAGTTGCACCAGTTGCACCTTTGTCACCAGATTCACCAGTTGCACCACGAACACCTCTTGTACCTGTATTAATACCAGTATCAGAATTATTTTTTGAAGAACGTTTAGGTTTAGGATTTTTAGAAACTACCTCAGAAAGATCTTTAGGAGTTTCAATAGCATTAGATGTTTTTTTTAATGTGACATCAAAAATAGAATATACAGAAGAGAACAAATCATTTACAACCACCCAAATAGAATTTAGATTATCTACAGATGTAGGGAGTGGATTTTTTGAATCACCAATTATTTCAGAAAAAACACCATCTTTTACTTTTAAATGAAAATTGCCTTGCCATAATGGAGTAAATTTTTTGGAACGAAGTTGTTCATCAGAAGGTCTTGTATCAAGTACAGATATCTGAGCTTCATATACACCAGATTGCTTAAAGGGTGCCTGTCCTTGGATTTCTATTCGTGGCTGAGATGACACAGACGTTTGTTAATATTTGAAGTATTTCAGGATTTGGATCGGAAAACAATAATTTATTCGCAGAACATGAGAAATATGTCCAATTAAGATGGTATTTATCTAGATTAAATTCAAAAACGAATAAGGGAATAAGTTGTTTGGCAAGAAAAATAAGAAAATAGAAAAGAAAACAAAAGAAGAGACAGATCCAGTGGTTACAAAAGAAACCAGTTTAGTAGACCCAAGTTATAATATTAAAAAATTATTTAAAAAAGGAATTAATTTAATGGCAGATGAAAAGTTAGATGATGCCGTAGAAGTATTTGAGCAAGCATTAAGAATTGAACCAGATAATGTCGAGGTTTTAATGAAATTAGGATATGCAAGATTTCATCTAGATGATCATAATGATGCACTAAAAGTATACGATAAAGTTTTAGAAGTAGATGTAACAAATCCAGAAGCTTGGAATCTAAAAGGACTAGTACATTATGAACAAAAAAAATATGCTCAAGCTTTAGATGCAGTCAACAAAGCAATTGAATCAGATAAAACATACGGCATGGCATGGTATAACAAAGCATGTTTTCTATCATTGTTGAATCAAGTACCAGAATCATTACAAGCATTAAAACATTCAATAGAAATTGATGTAAAAAATGCTAGAAAATCAATCAGAGATAAAGACTTTACAAATGTAAGAATTGAAGAAGGTTTCAAAAGAATTCAAGAAGTAGTAGTTTTAGAATCAATAAGACAAGGATATCACACACTAGGGGCAATTGTATGGACAACGTTTCTAGATAAAGTAGATGCAGAATCATCTTTAAGGAAATTATTAGAAAAAGGATTAATTGTTCAAAATGAAAAGCGTGATGGATTAAGTAAAATTCCAATTTATGATCTAGCAGACAATATTGCAGAGAAAATAGGTAAAGAGAAAATTGGAATGTTTGGAATCACTAAAAAGAAATTACCAAAACCAGTTAAAAATTTGAAAGCAATGAGTCAAGCAATTCAATCCGCAAAAGAAGCAATTGAAGATGGCGACATAGAAAAGACAATAAAGAGTTTTGATGAATTCATAGATCCAACAAAATCAGGAGAACAGATGATTGAAAACTTCTTTGAGGAACATAGAGAAATCAGATTATGGAAAATAAGATTGAATGATAGAGGAGAAGATTACATTATTGACAATAAAGACAAAATGATAGAAGTTTTAGAAAATGTAGAAGTTACAATTACTAAAAAACTCAGAGACGAAATTGCATAAATTATTCTGCAGATAAATCCCAATAATTTGCATCTTCTTGTTTGATGGTAGGTTTTTGAAGATTTTTCCATTCTTTAAAGGAGCGAACATATAATTTTGCATTAGGCAATCCAGCAGATTTAAGAGCATAGTATGCCAACCCAGACAAAGTTCCCACACTTCCACAATAAGTAATTATTTCAGAATCTCCAGAAATACCACGGTTATCCAACAATCTTTTCATGTCTTCTTTTGAACGAAGAATTTTATCTCCACTGGCAAGCGTACGATAAGGAAGGCTCATAGCACCAGGAATGTGTTGTTCCAGATAGTTTAATCGTTCTCGATTATCAATTAAAATTACATCATCTCGGGTTTTTGCAGACTCCAAATAATCAGAAGTTGCCAAAATATTAGATTGTAAATTCATAGAATGGTTCTTTTTAGATACATCAGGGATTTTAGAATCAATTTCCAATCCCAAGGATTTCCAATTACTATAAGTGGTTTCAAGTAATGTAACATTAGAATGACCAATCCATTCCAAGGTCCAAGCTACTCTAGATGCTAAAGCACCAAAAGTATCATCATAAACAACCACGGGAGTTTCATTATCAATTCCCATAGAATTTACAAGTTTCAAAACATTTTCAGGACTGTCATCAGACAAAAGGGTGGCTAAAGGTAAATTAACAGAGTTCGGAATGTGATCCTGTTTATAATCACCTTCACGTCTTACATCAATTACACTAATACTATTATCCCGAATTTCAGAACGAACAGAGTCAATATCAGAAGTAATTTTAACAGATTGAGTCAAGCAGCACATTCACCCTTACCAGTTTTTGTGTGATAACTAGTATCGCTACCATAATCAAGATAGAAATCAGGATCATCATCCTTAGTTGGAGGGACAACTAAAGGTTCCAATATTTTTTTAATATCGTTAATTGATTTAATTGCAGAGTCCTCACTATCATTGACAATTCTATGAATCCAAGATTTCAAAGTATCATCAGATTTTTTATTTTCTTTAAACAATTCAATTATTTTTAAAATAACAGGAATTACTCTTTTAGCAGGAACTCGAAGACATGTTTGTCCCAACATAGTCTCACCATCAAAACGACCACCTAATGACATCTGATAATTTGCATACATATCTTTTCCAAGTCTACCTCCACCACCAAAGAAACCAATTGTTGCAATTCCATGTTGACCACAAGAATTTGGGCATCCACTTATCTTAATTGAGGAATCAGTTAGATCTTCATCTTCATCTAAATGTAATTCAAGGAATTTTCTTTGAATTTCTTTTGCAAGTCTATGAGAATTAGTTAATGCCAAGTTGCACGAAGTGGTTCCAGAACAGCCTATAGGAGTGGTCATAGTTAATGCACCAGATTTTGCCAATCCAGATTGAATAAGTTTTGAATATAATGAAATTAAATCATCTTCATGAACATATCTTAATGCAACATTTTGTACAAAGCCTGTACGAGCCATACCCTCCGAAGAGAATTCACGAATAATATCAGCTAAAGCATTTAATTGATTAGAAGTAATATCACCAGCCTCTAACGTAATAAACACAGAACGATAGTCAGATTGTTTTTGTTTAATGGTGTTAGTTTTTAGCCATCTTGCATAACCATCAGGTGCAGAGCCACCAGTCTCATCGCTAATTTTTAATGGTCTTTTAATTTTATTAGGAGTCGTATCAACTTTTAATCGAGTAACTACAGATTGGGTAGCTCGAACAATTGCTCTTTCTTTTAATACAAGATTTTGGAATTTTTCCCAACCCATATCATTAACAAGATAACGCATTCTGTTTCTTGCAAGATTTTTTCTATCACCCAACCTGTCAAAAATTCTCATGACAGCAATTGAGGTATAAAGTAAATCTTCTTCAGGAGTAAAATCTTCTAGTTGATGTCCAACAAAAGATTTGTTTCCCAATCCACCACCAAGGAAAATTTTAAATCCCTTTTGTTCACTTCCATCAATTTGTTGAATTTCAGGAATTAATCCAACATCAACCATTCTCACCATGCCATGTTTTTCACAACATGTAAAATTAAATTTGAATTTTCTTGGAAGACTTTGTGCCATAGGATTTCTTAAAAAGAATTTGGCAGTTGCAAGAGCATATGGAGTTGAATCAAATTTTTCATCACAACAAACTCCAGATAAAGGACTACACATTACATTTCTAACAGAGTTGCCACATGCTTCTCTAGAAGTTAAACCAACTTCTGCAAGAGATCTAAATATTTCAGAAACATCTTCAAGAATTACCCAATGCAATTGAATATTTTCACGTGTTGAAAAATGAGCACTGCCAATCGAATATTGTTCACTGAGTTGAGATAATTTTTCAAATTGTTTAGGATAAATTTCACCAGCAGGTAATTTAACACGAACCATAGCATAATCGCTAGTCATTCGTGTACCATATGCTCCGTGTTGGAGTCTAAATCGTCTAAAACTAGCCTCATCATATTTCCCTTGACGGTATAATTTTACAGTTTCAGCAAAATTATCAGCTTCATCAATTCTAGCCCAATTGATTTTAGGGCTAACAGGATCAATAGAAGAATGAGTCAAGTCAGATACAGTCAATACAATAAAATTCAATTTAGTTTGGTTATAAATTTTTGATATGGGGATGTTTTAGCATAAAAAATTTGAGAAACAAACAAAATTTTCCTCTTTATTAATTAAAATTAAGAATTAGTACAACCTAATTTTTAAACGTGCGAAAGTATTAATGGATAACATAAGAAAACATCAACATGCAAGAAGCAACAGTAGCAGAACAATCTTCAAAAATATTTACAGATGTACGTGAAGTTGAAATTACACGTGCAATAGCAAATGAATTTCATGATGTATTAATAGACAGAGCAGAATCAGACGTAATAATTATCGGTGCAGGTCCGGCAGGACTTACAGCCAGTAGAGAATTATCAAATTTAGGTTACAAAGTTTTAGTCATTGAACAGAATAACTATCTTGGAGGAGGTTACTGGTTAGGAGGATATATGATGAATCCAGTTACAGTTAGAGAACCAGCTCAAAAAATATGGGATGAGTTAGGAGTACCATACAAAAAAGTTCAGGAGGGATTATACTTAACACCAGGTCCACATGCAGTATCAAAATTAATTGCAGGTGCATGTGATGCAGGTGTCAAATTTCTTCAATTAACAAAATTTGATGATCTAGTATTGAAAAACGGTAGAGTTGCAGGAATTGTAGTTAATTGGATGCCAGTATCAGCATTACCAAGGAATATCACTTGTGTAGACCCAGTCGCATTTGAAGCTAAAATTATCATTGATGCATCAGGACATGATTCTGTCGGAGTTAAAAGATTAGTAGATAGAGGTCTTGCAGAATGGAAAGGAATGGAACCAATGTATGTCAATGATGGTGAAGAACATGTTGTTCACAAAACAGGTGAAGTTTATCCAGGATTAATTGCAGCAGGTATGTCTGTTACTGAAACACACGGATTGGCACGAATGGGACCAACATTTGGTTCAATGTTATATTCAGGTAAAAGAGCAGCAGAAATTGCAGCAGAGAAAATTAAAGAGTTAGAAAGATAAGCAATTACCACATAATCATCATAGTGAAAATTTCTAAAATAATAATTTACAAAGAACCATCAGTTCCTAAAATTAATTTAGATAAAATTAAAGAGTTTATTTTTAAAGAATTTAGAATTAAAATCGAAATAAGAGACAATATTTTTAATAAATTAGACAAAAATACATGTGAAAAAATTGCAAGTACAAGAATCTTTAATTTAAAAAAATCATTTGAAAAACATAATCCAACAGTTAATGAAATTTTAATTGAATTAGAAAATAAGGATATGTCAAATAAAGAAGAAATGGCATTGTATGATGGAATTGAATTAAATGAAATAATTAAAGAATTAATTCCAAAAGAAGAGAATAATCAAAATACATTAAACATAATATTTACAAACAAATTAACATGTACGTTTGATCAAAATGATTTCAAATATCATGCAAGAACATGGATAGGCTCAAATCCAGCAATAATTTCAACTACAGGAATAATAGAAGCTCCTGCAAAACCCAAACAATACTACATTGACATAATAACAAATATTTCTAAAGAATCAATAGAAGAAATAAAGAAAAAATACAAAGGCGAATTTTTAGAATATAATGATCCCAGATTATCAGACATTGTTGAAGGAGTTCTATTACAAATAATATTTTACTATGAAACAGGGGATGTTTTTTGTGAAGATAATCAGTGTAGATTATTTAACGCACATTGGCAAAAGGATCTATTCATTTCACAGATAGAGAATAAAAAAATATGTGAAAAACATGAAAAGGTTCTAAGTAAAATGAAAAATAAGATTTCTTAGAATAAGATATTGACTTAAATTATTGAAATAAGGAGATTAGACATTATGATGGCAGCAGATGCAGGGGCAGCAGTATTAGAAACTAATAACGATGGTCCAAAAATTCCAGATAAGAAAAAAACAAAATTTGATGTTATAATTATTGGTGCAGGTCCATCAGGATATACTGCAGGGATATATTGTTCAAGAGCAGGATATGACACATTAATTTTATCAGGAATATTACCAGGAGGGCAACTAGTTAACACTACAGAAGTTGAAAATTATCCAGGTTTTGAAAATGGCATTATGGGTCCTGATTTAATGATAGATATGAGAAAACAATCTCAAAGAATGGGAACAACAATAATTGATGATGTAGCAGTAGATGTTGATTTTAGACGTGCACCATACAAAGTACTAACAGGTTCTGAAGAATACGAAGCACGTGCAGTCATTATTGCCACAGGTGCAAATCCAAGAAAAATGGGCATAGCAGGAGAAGAGGAATTTTCAGGTAAAGGGGTTTCATATTGTGCAACATGTGATGGGCCATTCTTTAGGAATTTAGAACTAATTGTTGTAGGAGGAGGAGATTCAGCAATTGAAGAAGCAACTTTTCTAACAAAATTTGCAACCAAAGTACATGTAGTTCACAGAAGAGATGAATTAAGAGCAAGTAAAGTAATGCAGGAAAGAGCAATGAATAATGAAAAAATACAGTTTCATTGGGACTCAGAAGTCATCGAAGTAAAAGGAGATCAAAAAATGCAACAAGCAATATTAAAAAATTTAAAAACAAATGAAGAAAAAACAATTGATGTAGGAGGATTATTTGTTGCAATTGGCCATATGCCAAATACACAATTATTCAAAAGTCAAATAGATTTAGATGATGAAGGATACATCGTATTAAAAAATAAAACACATACAAACATGGAAGGAGTTTTTGCAGCAGGAGATGTTCATGATAGAAGTTACAGACAAGCAATTACAGCTGCAGGATTTGGATGTATGGCAGCAATTGATGTAGATAAATTCTTAACAGAAAATGCAGACAAATAAAAATGCACAATGCAAAAAATGTTTGAATAAATTTTATCAAAAAGAAATTTACACAATTCAACAATTTCAATATAAGGAACAACCCAAATACAAATGGACGTTAGATTTTTTTAGTAATTTAGAAATTAATGAATGGGATTCATTTTGTGAAAACTGCATCAAAGAATACTCTAAGAAATTAGATAATGCTTGGAGCAATCAAAAAGACCAAGTTATTTAATATGAATATACAAGAATTTGTATGAATCAAGATTCAGAAGAGATTAAAATAAGAATACAAGAACAGAGTAAAAAATTAACAGAATTAGGCTCAATATTAGCAAAAAATCAATTTACTTATAAAATTGAAGAAAAAACATCTAAAGAATATTGGCAAAAAAGAATCCAAGATTTAACAAAATATAACGAGACATCTTTAGCATATTATTCTCAAGTACAGAAAATGATGAATTTGATCAACATAGAAGAGGCACAAATATTTTTGTTACAAACAAGTAAGTTTCATCAATTAGGTACAGAGCTAATCAAGTTAATGCATCAAATTGAAGAAAACCCATCAATAATTAGTTCAAAAGACAAACAGCAAAGCCAGTGGAGTAAAAAGATCAAGGAAAAAATTTTACAAGTAAGTAGTAAATGTTTAGAAAATGAAAAGAGTATGAATTTAAATTTTAGAAAATTTTATGATAAAGAAATTAAGACAATATTAGAATAGATGAATCACTTTAATTTTTTAATTTGAAGTGTTGTAACTGATCCATCTTTACTCAGGTTCATTAACTCATGACCATTTCGAGTAACCCATCTAGAAATATCTTCTTCAGCATCAGGGTCATCTGCAGAGACGCTAATTATTTCTCCTACTTGCATTCGTTCTAGTTCAATTTTAGTTCTAAATACAGGTTCAGGACAAAATAATCCGGTTGCATCTAATTTTTTCTCATTTGATTCAGACATAATTATCTAATTCATAAAGAATGAATTGTCATATTAAAGTCTAATTAAAAAATAATAATTGAATTAAAATTCAATACAAAATGAAAAATTAAAAGGATTAAAAATTAAATTTATTTAAAAAGATCTTCATTTTCTGGACGAATTAAATCATCAATAGATTTATCCATCAAATCATAAGAGTAATTACGAATTATAACTACAGGAGATTTTTTTGTTTTTTCCATTACAAGTTCAGCCGCAGCAGAAAGCTCATCGGCAATAGCAATTGCAGTCACACGTAAAATTCGATCAAAAGAATCCAGAGTACCAGAATAATCCAAAATTGGATTTAAACCAGAAATTCCAATTGCACAATTAGTTTGACCCATTCTAAATGGCCTACCAAAAGTATCAGCAATTATTATGGCAATATTTTTACCAGTTTCATCTAGAATCTTATTTCGTATTAATTCAGCAGATTTATCAGAATTTAATGGTAATAGGGTTGCAAATCCATCAGCAACATTACTTTCATCAATTCCAGCATTTGCACAAATAAATCCATGATTGGTTTCAACAATAATTAAACCGCTTTTCATTCGCACTATTCTTTTAGATTCAGATAAAATTAATTCAACAATACGAGGATCCTTGTTATATTGAGAACTAATTCCTTCAGATAGTAAAGAGGTTTTAACACTAGATAAATCTACAATTCTCCCCTCTTGTTTGGAAATAACTTTTTGAGCAATAACAAGAATATCACCATCATCAATATCGGCAGAATTTATTATAATTTTAGATAAATTATCATCAGAAGTAATTTCTTTCTCAATATGAACTGGGAGTATTTGCAAGCAAATTAACTAAAACAAAGAAGTAAAAAATTGTTTAGACAGTAGTTTCTAATTCTAATTTGAAATGTTTGTTAATAATATCCAGAATTTTAGACAAATCTTTTTCCTCTAAAGTAGTAGTAGCAAGATCCTTAACTAAATCTTGTGCCCTATATGCAATTCCCAATCCAGAAACATCAAATAATTTAATATCATTAGCGCCATCAACAACACAAACAATATCCTCTTTCTTTTCACCCCATTCAGCAATTTTTATTTTTGCAGATTTTGATTTATCAGAATCCACGTTAATTTTAACACCGTCCAGTTTACCATCATTAAAAATTAAATCATTGCAATATACATAATCTAAGCCTAATTCTTTTTGTAATCTATCCATCATTAGTGTAAATCCCCCTGAAACAGCCATAATTTTCCAACCTGCAGCTTTTAAAATTCTACAAGCTTCCTTAGCTCCAGTCATAATAGGCAAATTATCAGCAACCTCTTGGCAGACTTTTTCATCTAATCCCTTTAAAGCAGCAACTCTAGTTCTAAGTCCTTCTTCCCAGTTAATTTTACCCTGAATTCCTTGTTTTGTAATTTCCCATATTTCATCTTCCTTGTTTAATTTTTCTGCAAGAATTGGAAGATATTCCTCATCTAACAAAACACCTTCAACATCAAATATTACTAGCAATAGATTTCTGATCAGAGAAAAAAATTCTAATAATATTAAAGTAGTGTCGAAATATTTTTAAAATTATTTCATATTTTCATTCATGATATTAAAGTTTAAAAAAATCCAAAACGGTAATAATAAATCACGGAGTATCCTAATAGTGTCATGGCAGATGAGCTTGAACGAAAATATGACGTAAAAATCCTAAGTACTGAAGAAAAAGTAAAATTCCCAGATGCATTAAAAGCAAAATTAAAAGAATCAGGTATGATGGATGATAAAGGAAAATTAAAACTCAAAGGAGTTAGTCCAAAAATGCTCAAAAGAATGAAACAAGAATATGTAGAATGTCCAGTTTTAAAGGAAGATATTCAATTTGTACAATGTTTCATATGCCCTAATTTCCAAAGCAGAGTTATGGGAGAGGTCTTCTGTAAAGGCGACCCAATCAAATAGGATTAAAATTTCAGCACACCACGAAAGGCTCATTAATTAAATTAATTCTCAACATGTTAGTTTGGGTAAACAAGACGTAGGAATAACAGTTTCAAAAAAAGATGATTTTAGTGAATGGTATACACAAGTAGTACTAAAGGCAAAACTTGCAGATTATGCTCCAGTTAAAGGATTGATTGTACTTAGACCAGATGGATATTCAATTTGGGAATCATTAAGAAGCACATTTGATAAAAAATTTGCACGTAATGGAATTAGAAACGGTTTTTTACCAATATTAATTCCAGAGTCACTATTAGGAAAAGAACAAAAACATTTTGCAGGATTTAATCCAGAAGTGTTTTGGGTTACTCATTCTGGAACAAATGAAATAGGGGACAGGTTAGCATTACGACCAACTTCAGAAACACTAGCATATACCCTATATTCAAAATGGATTCAAAGTTGGAGAGATCTACCACTAAAAATTAATTTTTGGAATACTGCATTAAGAGCTGAAATTAAAGCTACAAAACCATTTCTCAGAACATCAGAATTTCTATGGCAAGAGGGACACACAGTACATTCAACGAAAGATGAAGCTGAAAAAGAAGTAATGAAAATTTTAGATATCTACAAAAATACAGTAGAGGAAGAATTAGCAATACCAGTTACAACAGGAAAGAAAAGTGAAAAAGAAAAATTTGTAGGAGCAGTGTATACAACAACAATGGAATCAATTATGCCAGACGGTAAAGCATTACAAATGGGAACATCCCATTTCTTAGGACAAAACTTTTCAAAACCATTTGAAGTTAAATTTGCAGATAAAGATAACGTAGAACATTTTGCATGGCAAACATCATGGGGAGTTTCATGGAGATTGATTGGTGCAATGATCATGGCTCATGGAGACGATAAGGGGTTAGTATTACCACCAAAAGTAGCTCCAATGCAAATAGTAATTGTACCAATTTATAGAAATGAAGAAGGTAAAAACAGCGTACTACCCAAAGTGGAAGAAATTCAAAATAAGTTAGAATCAAAAGACATTAGAATTCATGTGGATGATCGAGAAGGATTGTCCCCAGGATACAAATTCAATGATTGGGAATTAAAAGGAGTTCCGTTACGAATTGAAATAGGACCCAAAGATATAGAAAATCAAAAGATAGTTGTTGCAAAAAGATACAACCTAGAGAAAATAGATTTGAGTTTTGAGGAAATTGAAAAAATACCAATAATTTTAGATGAAATACAAGTGGAGATGTTAAAAAAAGCCAAAGAACAAGCCCAAAATAATACTCTAGAGATTACAGATTATTTAGATTTTAAATCTAAAATTGAAAAGGGAGGTTTCTTCAATTCCCCATGGTGTGGAAAATTAGAATGTGAAGATAAAATCAAGGAAGAAACAGGTGCAGAGATTAGAGTAATACCATTTAACAGTGAAGACAGTACAAAAGAGTGCATTTATTGTAAAGAACCAAGTACATCAATTCCAATTTTTGCAAGAGGGTACTAGGGACAATTTAGGCGCAACATAATAATACAAAAAAAATATTTTTCAAATATGACGCTTAATCCAGAATTACAAAGAAATGAATCATTATTAGAACAATTCAAGGAAACAAGAAAAAGAACATTAGAATTAGTAAAAAATTTAGAAAGTGATGATTTTGTAGTTCAAACTGCATCTTACATGAGTCCACCCAAATGGCATATCGGACATGTAAGTTGGATATATGAAGCAATCATGAGTAAATTAGATAAAAATTATGAATTTTATTCTAAAGACTTCTCAGAATATCTTAATTCCTATTATCAACAATTTGGGGTTCCACATGATAAAGCATTAAGAGGAATCACATCAAGACCAACAATTAATGAAATTTTTCAATATTTCAATACAATTAATCAAAAAGTAGAGAAATTTATCGAATCTCGAGAATTCAGTAAAGAAGAAGAAAAATTAATTGTGACTGGATTTAATCATGAATGTCAACATCAAGAATTATTAGTATATGACTTACAGCATCTTCTTGCAGAACAATATTTACCAGTAAGAAAAAATAAAATTAAAGTTCAACAACATAAACAAAAAGAATTTGTAGAAATTAAAGGTGGCATTTACACAATGGGGTATAATGGAAAAAATTATTGTTATGATATAGAATTACCAGAACACAAAACATATTTACAAAATTTCAAAATGGGAATTTTTCCAGTTACAAATAAAGAATATTTAGAATTTATGAATGATGGAGGATATGAAACATACAAGCACTGGCTATCAGATGGATGGGAAAAAGTCAAATCAAATAAATGGAATGCTCCAATGTATTGGGAAAAAATAAAGGATGAATGGTACGTAAGAGACTTTTTAGGAATAAGAAAAATTAATCCTAACGAACCAGTATGTCATGTAAGTTACTATGAAGCCGATGCATATTGTAAATGGGCAGGAAAAAGATTACCTACAGAAGCAGAATGGGAAAAAGCATCTTGTTGGGATGAAGAAAAACAACAAAAAACAGTATTTCCATGGGGAGATGAAAATCCAACTGAAGAAAAATGTAATTTATTGGAATCATACCACTGGGGATGTGCAGAAGTAGGAGCATATCCTAAAGGAAGCAGTAAATCAGGTTGTCAACAAATGATTGGAGATGTATGGGAATGGACAAGTTCAGAATTTGTAGGATATCCAGGTTTCAAATCAGGATTTGATGAATATAATGACAAATGGTTTACAAATCAAAAAGTTTTGAGAGGAGGATCATTTGGAACTCCAAAAATGTCAATTAGAGGGAGTTATAGAAATTTCTTCAGGCTAGATGAAAGATGGTTATTTTCCGGATTCAGATGTGTTGAAGATATTTAGTTTTTTGAAACCAAAGTCAATGAAAAATGTTTTTGTTCATCTAACCAAACATTTTTTATTTTAAATCCAACATCAGTTAATAATTTTTTAATTTGAGATACATGGTATTTATGAGAATATTCAGTATGAATTAATTCATTCTCATTAAAATTCAAAGAAAGATTAGATTTAGCAATTATCACAGATTGAGAAACTAAAGATTTTAAATTCATTTCTATTCTTTGATCACTTTCATTGTATATTGAATGGTGAGAGAAATTGTCAAGATCAAAATCAGCATCAAGTTCATCATTGATTCTAGATAAAACATTAAGATTAAATTTTGCAGTAACACCCTGGGAATCATCATAAGCAGATTCTAGAATATTTTTATCCTTAACTAAATCCAATCCAATCAAAAATAAATCATCAGAATTCATAGTAGAAAATATTTTTTCTAAAAATAATTTACCATCATCAGGAGTAAAATTACCAAAGCTAGAACCAAGAAAAAGGATTAAATTTTTTTTATTATCATAAGTTTTAAGGAATTCTAAACCACCCTCATAAGTGTCAATTATACCGGTAATATGCAAAGTGTCATAATCTTTTAACAATTGTTCAGAACTTTCAGTCAGGATTTCAGAAATATCTATAGGAAAATATTCTGTTTTAACCTGTAATTTAGTAAAAATATCAAGAATTAAGCGAGTTTTTACAGAAGCACCACTTCCAAGCTCTACCAAATTCATATTTTCATCAAGATATGAAGGTAAATCCTGTTTTAATTTTTTTAAAATACTAATTTCAGTTCTAGTTGGATAATATTCAGGAAGTGAAGTAATAGATTCAAATAAATCAGAACCTTTTCTATCATAAAAAAATTTAGGATTAATAAATTTAGAATTTTGATTTAAGCTATAAGATATTTCTTCAGCAAATGATTTTTCAATTTTAGTAGCATGTGGTTTAAAATAACGAAGTTTGGAATCAACAATATATTGTTTGTAATCTATTATTTTTTCTGAAAAATTATTCAAGTATTAATTCCGTATTTATTTAACTTAAAATTCTTATCGTAATTTTTACGCTTAGAACATATTTCTTGATATACCTGATGAATAATAGATCAGTATTGACAGAAATATTGAAAATTGAAAATTTAAAAAAATATTATATAAAAAAGAAGATATTCAGTTCAGACTCATCAATTGTTAAAGCAACAGATAGGATTTCATTTTCAATTAAAAAAGGAGAAGTATTTGTATTAGCAGGAGAATCAGGTTCAGGTAAATCAACAATTGCAAAATTAATTCTGAAAGCAATACCCGCAGATGAAGGAAAAATTATTTTTGAAGATCAAGAAATAGATGAACAGAAAAAGAATTTACAAAAAATTAGAATGAATTGTCAAATGATTCACCAGGATCCATATGATTCAATCAATCCAAGAATGAAAATTAAGGATATCATATTAGAACCACTTGAAATTCACAATGTAGGGAATAAAGAAGAAAGGCATAGAAGATTATTAGAAGTTCTAAAGGAAGTCAAACTAGAACCGGTTGAAGAAATTATGAAAAAATATCCACATATGTTATCAGGAGGACAAAGACAAAGAGTGGTGTTAGCTAGAGCACTAGCATTAAAACCAAAAATTATTTTGGCAGATGAACCAGTTTCAATGTTAGACGTATCAATTAGAGCGGAAATGTTAGAATTAATGAAACAATTACAAGAAAAATACCAAATTTCATTTATTTACATCACACATGATTTAGCAACAGCAAAATATTTTGGCCAAAGAATTGCAATTTTATATCTAGGCAAAATTGTGGAAACAGGTCCAATTAATCAAGTATTAGAAAGTCCAAAACATCCATACACACAGGCATTAATTGATGCAATTTCAGAACCAGATCCTAGTAACATTCACAAAATAAGAGAGATAAGAATTAAAGAATCAGATACAGAAAAGAGCGTAAAGGGATGTAGATTCAAATCAAGATGCCCATATGCAATTAAACAATGTGACATAGAACCAAATTTAGAAGAAATAGAAAACGAACATTTTGCAGCTTGTCATGTTGAACTAAACTAAGTTGTTTTTACTGAAGGCATACGTTTGTCTTTATACGTAACAACATTAGAAACACCATTTTTAGGAAATACACCATAAATTAACTTGGCTTTTTGGATTACAGAATCTTTCAAAGAAACCATAATGAATTGACTTTCCTTAGATCTTTCCTCCAAAATTGTAGATAGTCTTTCAGCATTAGGTGCATCAAGATGTGCATCAACTTCATCAAACAAGTAGAACGGAGAAGGTTTGAGTTTCTGCAATGCAAGTACAAATACAATTGCTGCAAGTGTTTTTTCACCTCCACTAATTGATGTTGATTCTCTTTTTGGCTTGTTTGGGAATTGAATCAAATAAGATATTCCAGAATTAAATATATCATCTTCATTTTGTAATTCCAACCAAGCATTACCGCCAGTCATTTTATTGAAAATCAATCTAATCTCTTTATCGACTTTGTCAAATGCATCCAAGAATGTTTGTCGCTTGTCTCTTTCAATACTTTCAATAAATTTAACAATTCCAGTTCTTTCTTCTTCCAAGGAATTCTTTCTAGCAGACATTGACCTGTATCCATATGAAACTTCAAGGTAGGCTTCAGGAGCTTTTGCATTTAATGCGTTAAGTGAGGATAATTCAGTAGTCAAGCCTTGGACAATTGTTTCAACATCAAATGTTTCCATATCTTTGTCAAATCCAAAGGCTGAAAGAATTTGTTGCAATTTTACTTCATTTTCAACTAAATCTTGTAAATCACGATTCAAAGAGTCAGATTTACGCTGAAAGTCATTAATTTTTTTAGTTAATTCTCTATCTTTTTCAGTTAAAGTTTTGAGTTTATCATCAATTTCTTGGACTTGTCCAATGGAAGAGCCAGAGGTAGAGATTAATTCCTGTTCTTTTTCTCTTAATTTTTCTAAAATTTCTCTTTTAGGGGTTTTTTGTTTTTCTAAATCATTAATTTTTATTTCAATTTGTTCAGACTCAGAATGTAAAGAAGTTTCTTCATCATTTAATCTACTTGTTTGGGATTTTTCACGATTATCTTGAGTTTGCATAGTAGTTAATTGAGATGATTTATCACGGTATTCATTCATAATTGTAGTGTATCGTTTTTCAATTTCAGATTTTTTAACATTAATTTTTGACAACTCACTTGCAATTCTAGTTTGCTCCCCACTAGCATAGTTTTGCTCAACTATACCAATACGATCAAGTAATGATTCAAGATGAGATTCATTAGTAGAAACTTCAGATGAAATAATATTATTTCTAGATGTCAAATCAGAAATTCTTTGAGTTAATTTTTCTTTTGTTTGTTTAGCAGAACTAATTCTAGATTGTATGTTTGAATAATTTTCAGATACAGAAGTTAGAGCATTTTCAGACAAAGATAGTCTGTCAGAATAAGATTGAATTGAATCATCTAATTTTTTTAACGAATGTTTTTTCTTTAGCATGTATTTTTTTATCAAACTAATAGATTGAATTAATCCATCAATATCACTACTCATTGAAATTAATTTTGTAAGTTTAGAAATTTTTGAGTTGATATCAATTACAACTGTTCCGCCTTTGGCTTCAAAATATTCACCAGTTAGAGTGACTGATTTGTAGCCTAACTGAGATAGATTGTAAGCAGATTCACGGGTTTCAGTTAGCACAATATTTCCAAAAAGGAATGTTTTGAGTGCCAAATGTACATCATTAGCCTTGACAAAATCAGACAAAACGCCAATTATTCCAGATTCTTTAGGCAAAGTGAGTTTGAATTTTGGGATAGCATCAAGAGGAATGATTTTTAATTTTGGAAGTTTTTTACTTCGTGCAACTTCGGCAATTCCTAGCAGTGTTGCAAAATCTTTTACAACCAATGCTTTAATCCAATCAGAACTAACGGCTAAAACAGCTCGCTCATATTTTTTATCCCATGAAATCATTTCATAAACAATTCCATCAATACCCAGTTTTGCGCCATCCTCTTTTAATTTTGCAACTGTATAATCTTCGTGCATAAATCCTTTTACGGTTTTAATTTTTGACTCGTATTGATTTGCAGCTTTGTCAGATTTTTCTAAAATAAATCCCAACTCATCCATGTCGTGATTTATTTTTAATTTTCTTTCTTTTAATTTTGAAATTCTAGATTTTAATTCAGATATGGTAGCATTGTGATTACTAGTTAAGGAGAATAGTTTAGATTCCAAATCAGTCAAGTCTACAACATTTTTTTCTGTTTGAGTTAAGGTATCAGTATTGGATGTTATTTTTAATTCAGATTCATTTTTTTCATGTAAAATTTTAGAAAGTTTTAGTTTTACATCATTGAGTTGAGTAGTAAGGGTTTTAATTTTATTATCGACTTCTGATTTTTTTGCAGCAGCTTCTGATTGAGATATAAGAATTTTATTTCTATCCAAATCAACTGATTCTAAATCAGAATTTATTTTATTTTTTTGCTCATTAGTGTCTTCTATAGAGTCTTTAATTTTTTGAATTTGAATATCTATGTCTTGTCTAGCAGTGTCAATTTCTTCTAACTCAATTTTTATTTGAGGAATACGAATATTGATTTGGTCTAATCTTTTCTTTGATGCAGAAATTGCAGTATTGTCAATCTCATACTGCTCCATTGCAGAACTAATTTCAGCATCAAGTGTAGACTTTGCCTGAGTGTAGTCATTTGCAGCATTCATCAATGTAGATTTTTCAGAATCTAAAACCCCAATTTCACCTTTCAAAACATTTCGTTCACCATCAAATGTAGTCATTTCTTGTGTTAATTCAGACAAAGTTGTCTCTTTGTTGGATTTTCTAGCAGAAATTATCTTCATTTTATTAGCAGCAGCAATTGCTTTGTAACGATTTAACTCACGTTCCAAAATATCATGACGTAACTTTTGATTTCTTTCTTCTTCTAATTCATCAATACGGTTCTTAATTTCACCCATTTTAGCAAGTGCAATTTCAAGTCGTCTATCTGCCTCATCAAGTTGTTTGATTGATTCAGATTTCTTTTCATCAAAGTAGGATAATCCAATTAAATCTTCAATTGTTTTTCTTTTTTCTTCAGATGTGAATTCAGATATTCTAGTTACAGTTCCTTGTTGGACTGCATTTAGTTGTCCCAAACCAGCATTTGCCATATCAAGCAAATCAAGAATATGACTTCGTTGAGTTTTCTTTTTGTTAAGATAGTAAGTATTTTCACCATCTTCAGATAGTTCTCTAGTAATCTCAACTACATCGCTATCTACTGGAATTTTTCTGTCAGTATTATCAAAATGTACACTTGATCTTGCCATTTTAGGTCCACGACGTGCACCCTCAATATCATGAATTAAAGATCGAAGTTTATCAACTCTCATTACTTTGGGTTTATTTTCACCCATTGCAAAAATAATTGCGTCCAAAATGTTACTTTTACCAGATCCATTTGGACCAGAGATCGATACAAGACCAGGTTCAAACTGAACAGTGGTATTTTTAAATCCAAATGATTTGAAACCAAAGATCTCTACTTTTTTTACATGTACCAATAGAGATCATTTTTCCTTAGATAGGATAATCGATGCTTAACAATTTTTGTTGACTCTATTGATTAATTTTTCTTGTTACATTATGAAATTTTTCGTAGTGGTGGTAATTATGAAATAACTTGTGTCAAAAAAGAATTACTCAAACTGAGCCTAGATATAATTAGTAAGAAAACAATTGAAAAATATGACGAGCGTAGGATTGATCCAAACAAAATCATACGTAAATAACAAAGAAGGGATTCAAAATATTTCAAAATTATTAAAAAATTTAGGCAATGCAGAAACAGAAATTGTTTGTCTTCCAGAGCAATGGCTACCAAATAATGAGATTAAAGATTACGATCAAGAATTTTTAGAATTTAAAAAAATTTCAAAAGAGTACTCAATGACAATAATACCAGGGGCATTTTATGAAAAAAATGGAAACAAAATATCAATTAATTCACCAGTTATCAGTCCAGAGGGAGAAATAATTGGAAAACAAGAAAAAATTCACCCTTATGACTATGAAAAAGAGACAGTTAGTGCGGGAACAGAGGCCAAAATTTTCAAAACATCATGTAAATTTGGAATTATGATATGTTATGATACAGTGTTTCCAGGCGTGGCACAGATGTTGGCCAATAAAGGTGCAGAAATTCTGTTTTCACCAAGTAGAATTGTAAAAGAGGGGATAGAGCCATGGAAAATGTACGTACAAGTCAGATCTCTAGAAAATAGAATTCCAATTATCGCCCCAAATGTTGAAAATATAAAATTCGGCGGAAACAGCATGATAATAGAATTAGTAAAAGAAGAAAAAATAGTTAAAACAAAAATTACAAAACCAGAAGGTGGATTCGAAATATCAGCAGATATTACACTTTCAAATTACAAGAAAATGAGAATACAAAGATCAGAAGACAGGAATAAGTTTCAATAATCATTCATTTGCAACAAACTTTTCACAATCAGCCTTTGCTTTAACATCAGAAGTCTGTTCTATTGGGTGTTTCATTAAATATGCACTTGCAGGTTTAATTGGACCTCCAATCTTTCTGTCAAGAGCAATTTTTGCCAATCTAATTGCATCAATTACAATGCCAGCTGAATTAGCTTTGTCATCAACTTCCAAACGAACTTCCATATTATATGGAATGTTTGCCCATTGACGACCTTCAATTCGCATAAACATCAATTTTGTATTACCTAAAAACGGAATAAAATCAGAAGGACCTACATAAATCTGATCATCATCTAATCTTTCTTTTAATTGACTTTGAACACTTTCAGTTTTAGAAATTTTCTTAGAGACAAGTCTATCTTGTTCTTTCATATTTAGAAAGTCAGTATTTCCACCTACGTTAATCTGATAAGTTTTTTCAATTTTTGTTCCTCTATCACTACATAATTTAGCTAAAGTTCTATGAACAATAGTTGCACCAACTTGTCCCTTAATATCATCACCAATACATGGAATATTTTTTTCTTGGAATTTTTTTGCCCATGTTTCATCTGATGCAATAAAAGAAGGAATACAATTTACAAATGCAGTGTTAGTATCAAGACAAACTTGTGCCCAGAATTCGGTAACCTTATCAGAACCTACAGGTAAGTATGAAACAATAATTTCAACACCAGTGTCTTTGATTATTTGTTTTGCTTCAGCAGTAATTTGTTCAATGGTTTTAGTACTAGTAAGAGGATTAATTTTATTTTCTACCCAAATTCCAACACCGTCTAGTAAAGGACTTTCATGAATCATTGCGTCTGTTTTAGGCATGTCATCTTTTGCAATCCAATTAACCATGTTAGGAGATTCGTAAATTGCATTCATCAAAGTGTTTCCAACTTTATTTTCAGCAACATCAAATCCACAAACAAAATCAATGTCATGAATTCCATACCCGGCTAATTTATCATGAATAATTCCAGTAACTTCTTGAGAAGGATTTTTCTTATAATATTCGATTCCCTGAATTAGTCCAGAAAAACAATTACCAATACCAACTAATCCGACTTTAATTCTATCAGTCATACAGAATCTATTAAAATAAGGCGGTTTAAAGCTTACTTAGATAAATAAAAAAACCTATTATTCAATGGGAATTAGAGTTAAAGTATGACATCATCAGAAATCATCATTAAAGAATTCAAAGAATTTAATTTAGAAGAAGGTTATCTAATTGACGGATTTCCATCAGTAGGATTCAGTAGTGCAATTGCAACAGAGTCAATGATAAACACATCACAATTTGAATTAGGAGGAATAATTGATTCAAAAATATTTCCACCTATTAGTGTGATAAAGGAAGGCAAACCAAACTATCCATCAAGAATTTTTATCAATGAAGATTTGAAAGTAGGTGTATTCTCATCATATCTCAATTTAGATCAAACATTACACAGACAAGTATCAGAATCAATGTTAGAATGGTCAAAGAAACACAAAATTAAATTAATTGTAAGTAGTGTTGCAGTAAAATCAGAAAAAGAAAATTCTGAAATGATGGGAGTTGGAAGTACAGAATCAGCTAGGAAAAAAATTGAAGAAGCAGGCTTAAAGGTATTAGATCATGGTACAATTCCAGGAATTCCAGGAATGTTACTAAATGAAGGAAGTATAACAAATCAAGATGTAATTGTAATAATTTTCAATACGTCTGGAGAAGGTCCAGATTTCAAATCAAGTGCAGAATTATGTATGGCAATGTCAAAATTAATTCCAGGAGCATCGTGCGACATACCATCATTACAAAAAGAAGCTGAAAAGGCAGAAGCTACAATCAAAGAAACACAAGAAGAATCAACTCATCTAAAAGATTCAATGTATAGATAGATTTTTGATCATGAATAGATAAGTATGAAAAAAATATGATCCAGATAATAGAATTTGCAGTTTTAGTTATAATAATTTCAGCATCAGGAGTAATGTCACCAGGACCGCTGTTTGCAGCAAATATCACATATGGGTTAAGAGAAGGTGTAAAATCAGGGATTAAAATTGCAATAGGTCATTCAATTGTAGAACTTCCACTTGTAATTATATTAGGAGTTGGAGTATTTTCTTTAGAAAGTTTTCCAGAATTCAGAACAATCATAGCAATTTTTGGAGCATTCACACTTTTCGGATTTGCAGCTATGCAAATTAAGACAACATTAGAAAGAAAGAAAGAAAAAGAAACAAAACCAAAACAAGGACCAATTGTTACAGGGATTTTATTTAGTGCCTTAAATCCATTTTTCATAGTATGGTGGATAACAATAGGATTCAAATTAATTTCAGATGCAATGATGATATGGGCATTTGCAGGAATACTAATTGTATTTGTGTTGCATATTTGGATGGACTTTGCATGGTTAGGAATCACAGCATTTCTAGCATCAAAAAGTAGAAAAATTATTTCCAATCGAAATTATAAAGTAATGATGTTAGGATTAAGTTTAACATTAATTTATTTTGGAATTACATTTTTAATTGAAATAATTGCTTAACCACAATCTAAAATTTCAATTGTAGGACTACACTGATTATTAAAAGTATTAATTTTTTCAAGAATGGATTCACAAAATTCAGGATCAAATGATTTTTCATTAAGATTTATCTCATTTAAAATCATAAAATGTTCTACACCACAAGATGTATCATAAGTAAATAAAATTACTACAAAAACAAAAATTCCAAAAATAATTAGAAGTATATTTCTTAAATTACTCTTTAGTAATATCAATTTCCATATTTGAAACATTACGTTGTTTCCCATCTTGGGAAGTAAGGGAATCAGATGAAATTCTGACATCACTAATCACATAACCAACAGTGTCCATTCTTTTAATGATCATTTGAGATACATCAACTGCTTGTGTAATTCTTTTACCACGAGCTTTAATGGTAATACTTGGCCTGGTTGATAGTTGAGTTAATGTTGCAGAAACATAAGTCATAATGGGTTTTGTGCCAATGAAAATTATATTACGTTCTTCAGGTGTTTCAGATTTAGTTTCTTTTGAAACATCTGAAGGTTCTGGTGTTGGTTCAGGTTCTGGTGTTGGTTCTGGTGTTGGTTCAGGTTCTGGTGTTGGTTCAGGTTCAGGTGTTGGTTCAGGTTCAGGTGTTGGTTCTGGTGTTGGTTCTGGTGTTGGTTCTGGTGTTGGTTCTGGTGTTGGTGCTACAACAACTGGGGCAGCATCACCAGAAATGAAATTAAAAGTAGTAGTAATTTTTTGTGCACCATACTGAGCACGAATTTCATATTCACCACTTGAATTCATGGTGCCGCCAGCTTTTACAGTGACAGAATAATTTCCTTCAGAATCAGGCATAACTTGTTGTATAGTTACGATATTTCCATCAGGACTTACAATCATTAAAACTACAGGTTGCTCAAATTCAGCCAAGTTCTGAATTAATCCAGAAATTGCAATAGAGTTACCAGTAGTATAGCTTGAAGAATCAGTTGTGACAGATACGGGTAGTACAGATTGTGCATTTACTGCACCAGTTAAACCAAAAGATAGAATTGAAATAGACAGTAGTGTAAATGCTAAGAATCCAGATAACTTCATTTTCAATTTGAATCGTGCCTCACGGTATTTATGTTTTCAATCAAATTAAAATTGACCAAATTATCCCCTAATTTCACTATTTTTGACAAAATATTTTCAGACATTTAATTTTAAATAATTTTCAAATTGGAAATTTATTAAAATTACTATTAAATTATTAGTTATCTGAGAAACCTGTAATACCACATCAATTAATTCATAATAATGGAAATATTTGCTCAAAGAACCAAAGTTTTACAAATTTCACTATTTGCTATTTTCTCAGCTTTTGTAGTAGAATTAATTTTTGGTTTAATTTCCAACAGTCTTGCTTTAATCACAGATAGTATTCATGCATTGTTAGATAGTGTTGTGACACTGGTTTTACTTTTAGCCGCAAGATGGGCAATGAAGCCACCAGATGCAGAACATACCTATGGACATGGAAAAATCGAATCATTAGGAGGATTAATTGGAGGAATAGCAATTTTTCTAATTGCTTGCTTTTTCATTTATGAATCAATCAATAGATTACAAAGTCCACCACCAAGTGTTTTACCAGGATTATTTGCAATAATCGGAGGATTGTATACTATAGGAATTGATGTTTTCAGAATCATATTACTTAGAAAAAGTATCAAAGCAATTGGAGGTACTACACTCAAAGCAGATTTCTATCATGCATTGATGGATCTTGGTTCAACATCAGTCGCAATTGTAGGAATAATTTTAGTTACATATGGAATTTATTTTGGAGATTTTGTTGCAGCTTTAATTCTAGGAGGGTTATTAGCAATTCTCAGCATAAAATTAATTTACAAAACTGCGTTGGATTTGACAGATGTAATATCACCAGAACTTGTAAAAAAAGTTAGAGAAATTTCAAATTCAACAAATGGAGTTATGGAAACAGGATCAATACTAATGAGAAGATCTGGAGATACAATTTTTGCAGATGTAACCATATCATTAAGAGGCGATACAAGTTTTGAAAAAGCCCATGAAATTAGCGATAGTGTTGAAAGAAATATTAAAAATGAAATTACAAATGCAGGAATTACAATTCATTTTGAACCCAATTGGAAAAACGTTCCATTAGATGGGAAAGTTTTAGAAATTGCAAAAAGTGTAAAAGGAGTCAAAGGAGTTCACAATGTCATCACACATAAAACAAAAGGAAAATCATATTGTAATTTGCATGTAATGGTAAATAGAGAAATTAACTTAGTTTCAGCACATAGAATTTCTGAAATTATTGAGAATAAAATACAAAAAGAAATACCAGAAATTACTCATGCCACAATTCATTTAGAACCATTTCTAACAGTTCCAAAAAATTTCAATATTGAAGATACAGTAACTGAAGAAAAAATTAAAAAAATTGTTGAAAACTATCCAGATGTCAAAAAAGTAGGTAGAATTTTATCGTTAAAATTTGAAAATATTCTTAAAATTGATATTGATTGTTCTTTTGATAAAGAACTATCAATTGAAAAAGTACACGATCTTACATCAGAAATTGAACATGTAATTAGATTAAAAATTAAAAATTCAGTAATTACAATTCATCCTGAACCTAATGAATAGGAGTATTCAAATTAATTTGAATAATTTTCTACCTTTTTTAATCCAATATCAGTAAGTGCAAAATTACCTTGAGCATTTTTTTCAACAAATTTTTGTTCTTGAATAAATTCACTTAATTTTTTAGAATATTCTTTGGTCCAACCTAAGGAATTTGACATACTTGATGTAGAAACTTGACGATCTGAGCCCAATTCTTTATGAATATGAGTTAACACAATTCCTAAATCTACTTCAAATCTTTGTTTTGAAATTCGTCTCCATCTTGAAATTAGTCCTCTATTTGGTCCAAAGATCCAAACCAATCCAAAAATAATTCCAGTAATTGTAGCCATTGAACCAGATATGGATACATCAGCAAAAATTGCAAACAAATAACCCATTACAGCACTTATGATTCCAAGAGAAACTGAAAGGATTAACATTCTGGATAAACGATCTGTAAGTAAGAATGCTGCAGATGCAGGCACAATGAAAAATGCAATTACTAGAATTGCACCAACGGATTCAAAAGCAACAACTGCAGTTGTAGCTACCATA
>Ga0209505_1000651_pt1 | contig 26601 bp, 17 predicted proteins | sample COGITO_mtgs_1103_2_FD_184794 | JGI IMG/M metagenome (GOLD analysis project Ga0209505, IMG submission 184794) | Pelagic marine microbial communities from North Sea - COGITO_mtgs_110331 (SPAdes) (version 2) | ecosystem: Environmental > Aquatic > Marine > Epipelagic ... | reverse complement strand
GCGTCACTGTCCCAAGGCGCTTTGGCGGTTTCGTGCAAGTGCTTCAAACAGTCTAAGTGGCCGTTTTCGGCCGCCCACATACACGCTCGTTCGTCATATCCATCATACTTACGTTCAACAAGATATTCGAGTATGTGGAGATGACCTTTTGCAGCCGCCCAAGAGGCAGTCCGAGAATCCCAGGTCGCTTTCGCTTCTTCGCGTAAGCATTTGAGGCACTCGAGATGACCGTTTCTGGCAGCAGATGTACACGCCCACCGATCGACAGGACACTCATTTGCCACGCAATACTTTACCATTTCCAGATTACCTTGTCTTGCGGCCACATTAATCGTCCCTTCATCCCACTCACACTTTTTCTCCTCTCGCGCCCACTTGAGCAACTCGAGTTTATTCGTTTTAGCAACTCGAATGCAGAAATGTGATTCGTCGTACCACCAACTCGGCCACAACGATTTATTCTCCCACGCTAACTCCAAAGTCGATATCGACGACATCTCTTCAACTTTAAACCTCTTTTTCAAATCATCCGCACGAGACGATCTCTTCACCAACTTTCTCGTTTCACTGTTCACCTCGTACAAGAATTTCACATCATTCGAATTCAATCTCGGAAGAATGTGTTTGAAACTCACATCGTCGTTATTCACGATCAAATCCCACACATCACTCTGACCAATCCGTCTTTTCTGCCCTCGCGTCTGCACTCCCGACGACGCAGGAGGAGACGAAGAAGCGCCACGCATCGTCGTTTCTCTGCGTCTTTTCTTAAAGTTTTTATGGGGGAAAAAACGGCTTCACAAAAAAGAGGCACGAGAGCGCTCTGCGACGTAACAACAACAACAACAACAAGTAAACAAGCATGGCCGTCGTCGTTGTCCCCACGCGAGAAGCAGCTCGTCGTTTCGTCGTTTTTTCAGCCGAACGACGCGTGGGAGGCAAAGGAAAAGGAGGAAGAAGGAGGAGGAAAAGCAGAAGTCGTTCCAGACTGAATGCGAGGAGAAAAAGCGGCGACGACGATATAGATGATGATGAAGATGATGAGAGTAGTGTTATTCACGAGGACAGGATAAACAGCAGCGACAGCAGTGAGACGTCTATTTCTTCCGCTGCTGCTGCCGATGATGACGATAATAAGAATACAAAAGAACAGTTGAAAGAAGAAGATTCAGAAAGTTTCCTGTACGAAGAAGTGGAGGAAGAAATCGAAGTGGAATACACGGCGATGGACCACGTTTCAGATTTTATTGCGGAAGTGCGAGAGAAGCGGAATGAAATCAGTCGAGCGTGTTTCGGCAGTTTTGAGAGAGCGCCAGTAACGCCGGAGTATTTGAGAAGTTCGAGAGGACGGTTGGACGCGCCGACGGAACTGATATCGCTGGCGTTGGTATCGGTTGCGTTGGCGGTTTCCAAGACCGTGCGAACGAATAAAGAGAAGAAGGAGATGTTTATTCGAAACGAAAAGTGGACGGTAGGGAAAGCGTTTCAGGAGTTGAAAAGAATAGACGGTCAAGAGAACGACGCTTCGGTGGAAATGCGATTGTACGACGAGGGGGATTTAAGACGCGACTTGGAAAAGAAACAGAAAAAATTGGACGAGAAACGCGCGAAGGAATTGGAGAGACGCGAGTTGAGAGACGAAAAAGAACGCTTAAGAGAGGAAGAGGAAGAGAAGGAGCGACAGAGATTACTCGAGATTGAGCGTAAAAAAGAAGAAGAGGAAGAACGAAAACGAGAACAAGTACGCGCCGAATTTCGATTGAAACAAGCCGAGGAGCAAGAGCGGTTGAAAAAACGCGAAGAAGAAGAAGCGGCGAGGAAGAGGAAAGAGTTGGAGGAGGATAGGAAACGGAGAGAGGAAAAGATGCGATTGGAACGAGAGGCTTTAGAAGCGGAACGATTGCGACGAAAGAAAATATCGGAAGAGCGCAAGGAAAAAACGTTTGACATTCAGGCGAACATTAAAGTCGAAGCGAGGAGGAAAAACGGCAAGTGCGAAGTGACGGCCTCGTGCAGAGTGGAGTTATCAAACACGTGCGAAGTCGCGGAAACATACGAATCGACAGAATTGGCGAGATTGCAAATGTCCTGGGCCTCGAAGTTATCCGGCGAAGCCATGAAAGCGTATAAAAGCGACCAGATTTTGAAGAAAATGATGGGCGAAGGCATTTTGTCCAAGAGGCCTACTTTTTCAGACGTGGAATTTGAACACTGGATGAAACTCGTCAGAGTTCGATTGGACAGAGAATTACGAACGACTGGTTTACGCGCAGTTGCTGGACTCGAAGCGAACAAGTTGACCAAAAACGACAGCTTCGTTGAACGAGAAGTGACGTTTTCGAGAGCGCTGTTACCTGCAGAAGATCCAGAAAACGTCGAGACGCGAATACAAAACGCTATTCGGTTACTCATCGACCAAGTCGAATCCAAGAATAAAAATAAAGACGGCGATGCTAACGATGGTGGTGGTGGTGGTGGTGATAATGACGACGACGACCCGTACCTTCTCGGCGATGGAGACTCCCCGGCCCTTGTCGACGAGGCGATAGATCCCAGGAAAAGCCCGACGGCAATTTTAAATCGACTTTCCGAACACGAGCTCGCGCAAATGCACGGGTTAGATCCATCTCTGGTATTCCCCGCAGAAACAGACGGTTTGACCACTGAATTGAACGGTCGCGTTTTATCCGGAATCTTAACCGCGTCTCTTTTTGTCAAAATCCTTCGCAGCGTCACCAAAGACGCGAAACCGGAAGTTTTACGACGGGGCACGCAGATGGCTACCTCTTTAGTCGGTCGATGCGCCAACGACGAAGGAAACTGGCGTGCCATGTATTTAGACGGTTTTCGCGGCGATGCATTGGAAGCCGGCGCTTTGATGGCTCGAGAAGTTATTCCAGACGAAGAGAACGATATCGTTTTATTAAACATCTTCGCCGCTCTGGAGGCGATGGAAAAAGCGAAAAACCGACGCCCGGAGGAAGCGGGCGAAATGATCGATAAAGAAGTGCTGAGAAAAATGAAAGCGCAGCGACGAATGAATGCGGTGCCAATCACCGAAAGGTTATTCGCCACGCGAAACGCGGCGATTCAGTTAGCCGGAAGTGGTTCCGTCGAGCAAGGTCGGGCGATGTTGGAGGAAGCTTACGCGTTGCGAGTGAACCACGTGGAGAAAAGACGCAAAGAGTTAGGGTTGACTGCAAACGACGAACGGTTTGGTATTCCAGAAACGTTGCCAGAGCTGAAAGCGCTGCTCTTTGTTTTAGAATACGGCGGCGGCGCGTGGGAAGCTGACAAGAAAGGCGTGCAGAAACAAGTCGTGAAAGCGGTGTACGAGGCGTGCGAAAACGGGGCGATGAAGAAAGACGCTGAGAAGGCGTTGGCGACGTTTGCAGCCGTTCGACGCTCGTTTATATTTGAAGAGAAGGATTCTGAATTCGGTCGAGAGTGGGAAGAGAAATTGTTCGAGAAATTCAATCAAACAGGAAACGAAGGCGAGGACGAAGAGGAAGGAGGAGAAGGAGGAAAACCTAGCGTGGAGGAGATCATCGAAAGATATTACCCGAGAGGCGTCTCGGACGCGCTCGAGTTTGCCGTGCAAACGTACGACGCCGAAATCGAGGCGCGCAGGAAAGTATAGAGAGTGTAGTCATAGAGAGATGAGTTAGCTACGTAGCACTTACGCGTTTTAGAAGCGTTTTACCTTTGGGTTAAAATTACAATAAATACAAAACATCGCAAACTCTTCTCTGCCTCTTACGCGGACGACGAAGTAGTATCACCGCCACCGCCGCCCGACATCATGCTCTCCAGCATTTCCGTTTGCAGCTTTTTATTCCCGTTCTCGATGTCTCTCTTCGCGAGCGTTTCTACGCTCTTCCACTCGAAATCCATGTTCGCGTACCCTTGCCTCGCAATCATAATACGGTTCGCCAAACTCTGGTCTGCTTTCGAAAGCTTGCTCATCCACTCTTCTGGGTTTCGAATCGGGTTTTTCTCCAGAAAATCCAACAAAAACTCGTGTTGGTTGTTCACTCGGTTCACTTCGCCTTGACCGTCCAAGTTCTGCTCTTTGCTTTCTCCGTCTGGCGTTTGCACGTTCAGTCTGCAATTTATAGATTCCAACTGACCAATCACCACCCAGGTTGCTGTATACGTCAACAACTGGTGCATGACATCCGCCGCTTTCCTTTCCGGCGAGGACGCTCCGCCAAACGCACCGCACGGGACGTACACTTTCGGCGAATCATCGTTCTCGTTGCGAACGGAAAAACATCTTCTTCCTCTTCTGTTTCTGTTGTTGTTGCTTCGTTCTCCATTTTGAAGAGAGATTAAAGTCGCTACTCTGTGCCTCGACGAGAGCGTTTTCGTGGTAGCACTCGTCACACCAGTCGTCGCCGCAAACGAGGACACACAAAACAACATCACGTCTTCTTCGTAGATGCGCGCAATAACGCTGAGAAAACGAATACTATTAATAATAAATTAATGCCGATACGTAACCAACTGACTGAGCAAAAACCTCAAAAGTTCTTCTTAATTTCTTAAAAACGCTTAAAACGCGGTCAAACTTTGAGAAAAAAAAAGACATCAAAAGAAAATATCACAAAGCGACAAAGACAAACACTTATATAATAACAGAATGACAAAATGGTCGATGCGAACGTTACGAACGAACGAGTGTCGCGCGATGGTGGAAGGCCAGGAGGCGCACCGCTTGTTCGAGGCACCGGATTTGCACGAGATGGCGAGAACAGGAGATCTCGACGGAATGAGAAGATTGATTTTATCAAAGGATGACGACGACAAAGTGAACGCGTTGGACCCGGCGGGGAGGACGCCGTTACATTTCGCGGCTGGGTTTGGGCGAGTCGCGTGCGTGAAGTTTTTGTTAGAGAGAGGGGCGAAGTTAGAGGTGAGAGATTTGTGGTCCAAGGCGCCCGTGGATTGGGCGTTACAATCGAAACACGAGGAATGCGTAAAGTTGATGAGAATAAAAGCGATCGAGACCAATCTCGAGATTGGTGGAAGAGGGCAAGTCTCTCCGTTGAGGACATATCACGAGTATTGTTACGATTTGACGACGGAGGAAGTCGAGGAGAGGTTGGAGCAAGACAGGAAAACCGCGATGGAGCAATACGAAAAGATGAGCGAGGAAGAGAGGAAACAGTTTCGCGAATCAAACGGGGTGGATCCTGCCCAGCCGGTGCCATTTTAATGACAATGTGATAGTGTATAAATAAGAATGTTGTGAGCAGCTATTTTCAATGTAGTGGCTATCTCTATTTGCTTCTAAAATTACAGCTGAATTTCCGTCAGAGCTTCTTCTTGTTCTCTGTCCGATTCCGTGGCGTCGCCGTCGTTTTCTTTTTCTTCCTCCGCCTCGTCTCCCTTTGCGTCTTCAAAATTTAAGTGCTTCTTTTCTTCTCCCCCTTCCTGATCTCCGCTGTTTATATCTTCGTTTTCTTCCAGTTTGTTTGAGTCGGTAATGCCTTGCCCGCGCGGCGGCGTGGGAAGATGGAAATCGGCAAAGAACGCGGAAACGTCCGATTCCGAGACGCCCGCCGGCGCGTTTGGAATGACAAAAGCGCTGTCCTCGGCATCTTCCATCTCCTCTTCTTCTTCATCTTCCTTGGTTTTTTCGTTGTCGTCGTCGTCGTCGTTATCGTCGTCGTCTCTATCTTCCGTCGTGGAATCGGCACCAACGAAGGGAGAATCCGGCGCGTCTGGAAATTCGAGGTCGCCCAGAACGTTGTTCTTTTTCCTCGCAGAAGTAGGACTTTGCGGCGGTGTCGCTTGCTCTTCTTCCGCCGATACTTCCGCTTTCTCTTCCACACTTGCTGCTTGCGCAAACAATCTGTTCAACTCTTCGTCTTCTTCGGCTTCTAACTCTTCGAGTATCGCGTCGACATCGGCGCCCGTTTCGGCCAACTTTTCCTTCAAACGATCGCACGCCCTTTCGCTTTGACCCAAGCACATCAACAAGTCGTTCATCTCCTCCTCGAAGTGCTTGGTCGCTTCATCGTAGCCCCGCTTGTACCCTCGCTCCTCGGCTTCGGCCACCTGCTCTGCCGTCAACTCTGCGTCGCGCTGGTTCTGTAACTGCTCAACCTTTAACTTCAACTCTGCGACTTCTCTTTCCGCTTGCTCTAAATCCGTGGCCGCGTCAGCCTGCTTCAACTTGAGATTTTCGTTCTCGTTCTTTACCGCGTCGATTTCGACGTTTTTATCGCTAATTGTAACCTCTGCGTTTGCAAGTTTCGCGGCGACGTCGTCGTAGACTTCGCGTTCGATCCAACCCGTCGTGTCGTACTCGTATTCTTCGCCTTCGCCTTCGACGTATTCGCCTTCTTCCTCGCCATCGCCGGCATAATACCACGCGCCTGAGGCTTCGTCTAATACCCATCCCGGGTAATCGTCCGGGTTGAACGGCGGTTGAGCTTCCCCCGCATTGTCGTGGTCTCCTTCATTTCCGTTGTCGTTGCCGTCGTTGTAGTCGACGTAGTCGTAGTCGTTCATGTTTTCATCGTTGCCTTTATTCTCGTCGTGTGGCGCCGACGGCATTATTTCGTTGCTGAAATCGTAGTCGTTTCGCGCGAAACCATCCGAAGAAGAAGGCGGCATGAATGCAGTATTCGCGCTATTGTTATTGGCGGCAGTAGTATTAACGGTACCGCCCTCGCTAATTCGAGGTGATGGCGGAGCAAAATCATACCCGTCGCTGTTTCGTCCAGGAGATTCCGAATAGTTTTGTTGGTGTTGTTGTTGTTGTTGTTGTTGTTGTTGTTCCATTTGTTGCGGAGGACGCAAGTAATCGTCGTCGTCCTCGTAATCGACGTGTTGTTGCTGCGTTTGTTCGTGAAGTGGTTGATCGTAACTCGACGGATACTGATTATTCTGATCGATGTATGCGTCGAACTGACTCGTCGATTCGTGCCCCTCGCTTCGCATAGATCCCGTGGCGGATGGAGGTTGCGGAGGCAGCTGTTGCTCTATGAGATTTCCCCACTGGTCATACATCGGTTGTTGTTGTTGTTGTTCGCTAGTATTCGATATCATTCCATTCTGATGGTGTTCTCCAGGCGGAGGATAATTCAAAACTTCATTCTCTGGAACCGCCGGCGAGCCCGGTTTAAAATGAGTGAGGTGTTGTTGCTGCTCCTGATGATGATGATGATGATGATGTTCACCATCGCTAGTAAAAGTATTGCTATCGTTGTTGTTGCTGCTACTGTGATGAGGACTTTCTCTTTTCGTCGGCGAGAGCACTTGCTGATTCTCTACGTAATGCGGCGATTCGCTTTCTAATTTACCTTCGTTCTTCGCTTCGTCCTCGTCCTTCGCGCTCGGCCCGGGAACGAAAAACTTTTGCGGCTTTGCCACGGCAATCGGCGGCGGTAAAAAAGACGCTACATCCGCCGCACTTCCCGATAAACTTTGAGCGCCACCACCACCACTACCACCATCGCTCGTATCCCCACCCGTCGGATTGAAAACATCCACGTATCGGCTGCGAACGTCGCTTTGCCTCGCCACGAAACTACTCGCTCGCGGCATCGGCGGCGGTTCATTCGAATTCAACGCAGACGACGTCCCAGCAGGCTCCTCGTCCTCGCGCGAATGTTGCTGCTGCTGCTGCATCGCATCATTGTTATTACTGCTACTAAAGTTTTGGTGGTAGTTTTGGTGGTAGTTTTGGTGTTGCAGCTGCTGATTCGGATTCCGCGGGTCGCTTTCTCGCGAAAACGCATCCACTCGTTCGTGTTGCTGATTTCCCTTCTCAAAAGACACGTGTTGCTGCTGTGCTTGCTGTCCTCCTCCTACGCTTGCATTCGTCGCATTCCCACCACCATTGATATTACTGCTACTATGCATCGTCATCATCGGTGGCGGTCCTCCGATACTCCCGACGGCTTGTCTCGCCACATCTTTCCCGTTCGGATCGGAGCCGTCCACCCACGCTTTGAGCGTCTCGTCGTAGTAAAATTCAGAGTCGTTCCCCAGTTTCGCTTTGGTCACTTTCTTCCTCGGTTCGTTCTGTTTGAGTTAAAGTTGTTGTTCGAGAAAAAGAGAGAGAGCGGTCAGACGCGTCCCGATGTGAAGAGAACGACCACCATCTCGCGCTGTTTTGCGCGTCGCGAGAATGCATCAACGCGGGGGGAAAAAAGCGGATTTCGAATCAAAACGTTTACGAACGAAACCACAAAGAAGAGTTTGAAAAGAAGACAAAAACGATACAAAGAACGCACCCCTGCGTTGCCACCGCCGAACGAGGTCAGTCGGCCGAAGAATCCTCCGCCCGATCCTCCTTTGCTCGCGTTTTCTGCCATTTTAGTATAACGTATAAAGCGCAATTTTTTATGGCGAATTTTGGCTTCTCGTGTTGCCTTCTTGAGAACAAAAAACGTCTGAGACTTCGTTGTCGTCGTCGAGCGCTTACGCAGAAGTCAGAAGTGTTTCATTATCGGTTCAGTGCTTGGTATATACGTTGTGTGTAATAATATGTATTAATAAAATCCCTTCTCTGTCTTCTTCTTCTTTATAAAGCTAAATAAAAATCTCTCTCTGACTCTCTTCATCTCTCTCTCTCGCTGCAACAATCAATTAATCTCTATTTATTATTATTAATCCATGTAGCCGTCGATTTCGCGTTGCTTTTGCAACATTTCGTCCTCCTCTCTCATAGCTTCGGCTTCGGCGCACATTCTTTCGATTTCTTCCGGCGTCAAACGTCCTCTGTCGTGTTGCAAAGACACGTTCGCTTCGGAGCCGGTGACGCGATCTCTCGCGGTTACCGTCAACAAACCGTTGGTGTTGACTTCGAAAGTAACGTCGATTTTGGGGACGCCTTGTTCGGCTTTTTCGATGCCGGTGATTTGGAACTCGCCCAATAAGTGGTTGCCGTCCGTGGACATGCGTTCACCCTCGAAGATTCTGACGTCGATTTCCGTTTGGTTGTCGTACACCGTGGTGAACTCGGACTTCTTTTTGCACGGGATGGAGGTGTTTCTGTTGACGACTTTCGCAAAGTGTCTGCCTTCGCACTCGACGCCCAAAGATAACGGGACAACGTCCATCAACAAAACCTTGGAGGTTTGCTTGTCGCGGACGCCGGCCAAGATGGCACCTTGCACGGCGGCGCCGTACGCGACGGCTTCGTCCGGGTGCACGGATTTGTTCAACGGCTTGCCGTCGAAGTATTCCGTCAAAATCTCTTGGACTCTCGGGACGCGAGTGGAACCGCCAACCAAAACAATTTCGTTCACCAATGATTTGTCTCTGCCAGCATCGGCCAAGACTCTCTTGACTGCTTCCAAGCATCTTTGGAAAGTCGCCTCGTTCACCTTGTTGAATTCGTCTCTTGAGATGGTCATGTTCACCTCGTGTTCGCCGACGAAGCATTCCAACTTGGCGGATTGCGTGATGGACAACTCTCTCTTGGCTTTTTCGCACGCGGTTCTCAACTTGCGTTTGGACTTGTCGTCGTTGAAGATGGAGTCCGCGTTCGGGTACGTCTTTTGGACGTGCGCCATCAAGGATTCGTCGAAATCTTCGCCGCCCAAGTGGGTGTCGCCAGCCGTCGCCAACACTTCAAAGACGCCGTCTTGCAAGTGCAACAAGGAAACGTCAAAGGTACCACCACCCAAATCAAAGACCAAAATAGTTTGATCTTTAATGATTTCACCATCGTCGCCTTCTCTCTTATCCAAACCGTACGCCAACGCCGCCGCGGTCGGCTCGTTGATGATTCTCAAAACTTCCAAGCCGGCGATTTGGCCGGCGTCCTTGGTTTGTCTTCTTTGCGCGTCGGAAAAGTACGCCGGGACGGTGATGACCGCCTTGTTGATGACGCAACCCAACTGGCCTTCGGCCGTGGCTTTCATCTTTTGCAAAACCATCGCGGAGATTTGCTCCGGGGCAAATTCCTTCTTTTCGTTGTTTTGGGTCGGGTCTTCGACGACGATGATCGGCTTACCTCCCGGACCTTCCTTGATCTCAAACGGCATGTGCTTAATATCCTCGCCAATCTCCGAGAACTGTCTCCCGATAATTCTCTTGATGTTGAACAAAGTGTTCTTTGGGTTTTGCGCGGCTTGCCTTTTGGCGGATTCACCGACAACTCTGCCGGCTTCGGTGAAGGAAACCCACGACGCGGTCGTTCTGTCGCCTTCGGCGTTGGACAAGACGTGCGCCTCGCCATCCTTCCACACGGAAACGCACGAGTACGTCGTACCTAAATCGATACCGATGACGTATTCGTCCAAAGTCGCGTTGTTCATCTTCGATGCCAACTTGGCTTCTTCAATCTTCTTCTTTTGCGCCAACTTGGCTTCGCCCATGCCTTCCATCAACGCCAAGTTCTTCGGGTCCAACGTGAGCCCTTGCGTATACGCGTGGATAGAATCGTGGAAGAATCCTGACTTGTACAAGGCAAAACCTAATCGAGAGTACCCTTTCACAAAGTCTGGTTTCAATTCCACGCATCTTCGCGCGTCCGCGCACGCTTTCGAGTGTTGGTCCAACGCGGCGTAACACGCGGATCTGTTCGAGTAAAACACGTGGTCGTACGGGTCTTGATCGATGGCTTTGGTAAATTCCGAAGCCGCTTCGTAAAACTTTTTCTTCGTGAACGCGGCGTTCCCGTTCGATTTGTGTTCCAAAGCGAGTTTGCGTTGTTCCGGTGAAACCTGATATTTTAAAGAGTGCGTACATTGGTGGTGGTGGTGAGTGCACGAATACTAATGCTTTCAAGAATGACGATGAGGATAAAAACACATCGCATCACGCCGCCGCAAAAAGAAAGAAAAAAGGGCCGTCGAAAAAAAAATCATCATCATCTCATCGCTCTCGGATCGACGAAGAAGAAGAAGAAAAACAACTTATAACAACAACAACAACAACAGTACCTGAATCTTATCCTCCTCGTCGTCGTCCAAAACGCGCACGGCGGCGCCCGTTTTCGATTCTTTCTTGCCTCCTTTTTTAGATGGTGCCATGATGCGATGATGATGTGCGTTCTAGTATGTGTGAGGGGCTTTTCGCGCCTTTCTCTCTCTAGTGGTCTTCTTTTTCGAGCGTTTGTGGCTCTCCTTCTTGTGTTTTTTTAAGCAAGCGCTTCTTTTCGCCTGAAAAAGCTCTTCTCTTTCAAATTTTTCGATTTTTTGTCGTTTTTTCTTTCCCTCACAGAAAAGATGCATGGGGTGATGAAGATATCGTCTTTCTCGTCATCATCATCATCATTCAGACGCGTATACTGCGACTACTCGTATTACCACCACTCGAGAAAAAACGCTTTTTTCCTCTCGAGGAAGAGGACGCTTTTACCGCGAAGCGTTTCAGCGGCACAAAATATATCCGAAAACAACGCGGTGATGACCACCAAAACCACTTTTAATGAGAAGAGTGATGACGATGTGAACAACGGGAAGAAGGAGAAAAAGAATGCTACGAAAAGTAAAACGTTTACGTTGCGACCGAAAGAAAAGCACGGCATGAATAGAAAGGCGAGATACGTGACTTTACATTTCTTACGCCACGCGGAAGGGACGCACAACGTTTCCAGAGAATACAACGATCCGAAACATAAGGACGCGAGATTGACGGATTTTGGTATACAGCAGTGCGAGAAGTTGGCGAAAGCGCAGCCTTTGTTGTTGGAATCAAAGTCATCAAAGAAGAAGATGACGGTGGCGACGTCACCGATGACGAGGTGCGTGCAAACCGCGCGTTTATGTTTCGATAAAGAGTCGCACATGATTACGGAAAAATACGTCGCTTTAGAGGAGTTGCGGGAAACGGTCAACTATCAGTGCGATATTCGGAGGACGACGTCAGAGTTGAAGGAAGAGTTTGGCGCGAGCGTGGATTTCTCTCGGTTGGAAAACGACGAGGAAGATCCTTTGTGGCAGTATTGGATCGAGAGGTGCGGATCCGAGGAAGAGCACACGATGCACAGAGAGAGCGCTTCCTTGTATAAGTGCGCGGATAGGGCGAGGAAATTCTTCGAATGGGTGGTCGAGAAAAAAGCAGATACAGAAGAAGAGATTATCGTCAGTTCGCACTCGGCGTTTCTTCGCTGCGTGTTTAATTACGGTCACACGCAAGAAAAGTTCGAGTATCACATGGGAGGGTCGGAGCAAGTATTCGACGATCGAGAAGACAAAACAAACAACGTAAAAGTTGTCCAGTATTTGCCGGAAGACGGCGACGCGTTCGAGGAGTACATGCGGAGAGATTACGAGAATTGCGAGTTACGGTCAGCCGTGTTGGAAATTCTTTGATGATATGATGTTTTTTTAGTAGTACCTAGTAGTAGAAGTAACCGAGTAGTAGTAGTAGTAGTAGATAGTAAATGCGGTAACAAATGATGCGGTATCGGTTCGTTTTTTATTCTCAATGGATTCCTTTAGCCGCGATGTTCCCTAACTCGTCTTCTTCGTCCCACGTCATGCTGTAATCGGAGAAATCACCTTTCGCGTCTGCCTCGTCTTTCGACTCGAACACTTGACCGGCGTTATCGAAATACCTCCAACTATCGTTCAACACGTGCGACATCCTTCTCTCTTTCGCCTCTAAATACTTCTCCGAAAACAAATTCGCTTTCGTCACGCACGGAATTCTCGACGTCACGTTTACCCCTTCCTTTTCTAATTCGTTAATCTTTCTCGGGTTATTCGTCATCAGCGCCACGCTCTTGATGTTCAAATCATCCACAATATTCCTGACCGCGCTGTACTCCCGTATATCGTCCGGTAATCCCAACTTTCTATTCGCGTCCACGGTATCGGCGCCGCTCTCTTGCACTTTATACGCCGCAATCTTATTCGCCAATCCAATCCCTCTCCCTTCCTGCTCTAAGTAAATCACCACCCCTAACTCGTTATCCCGTATGTATTCCAACGCCATATCTAACTGTTGTTTGCAATCGCACTTTAACGACCCTAAAACTTCGCTCGTAAAGCACGCGTCGTGTACTCTCACCGGCACGTTTTCCAAGCCTTCCACGTTCCCGTAAATCATGCACGTGGGTTCGGTAATCACGTGCGTTTTCGGCCCGCGATGGCGGTAGCCTCGCAAGCGGTAAAAGCCTTTATCCGTCGGCAGTTTTGTTTCGGCGATGAATTGCGTTTGTGACTCCGCCACCCAGTACGATTGCGGGATGAATTCATCGTTCGTTGTTCCCGATTGCGATGATGATGATGAGGATGCGGAGTCAGCAGAGAGGGATGACGACGGGGAAATCGTAACATCTCTTCTTCTCCGTCTTTGTCTTCTTTCTCTGAGTCGTGTTCCTCTCGCGAGCAGTTTTCGTCCTCCTCCTCCGTTGTTGGTGTTGTTGTTCATAACAACGGTATCGTTATGAGAAGAAGAAGCGATCGAGGCCGTGCGGGCCAGAGCAGCAGCAGCAGTCGTCATCTTTGTATGAAGGAGAAGCGGCTGCTGAGTTTGGATAACACTTGGGTTTAGGGTTACTTTAACAAAAACTTGATTTTTATAAATGTATTACTAAACCCTAAGCTAGATACACTCAAAACGATATTCGATGAAGAACGCGAATGAGCAAACGATCACAGGTTCGACCCCTGTAATCAGCATTAATAGCATTGCTGATTTGGCCAAGTGGTAAGGCATTTGTTTTGTACACTCTTTTTTTTACTCTAAACTACTACTATTACTACTACTATGACTACTACAGCACAGGATAAAGTCAGAGTATATCATCATCATTTTCAACGATTTCAAACCTCGGCGCGTCTCCGGTTTGTATTACGTCCACGCGAAATCCGGTCTCTTTCAGTTGGAGTTCAAACGTTTCGACGTTTGCCTTGGCGAACAAAAGCGCGTCTTTGAGCAACGACATAAGGTTATTTTGTTGTTGTTGTTTCATCGTCATCATCAGTTTGGAGACAACCAAAGACGCGCTCAAAACGTCTCGCACGCCCGCGTCGTTGGTGAGCATGCACGCGACGATGATATCATCATCAGTATTATTGTTATCTTCTTTCGTCGTCCTCGTTAGGTCTCGAACGACGTTGGCGACAAAGTTTTCGTTCGCGAAAACATTCTCTCTCACTCTTTCAAACGCCTCCCAATCGTTGCCGGAAACGACGTCCGGCGCGACTCCTAATTTACACGCTTTTAAGTACTTTTCCTCTTTGCTCCACCAGACCCCTTCGACGTCGCTGACTTCTTCGACGGACAAAACGTTTTTACCGTTCGATTCCACAAACGTTTTGGCTTGAATCAACGCGCGTTTACGACTCAACGTCTCAAAATTCAAGCTTTTCGCCGCCATGTAGCAACAAAACGAGTGCGCGAAGAGCATGGAACCGTACGTGGCTACGCCCACCGTCACGCCTTTCATCTCTTGGCCTAAACTGTTCGTCGCAAAATCCAACTCTAACCCGTTCGTGACGGCTCTGAAAAGCGCGATGCCAACCGGCAACGCGGCGATTTGTAACCATCGTCCTTGTACTTCTAATTTCGTCCGTATATCTCCGGCGTTTTCGTTTCGAGAGAAATGCGTCATGAACGTCCCGTTGATGAGCGACGATCTCCCCGTCAACGCGGCACTTCTCACAAACGTCGCGGTTCCTGCAATCAACAAAAAATGCGACGGAAACAGCGGCGTCAACAACTCCATCGCCCGAGACACGTCTTCCAATGAATTCGCCGTCGACCAAAAGAATTTTGGATTCTCGTCAAACTTTTTCGTATTCAGCGCCCCCAACGCTAACGTCGCTAAACCGCCGGTCCCGTCTTTCAACACCCACTTCGCCGCCCCTGCCACGGGTGCCGCCGCGTTCGCTTGATTCACGTCCATCCCGACTGCAACCAATAACGACTGCGCCGAGAGCACTTCCAAAACGTCGCGAAAAAATAACGAAAGCATTTGCCATTTCAGCCAAGGCAAATAGTCTCTCGAAACCGTGTTCGGGAACCCGTCCGGAAGGAATATTCGCTTAAACTGCGCTCGAAACTGCGACGTAAACGACGAGGAAGAAGAAGAAGAAGAACTGTTATCGATGTTCTCATCGTCATTATTCAAACTCGGTTGTCGTTTCGCCATTTTCACTTTTCTCGTCGTCGTCGTCGCAGGTGTTGTTGTTGTTTCCGCCTCGTTAAAAACATTCCTCATCTCTTCTTCTTCTTCTTCTGATGAGAAGAACGCGGGGACGAATTCATCGTTCCTCGCGTTCCCGCTGAAATCCACCTCTCTTATTTTCTTTATTTTCTTTGTTTTCTTCTTCTTCGGCTGTTCTCTCGTCGGAGGCGGAGGAGGAGACTTTGTCGTTTCTTTTCCCATTCGTATCCGACTTTGATGTCGTCGTCTGCGATGCACAAAATCATCATCATCATCTCGAAGACGACGTAATAAACGACGACTGAATCGACAACACGAAGACGAAGAGGAGGGCGACGACGATAAAAAAGAATTCGTCGTAAAGGACATCTCTTTTTCCTCTCTCGATTTCTTCTCTTCTTCTTATTCTCTCTTATTAAAAGTAGTAGTGCATCTCACAGAGAGAGGAGAAACTTTTTTTTGCGCTCAATTAAATTTTTTTTTATGTCGTTGTTTTTGGTCTTCTGTTTTTGCAAAAAAAAAAATTTGTGATTCGTCCTCGAAATGCGTTCAAGTCTCTCTCTTGACAAAATATTTTGACAACAATTTCGGATAAACCATCACACAACATCCCACCTCTCGCTAGCTCTCGTTTATACTCTACTCCGCAGAGAGACGAGACGAGAAAAACGAAGATATAAGAAAACTGAGCATAAGTGAGAGAGATCGAGAGAACAAAGACAGAGATACGCAGAGAGGGTTACAAAAAATGTCCTCGTCGTCTTTGCGTGCAGCGCTGATGACACCAACAACGTCGTCGTCGTCGTTTCATCTTTTTAATCTGCGTCATCAAAAAGATTATTATTATTCGAAGAGAAGCGCGCGTTGTTTTAGGAGCAGCAGTAGTCGTAGTCGTAGCGTGATAAAGAAGACAACAAAGATGCTTAAAGTGTTTTCGAGCAGCAGCGATAGCAGTTCTTCTCGGGGAGAAGATGGAGGAGAAAAGAAAGCGGAAGATATCCCTCCGGAAGATTACGCCATCGTGGTGGAACTTTTGGATTGCGAAACGGGTGACGAGATTCAAGAAAAAGCAGATTTGATGGCAAAGAACGGGTTAATCACAGCCGGGGTGGTGGAAGCGGCGAGAGTTATACTAGACGGGAACATTCAGCAAGGCCAAGACGAGGAGATTATTTTGATTTTACGAGCGATATACGACGTGCTTTTGAAAGAGTTGCAAAAAATTCGAGCGCCGTACGCGAAGAAGGTGCTCGAATTCGCGCAGGAAGTCATGGGGATGTTCACGGCGGAGGATTTGGAATGCAACAATGAAATGGCGTTATCGAAAGTGAGGTTGGTGTTGCAAGAGGAATTCGATAAGGACGAAGAGATTGGCGTGACAAGAGAAGCGTTGGAGAAATATCTAGGCGACGTGTTGCCGGTGATGGACATGCAAGACGACCGATTGAAAGAACAGCTCGCCGCGTGCGAGGATCCGAAAGTACAAGTCCAAATGGTTGCGCAGATGATGCAACGGACGAAAGAGAGAATGCAAATCGACCATTTAAGAGAAGTTGCGAGAACATTTAGAAGCGAATGATGAGAATAGAAAAGAAGAGTTTTTCGCGTTTTGTATTTGATATTCACAAAAAAAATGTTTGACCACCTTTATTTATGTTTATTCGCGATGATGAAATTTGAGAAAGAACGAGATGCGCGTCTCGCGATGAACTCGCTGTTGTGTTTTTATTATTAACCTCTGAGACCTGAAAAGCCCGGTTGCGCGAACGCGACGTGGTGCGCGGTACCACTTTGAAACAGAGGATCTTGCGCGACGATGTTGTTGATGCCACCGAGTGAGCTCACACCGAGACCACCAACGCCGAAACGATTGAGGCCGCCGATGCCGCCACCGAAGCCGATACCGCCGCCCAAACCTTGGAGCAATTTTCTCGCCGGCGTTTGTTTTTGGTCTTCTTCGGGCGTCGGCGGCAATCTCACGAGCGCGATGTGTAACAGCAACGGTGGTTCTTTGCTTCCCTCGCTGTCGTCGTCGCCTTCCAAAGAAGTCTCGTTCCCTCGAATCTCTTGCAACGAGACCAGATTCGGCGTTCCGATGAATACGATTTCTCCGTCCTCGTTCGTATCGCCTTCGGCGATTAATTCGCAAAAGTGCGACGTTTCCGCCACGTCGATATCCGCTCTCCCGCAAGTGTACTCGTCGTAATCGTACGCTCCGCCCATCATCGGAGACCCCATGCACTTCTCCGGGTGCGCAAAACCACACACGACTGCCCCGTACGAGGCGTTCGGCGTCAACTGTTCGCTCACCGCGACGAACTTCATCGAGTAGTTATTCTCGGACGTGGGCAAAGTCGTCGCCACGAAACTCTCGGTGACGACTCTCAACCCATCCGCCTCGACGTCCGCGAACGTTTGCACGTCAAACGCGTCCGCATCGGTCACGTTCAACTCCTCTTAAATCTCTCCTGCCAAGAAAGTCGCTCTTTCCAAGTCATCCGCAGACGGGAACGTCTCCCGCAAAGCTTTTCGTATCGCGTCGTTGTTCACTCCCAAAACAACTTCTTCATCTTCTTCCATCTCTCGTCGTTGTTGTTCTTCATCTCGTTGCTGCTGTCCCGAGACGAGGACGACAAAGAAACAGAGGAGCAGCAAACAACGAGGCGCGAAAGAAAGAAAACCTCCACGCCTTCTGCTTACTCCTCCCATGATGCAAACGACGACGATAAAGACGACGAGGAAGAAGACAATCTGTTTTTGCTTTGTGCGTCTATAAGCGGCGCGTGTGGTGGGTTTATCTTTGCGCGCGCGGTGTATAAGTGGGTGTACTTTTATGTATCTTGGGAACAGTTGTTAGATACAAAATAATGTGGATGATCAGAGATTTGGTCAAATTCTTTTTCTCGGATTTTTAAAAAAAGACGTTACTATAAACTCGATTTTGACAAATAATCGAGATAGCGGGGAGAAAAAAGAAGCGTTTAGATGAGGATGACACAGAAGAAGGCTTTGAAGAAAAAGCAGCAGAGAGGAAGAAGAAATGAGAGAAAGCTATATTATTTGGAAATAGATGATTAATTACATGCGCAAACCAAACCGACTTGGCGCGGATGCGTTTTGTCCGCGAATATCCGCTCTCCCCGATCCTTGGCCTATGATCGTCTCAATCTTTGACTCGACCTGAGTCCCGCTCGCGGCGAACCCGGTCCCTCCTCTTTGCAAATGAATCACGTCCTTCTTCGGATCTACTTTCTTCCCTTCGTACGCGCCTTCTTTCTTAATCACCAGATCGTACGCCTCTTTCGAAATCGCGTCGCCGGTTGGTTTTAAAATAACAATCGGCGTGCTATTCGTAAACGTCTTCATGGTCACCGGACAAATGAAAACGGATTCGTCGTCCGTCGCTTTCGTCCACTTCACTTTCGTCAAGTCTTTCGCTCTTAACTTCTTCCCAGTTTGAGGACATTTCGTGTATAAACTATTCTTCTTCGCGCTAATTCCGCTACTACTACTTTCCGCGACGTTCTCCTTCGTCCTCACCGTGTTCGTCCAGAACTCGTTCAAACTCTCCGCGCGTTCCTTATCGAACTTTGACCCAAACTCGGATCTTTTTGCGATTTGTTTTCCATCTCCATCGTCGAAGACGTCGTCCATCTCTTGGTACTTCCCTCCGCCGTGATTTTGCGCGTGAAACTTCTTAATCTCTTTCGCTTTCGCGTGCTCTTCCTTTTCCTTTTCCTCCTCGCTTCTTTGCATCTTCAAACGCTCCACACTCAGTTTCATCTTTTCGATCGATTTCTTCTGTTCGATTAAGTTCCTCACTATAAACTCTCGCTCGTATAAAACGCCTTCGTCGGTCGCGTACGGGTCTGCGCACACGTGTAATCCCAAGGCGCAACAGTTGAAATCTTTCACGGTGTCTTTCCCTAAGCGTTCTTTGATGGTGCCAAAACCTAACGCTTTGCGTTCGGCGTAGTTGAGGTTTTCCGAACCCATGTTCCCGGCATTTTTGGAGTGTTTTCTCCCCGAACCTCGAGGCATATTTAGAGCGTTTAATGTGAGAGTAGTGGTGTGCTAAAACGCGCGCGAATGTGTTCGATGGAATGAAGAATTTCATCTAAAGCGTTTGCTTTTCCCCACAACAAAGAGTACTACAAACAAACAATAAACATGGCCGTCATCATCGACGACGACGAACGAGAAGACAAAGACGACGCAGAAGAATCGATGGACCACCCAACGACAGGAAATCGCCAATTGGAAGAGTTAGCGCACCACTTAGAGGAGACGAAAATCGAGATGCAGAGAAAAGGGGAGACCTTCGTTCCCATGCGCTCGAGCAACAACAACAACGCAAACGAGATTGGTTTAGACGCGTTGGCACCGTCGCTGGCGAAACCAGTGTCCGCATCTAGGGAGATGTTTGAACGCGCGAAAGAGACGCTCGTTTTGAGCGGGAAAACGAAGATTACGACCGTGTGTTTCAGCAACAAAAGCGGCGTGGTAGGGGTACGCGCGGAAGGGAAAATCGAAGCGAACGAGCGCATTTTTGAACACTCGTGGAGAGAACAACGCGCGCCGTTCGGCGGGATGTGCATGGTTGCGATTGAAAAGTTAAAGTTTGAATACAACGTGAAAGAGGTGTATTTGGAACTGTTAAAGGAGCGGTTTTATAGCGACGGGCGGAAGCAAGCGGTGCCGACGAGCGCGCAGACGTTTCTGAAGTTGGCGCCGGAACAGTTCGTGAGAGGAGGAGAAGAGGATTTGGCGAACGCGAAGTACGATTGCATCTCGGATACGTATTACGCGTTGAGAGATATTCAACCGGGGGAGGAAATTTTAATCGCGAAGAAAGACGCGCTCGCCGCGAAACCGGGATCCGTGGCGATTACGTGCGATTCCGAGTCCGTGGAGAACGAACTGTTGAGTTGGCTGGTGGAAGAGGAGTGCGCGCCGTTGCGTTTGCAGCCGTCGCAAATTCACGATGTGGGCGTTTTTCTCGCCGCCGATTATTCGAAGCCAATCGAAATACCGGTGTCGCAACTGAGCGAGTTGTTGCAAGGCCACTTTCGAATGGCGCAGTGCCCGCACGGATGGTTAACGAAGGAAGCTCCCAAGAAAAGTAAGAATGGTAGTGGCGATTTGGATGAAGCGATGCGAAATAGAATCAGAGAACGCTTTGGGTTTACCACGGCAAATCAGACGTTTCCATTGCAAGGTGGGTTTCATCGCGTCACGTTTGCGCAGTTTCTGAATCACGACGGCGATGACGCAAACGTCGCGAGAGATAGGAAGAAACCAGTCGCGACGTACAAATTTACGAATAATCGAAAGGTTGGCAAAAAAGGCGACGAGATTACCATCGACTACCGCGTGGATTCGCCCACAGAAGACGCTCGCGATTTACCCGCGAATAAAGTGTATTACAAATGGGCGATTGAAAAGAAAGGCGGCCCGTGGGATGAGATTGGTAAAGGAGCGAAGGAACGGAAAGGCGCGGTGGATTATTCCAAATGGGACAACATCGATACGGATTCAGATTAGCAATATAGCAGTAGTAGTACCTGGAAGTAGAAGTAAAATCAGTTGTAATAGTAGCAGTAGTAGCAGCAGCAGCAGCAGCGGTGCAATCACGTCAACGCTTATCGACGAAATCGTTAATTTCACCAGCCACGAAATCTAACTCTACCGGTTTTAAGCCGCGTCCAAACTTATACGACTTCGCGCCAACTTCCATGGAAATGATTGAATTTGGAATCCCGTTGGTGATGCTCTCGACGATGACCTCCGCGCCGGAAACGTCCTCAATACTCCCCGAATCATTCACGTATTCTTTTTTACCGATCGTCCTCGTGACGATGTTAAAGTCGGTATCCGTCAAGGAAATTTCCGCAGATTCAAAGGTTTCGTCGATGAAGCTCTTCCCCATTTGACCGCCTGCGAGCCAGAACGGGATGGAAAATAACGCGAAGAACGCTCCGCCAGATGCCAAGGCACCAACCGTCCACGTGGCTACGAACGCGTTCCACGCTATCGCAAAGCCCCCTGACATGGCGCTATTCCCGGTGAACCCCGCGGGAGGGATTAAAATTGCCAGTTCTTTCGTGTCTTCGTTTCGATACACTTGCACTTTCGTGTTTGCCGGTTTCTTCCTTCGATTCGGTCGTTTCGATTCTAGTTCCGAGGATATCGTCGTGCTAAACCCCGGAGCGCCGAAGGTTGTTCGACCGTAATACGGATCGTACGGGTCGTAATATTGTCCTCTGTTGTCGTAGTACCCGTCGTCTTCCTGGTAGTACTCGTCGTCGTAATACCTATCTTGTTGTCTGCTAGTGCTACCGTTTCTAGTGCTATTATTCTTCATCTCTTCTCTTCTTTGCGCGCCTCTTTCTAACAACTCTAACGCCTCCTTGGCGTTTCGAAACCTGTCCTCCGGCAACGGTTCTAATAGAATATCGAGACACCTTTCGATGTCTCGATCGTCGATAGTCACTCTCCCTCTGAATGCAATTTTTAATCTCTCGCTCGGGAACGCGCTCGGCGGGCACCCGCTCATGGCAAACAAAATCGTCGACCCAACTCCGTATTGATCACTCTTCTTTCCTACTCTTCCTTGTAACTGTTCAGGCGCGGCATACCCAAACGTCCCGACCGAAGTACCGACTCTCGTCATCTCCATTCCGCCGGACACGGCGCTCTCCGCGACCGCACCAAAATCCACCAAACTTATCGTCTCGTTCTCCATATCTACGATGACGTTATTCGGCGTAATATCTCTGTGCCACACCGGCGGCCTGAGCGTCTCTAAATACGATACCGTTTCTAACAGTTGTACCAACATCTTCTTCACGAACGGCTCGGACGGGCGCCACGTTCCGCTTTCCACCAACTCCGTCAACGATTTGCCTTTCGCCACTTTTTGCACCAACACAAACTCCAAATCTCCACTCTTCGTCCCTTTCTCAATCTCAAAGTGCTCCACGTATTTCGGTATCGTCTCATAATCGATGGATTGTAAAACTTTCGATTCGCGCTCGAACGAATCTAACGCTTTCCAAGGCGACGCGTCATTATTCGCGCCTCCGCCAGCACTCATTTTCTTCAAACTTTCCCAAGGTAAAACTTTCAAAGCCACCTCTTCTCTAACGTTTCCCACCAAGTGCTCGCACAACAACGTTTCCCCGTACGAACCGGTCCCGAGTAAGTCTTTCACCACGTACTCTTCTTTGATAACATCGCCCGTTTGGTAATACGTGCCAACTCCTCCTCCTCCGGTGCTCGTCCTCAAAAGATTACTTCCCGGGGAAAAAGAAGAAGTCTCGTCGTTTACGTCGTCATCCTTTGCGGCCGCTTTCGTTGCGCCTCGTGGTGGTCTCCCTGAAGAAGTACCTTTACGACGAGAATACGGGAGCGACAAAAACGGATGCTTGGAAAGCAAAAGTCTTTGAGTCATACTCGTACGCATTGGTGTCGTCTCGTAAATTATTCGTGGATAAAGTTATGACGCAAGTTGATTACACAAGTGACGTAAAAAGACTTTGCGAAGAGCGGATGATGTACATGTACATGTATATATTTAATTACAAAACGCGTCGTCGCACGACACAGAAGAACAAAGCCCCCTTCCCTCCTTCTTCTCCTTCTAGTATTATCTGGCACTAAACCCGGGGCCAACGCCAAAGTCGTCCGAATTACTCTCGTACTCTTTCGCGCACTCGGCGTATCTGCCGCCTCTCAACATTTGAAAATTGTGTTCTCGCTCCATGATATTGGGGACGTTCCCGGTTGGGACGCCGGTGGTTAAAGAAGTCCCCGCGTCGTCGACTAAAACAAACCTCGAAAAGTCCCCCAATTCCCCTGGAACCCAAACGAGTTTCCACGCGATTTTAGACTGGAATTGCACGTGCGCGACGTCGTGCGGAGGTTCTTGATTGGCGCCGAGCGAACACGTGCACCACGTCCCGCCGGGCCCGGCGTCGGGTAAACTCGCCGCTCGAATCCCCTCGCCCAGTTGATTTCCAACCGCTATGCCTCTCACCGACCCGTCGTGTTCGTTATCCGCCGTTTGCATCAACATTGTCGTCGCGTCCACGTGGTTGAAATCGTTAAAGCAGTGGCCCGTGTTGCCCTTTCCCGGTGCCACGTTCGTGAGGTCTCTCAACCCGGCCGCCCATAAGAGCTTTGGGCGAACAATCGCCTCCCAATCTTGGGACAGTTCATTCGAAGTGAGCGATTTCGCTCGGTTTTTGCACGTCTCCAATCGTTCATCCGCCGTCCCCGGGTACTCGCTGTCACCCATGATGGAAAAATCCGATATCGACGACGACTTCACGCTCGACGGGAAAGCACTGCACAGGAATAAGAAGGAAAAGGATTTGCGCAAGAAGGAAGATCTCTTGGCACTCGTAATAATGGTGCGAGTCGCGATGCGTTTAGACGATGATGATGATGATGATGATGATGATGTCGTTCTCGTGGCAATTGTTCTCGCCCCCGCAAACATTATACGCGTGTGTTTAGCGCGTTTACTTTCCGGGAGAAGTGACGTCAATGCAAAACGTCTGCAAAGTCTCCATTATCTCCCCTAATAACACACGAACACAAAACCGGAACAGAAGACATACGAATACACAAATGTTGTTTTCTCTTCCCTCATTCATGAACCGAAAACCATGTCGCAGAGTTTTGATACTCTTCCTCGTTTTCCTCGTGATTCCGTTCAGCGGGAGGATGTTTTATATACAGAAGTTGGATTTTCTGCGACATCGACAACATCGGAATGTTTCTTTGGTGTTGCACCACCTCAACAAATCATCATCGAACAACACGACGACAGAAACGACGCATCATCCGCAGGTGGAGCAAGAACAACAGCATCAAAAGCACGAGGAAGAGGAGAAGAGGTTGTTGGAAGGGAACCCTTTGGCGGACGGGTGAGTTGTTGTTGTTGTTGTTGGCCAACGAAATCCCCTAACGAAGGAGCAAGTTAGAGAGAAAAAAATAAGCGGATTCCTCATTTTCCGCTTAGCGCGCGCGTTCACGTATACACACAACGCGAGCGAGAAAACGAACAAAATGGCCGCGAATCGTCCGGAGGAGACCAACGAGGACGCGAATTCTAATACTTGCGATCACGAGGCGTTGTTGTTGAGAACAACAAGGCTTCCGGAGTGTCCTTCGGAGGAGCGAGAAGAGGAAACAGCAGCGGCGCTGAATAAAAAACAACAACCAAAGAAGCAAATTTTAACGCATGTTTTGCCAAAGACTTTGGTGGAAAAGACTTTACCTATTCTGCGCCTGTCTGGATTGACGCAATTTATCGTCGGTTCCGGAGCGGTCGGGTTAGCGGTTGGTCTCGTCGTCGGTGGGTGCATTAAAGACGTGGTGGATTCGTTCACGTCGGCGTTTATATCGCCTTTGATTGCGTTAATCGGAGGGAAAAGAGAGATTGAGGATTTGTACTTTTCAACCGGGGGGACTCGATTTGAGTACGGCGCGTTCCTCGGCGTCATGTTGGAGACGTTTTGTACGTTGTTTTTCGTGTATTATTTGATCGTGGTACCGATGAACGCGTTGACGAGCTTTAAGTACGGGCCTTTGGTGAAGTGCGACGAGTGCGCGTCTTGGATTAAAGAGAGCGCGAAAAAGTGCCCGCAATGTTGTTCGTATTTGGACGAGAGACGCAAACAGAATTTGGCGAATCCCGCGAAAGAAGAATCGAGACCTCCTCGGATGCGTCACTCGCGAAGTTTGAGCGACGAATTGATGCGATGGTAAAGAAAAGAGGAAGAAGAAGTTTTAATGCGATACGAGTACCTTTGAGTTAACATATAATACGTTATTCGCGTGTATATTCTTCGTGTTTGTTGCCACCGCTGCTGCCGCTAAGTAGTATTTACCTGTCTATTTCTGCCCGCGCTTGCGCTTCCTCTCTCTCTCGCAATCGAGCTTGGGCCAGTTCTTTCCGCTCTCGCTCTCTTCTCCCTCCTCTAATTCCGCCTCCTTTTCTCTTGAATCGCTTTGGCGAGGAAGTAGTCTTTGTTTTATCGTCAATTTGCTGTAAAGGCGTGGACGGCGACTGAGGTTGCGACGACATCGATCTATCCTCGGACGCTCCAGCGCCTTCCTCGAACGCCGTCGCGTGCGACGACATATTTTCTGATTTACGCTTCGGGAACTTTCGCGACGCGTCTCTCGTCGCGTTTCTTCTCTTGTCTCTTCTTCCACCTTCGATATCTTCTCTTCTTCTGTTAGCGTTGTTGTGGTTAGTGTTGTGTTGGATGCTTACTTTCGAGAAACTTTGTTCCGCCTCTCTGAGCTCGCGCGAGGAAACCCCTAATAATCCAACCTCCTCCTTCATCCCTTCTTCTTTTTCTTCATCGCCTTCCTCTTCGTCTTCGTCTTCTTTGGATGACGTCTCGGAGGATTCTGAAAGTTCTGTCGGTGCCATGGCCATGATGATATCCATGACATCTCGCGCGCGTTCGATTGCGTCCATCTCTTCTCTCGTTACTTTTGCGCTCTGTTGTTGGTTGTGGTGGTGATGGTGATGCTCTCCTCCCGACGAAACGACGGCGTTGGTTGCGACCACCGCGCCGCTGGATGATCCCATATTCAGCATACGTTCGAAAAAATTACCCTCGTCTCTGGATGACGTGCTCATCCTTTCCACGGACGAGCCGTCACCTTGCTGTTGCTTTACCAACACCAAATCCGCACCAGACGTTGCCTTTCTTTCCTTCTTCCGCAAGAACAGTTTCGCCGCTTTCGTGTTCATCGCGATGCAAGCGCCGTGTTGCATAACGTCGCGCCTTTGACACACCACCGCTCGTCCAGCGATAACGACTGCGTCCAAATCTTCACCAGTTAACGGTCGCGATCCAGGGGCGCCCGTGTACGACGACATGTGTTTTGCAATGCACGCGTCTCGTTGAATCACTCTCGCGTGCTCGATTTCCACCGACGACGCGTCTTTTACGTCAAATAGTCTCGCAAAGTACAGTAACGATACCAATCTCTTCAAATCTTCGGAATCGTATTTCTTACCATCTCTTTTCATCCTCGCGGCGGCGGCTACAATCGACGCCGAAGGCGGCGTCGGTGGTAAAGGCGGCGACAACATCACCCCTTCCTCCGTCCTCCCAAACTTCAACGGCAAACGCGGCGGCGAATTTGGCGATGCGCTGCTTGCCATCACCGGCGATCTCCCCGTCTTCTCCTCTCCACCTCCTCCTCCAACACCGACACCGCCGCCGCCGCCGTCGTCGTTGTCCTTCATCCTCTTTTCTTCCATCGCATTTGCCACGGCGACTGCTATCTCTCTCTCCATCGCGTCTAAAAGCCTCGGTCCGATGTGTTCCAGCTCTTGTAAAGCGCCTTCGTACATGACGCGTTTGCGAACGAAGGATTCCTGTTGTCGTTTGTTTAAAGCGTTGTTTATAAAGAGGTAAGAGTAAAACGTTTCATCATCACGATCAGTTGAATTCAAAAAAAAAAAAAAAAAAAAAAAAAACTCC
>Ga0209505_1000608_pt1 | contig 27672 bp, 18 predicted proteins | sample COGITO_mtgs_1103_2_FD_184794 | JGI IMG/M metagenome (GOLD analysis project Ga0209505, IMG submission 184794) | Pelagic marine microbial communities from North Sea - COGITO_mtgs_110331 (SPAdes) (version 2) | ecosystem: Environmental > Aquatic > Marine > Epipelagic ... | reverse complement strand
ATGAAACCCTAAACAGAAAGAAGCCCACATTTCCCTCGCACAAAATCTCTCACTTATTCAACGAAGCGAGTCTTTATATTTACATGCTCGCGGCGAGGACGAAAGCGTCGTTTTCCGCGTTGTTCTCGTCGTCGTTTTCATCCTCCTCCTCGTCGTCGTCACTACTACTACTCAGGAGAAGGAGAAGGCTTTTACTGTCGAAGGATACGACGACGATGACGATGATTTCTTCCTCTTTCTCTTCTTCTTTGCATTCGCCGAATCTTCTTTTGTCGGCGAATTCTCGTCGAAACACCACCCCGGGGTTGTTCCGCGTCGTCGGCGCCGTTCGAGCGTCGTCGTCGACGAGAAGAACAGCTCGATTTCGAGGAGGCTCTTTCTTCGGCGCTTTTTTGTCGTCTTCGTCTTCGGAACGAGCTTTCCCACGGCTTCTTCGTCGTCTTTCTCGGGGCGCAAAATCACTAGCCGGTGGTGGAGGAGGGGTGGATGGCGTTGAGACCTTAAACGACAAAATCGCCTCGCAAGCGGCTTTGGTGAAAGGATTGAAAGCGGACGGGAAGACGAACCAAGACGAGGAGGTGAAAGCAGCGGTGACGATTTTGAAGGCGTTGAAAGCAGAGCTGGAGGAGGGCGAGATTAGGACGGAAACGACGAGGGAAGCGATTTTGGGCGACGGCGGCGGCGAAGAGAAGAAGAAGAAGACGCAAAAGAAAGGAGGAGGAGGAGGAGGGAAAAAGAAAGGCGGCGGCGGCGGCGAGCAGTCGTCTGGTTCTTCTCCGGAGGAAGTTAGAGCAGTGCGCATTGAGAAAATGGCGCAGTTGAAAACGTCGAATCAAGAGCCGTTCGCGTATAGGTTTGATCGAACAAACACGGCGGCGAAATTGCAAGCCGCGTATCCGGAATCGGTTTTGGCGAAAGGCTGCGAGTTGGAAAACGGAACGAGAGAGAAAGTGTGCGGCAGAGTGACGGCGAGAAGGGTTTTTGGGAAACTCGCGTTTATGACCTTGACGGATGCGAGCGGGACGATTCAGTTGTATTGCGACGAGTCGAGGATCGATCAGGAGCAGTTTGAGACTATCAAAACCTTAATCGATGTCGGCGATATCGTCGGGTGCGAAGGGCCTTTGAAACGGACGGATAAAGGTGAATTGTCGATTGTCGTGGAAGATGTGAAGGTTTTAACAAAGTCATTGAGAAATTTACCGGATAAGTGGCACGGTTTGCAAGATGTTGAGATTAAATATCGACAAAGATACGTGGATTTAATCGCGTCGTCGGATTCGAGAGATACTTTTTATCAAAGAACAAAGATTATCAAAACGATGAGAAGGTATTTGGAAGACGAGTTGGAGTTTATGGAGATGGAGACGCCGATAATGCACACGGTTTCCGGCGGAGCGGACGCTAAACCATTCAACACGCACCACAACGCTTTAAATATGGATTTAACGTTACGAATCGCGACCGAGTTACACTTGAAGCGCTTAGTCATCGGCGGATTTGAAAGAGTGTATGAAATTGGACGCATTTTTCGAAACGAAGGATTATCGACCAGGCATAACCCTGAATTTACGTCTATCGAGTTGTACCAAGCGTACGGTGACGTGAGCGACATGTTGGAGTTGACTGAGGAAGTCATCTGTAGATGCGCGGCGGCGGTGAGCCCGTCTAAAAAATTAGAACCCATCCAATACGGAGACGAAACGATCGATTTAACGAAAAGACCGTGGAGACGTGCGAGCATGAACGATTTAGTCATCGAAGCGTGCAATGTGGACGTGTTGAATGGCTTCGATGGTGATTTAGAAAAAGCGAAAGCGGCGTGCGAACCGGCTTTAAAAGCGCACTCGAAACAAGCCGGCGCTTCCATCCCGGCCGTTCGAGATTCGCCAAACCTAGGAACTTTGTTGAACGAAATGTTTGAAGCGACCGTCGAGGGAACTTTACGCCAACCAACGTTCGTTCTCGATCACCCGATCGAGATCTCTCCTCTTGCGAAACCGCATCGAGACAAAAAAGGCGTCACCGAACGTTTCGAACTCTTCGTCGTCGGTCGAGAGTTGGCCAACGCGTTTTCGGAGCTCACCGACCCTATCGATCAAAGAGAACGATTCGAAAAACAGTCGCGAGCGCACGCAGAAACTCAACGCGCCGCGCTCGTTCGCGCCGAGAAAAAAGTCGAACGCGGCGATAAAGACGCCGGCGACGTGTTGAAGGAAACCACGGACGATATTTACGAGTTTCCGATTGACGAAGATTTCATCAACGCTTTGGAATACGGAATGCCGCCGTGTGGGGGATTAGGCATAGGCGTCGATAGATTGGTGATGTTACTCACGAATTCACCGAGCATTCGAGACGTGATCGCGTTTCCCACGCTCAAAAACGAAGATTAGTGATGAACTTAATGCTATAAACGAGTAAGATTAGTGATGAACTTGACGCTTTAAACGAGAGCGGGTTGTTACGATACAAAAATAATGATACAGATCTAAAAACTTAAATACAGATGCTAGCCGAGCGTCCCTCTCGCAAACGCGCGACCCGAGAGACGAAACAAGATGAAAACATTATTCAAACTTCCGCCGCGTTCGCGAGCGCCTGCCTGAACGACTCCCACTTCTTCCCGCCCGCCTCCTTCCCTCTCTCGTCGTCGTCGTCGTCGTCGTCCTTCTCCTCCTCTTCCTCAAAGAACGGATTCATCCTCGCTCTCGTCAACGCGCTCTCCATCGCTTGAAACTTTTTCCTGACCACAAACTCCTCCTCTTCTTCCTCCTCATCATCCTCCTCTGTCTCTCTCGTCATCGCGAGCATCAGGACAAACCTCGAGGCGGTCAGCCACGCGTAAACGACTTCTCCATCGGAAGAGGAACAGACGACGCCTACGTAGTTTCCCGTGGTGGTCGTCGACTGATGATGCTGACGCGTCGTCTTGCTCCTCTCGAGTAAAGCGTACTGGACGCCATCCGCGGCGCGAAGGAAAAGCTTTTCCAATTTGGAGGAGGAGGAGGCGTTCGTCGTCGTCGTCGTCGTCGTCGTTCTTTTCCCGTCGTCGTTTGAAGAAGCGGCGTCGTCCACTTTGAAATCCGCGACGACGACGACGACGAGTGGTGCGAGACGAAGCACGTCTCGAGAAACGAGTTCGAGGTCGAGCGCGGCGGCGCCGAGCAGCTTCTTCATCTTTGATCGTCTCCTCCTCCTCCTCCTCCTCGTCGTCGTCGTCGTCGTCTGCTCGGAACCGCGCTCGAGCGTTTTGGCGGGTTGTCGTTCGCGGTGGTGTTTTCGTGCGTTCTCGCGAATGTGCAATGCAGTTCTTCAATACAAAAATAAATAAAGTAGTAGTAGTTTCATTTAAAAACAACGAATTTGCGCGACGACGACGACGACGACGAAAACGCATCTTTTACGCGGCTCTCTCGAGCAAGCAAACGATCAAAATGAAATCCGGGTAATCGATTTCGTTGACTTTAGCGCTCGGGTTTCCTTCCGGAGGCGGTTTCCAGTAACTCACGACTTTGTGCAAGTATCCCGGAACGTATCCGACGCCGAGCTGTTCCATCAACTTTTCGACTTGGTGGATTTTGATCGTCTTGGCTTTCGCCCAGTTGATACGCTTCCAGACTCTGCGAATGGATTCGAGTTTCGACGCGGGTAATTCGTAGTGTTCTGAGATGATTTCCTTTCTCTTTTCTCGTTCGAATTCGATTTTGGATTCCGCCGTTGCCGCGTGCATTCCGTTGACTATTACCCCGATGAAGACGGAAATAATTACCATCCCGCACATCACCACAAAGGAGTAGAAATAGAGTGAACCAACGAATGGTTGCGCCTTTGGACGATCACACTCGTATACGCGGTCGGCGTGAATGCCCGAGTTGGATTGCAAACCAACGTACGCCGCGCCACCGTCGTTTACGCCCCACCTGTTCTTGTCGCAACCTTCTAGGTTGATTTGAACAATATTTGCCCAGGATTCGAGTTGCGACACGCGAAAGAGGTGGTAAAACGCAACCGGTAACGTTCGCATGAAGAACGGATCGTTGTCCGAGAAAAGCATCACCCCGGCAATAGCCCACGTGTAGAAGATGAAGCACATAAGGGTACCGACGTATTTCAAAGATTTCACGCCGAGAACTAATGACTTGGCGATTAAGTTCAACTGCGGGATAACTTTGAAGAATCGAAACAGTCTCGCCAAACGAAGCAAACGAACGATTCGAGAAAATCCGGCTATACTGCCACCGCCGAGGCCAGAGTCTTCAAAAACCATGCCAAAAAATCCAACTAAAGTGGTCGCGGCGTCGAACATATTCCACTTTGCGTCTTCGCCGGTGTAATACGTCCTCTCTTTGTCCCATAAACCGATAATTTTTATCAGAAATTCAATCATGAAGGTGAAGATGAAAATACGTTCGAGGATTTCCGTCCATTCCGGAGGCGAGGCATCTGGGTTTGAATAATCCAAAAACTGCGTCGAATATCCCGATAAAATGGCCGAGAATACAATCACGCCCATGACGAAGTACTCGAAAAAGTCGTTTTGGGTAATCTTTTGAAGTTTTACCTGCAAATCCTGAAACCACGTGTTCTCAGTCGCCGCTTCTCTCTCGTGCATGGATTGAGTCTGAGCACTTCCACTCAACAAATTCATCATGTCCATGACTTCTGTGTACGCAGCTTCCGGCAACGTTTCGTTCATCTTCTCTCGAGACTCCCAAATTGCGCCTTTGGTTTTTCGCAACGCGTTTACGATTCGCTTACGTTTCAACGTCTCCTTAGCCTCGTACGCTTGGTCCATTCGTTCGGTGATGATACCGATGAAGAGCGACATCATGATGTTACCGACGAGAAACGCCATGGAAATAACGTAGATGGCCGAAAGAACGCCGTTACCTTTGGCGTACGTTTTCGTACCGTCGGCGTTTAATCGATACGGACAATCCACGTCGTTCGGCGAGGGGTACCCGTAGTGCTCGCAGCCGTACCACGTGGCGTAGAGAAACTCATCCCAGGAAGACCCGGTGGCGATGCCCATCCCAGAATTCAGCGCGTACGGCAAGCTTCGAAAATTCTTCGGATCGAGGCCGTAGAACAAACTCGTCCCTAGCACGGCGTAGATGTACATGACAATCATCAACATCACCAAAACCCATCCCATGGAGGCGATACCAGAGCCAATACCGTCCAAAATGATCTTAAACTCAGGATTGCGTCGAAAATATCTCACGCATCGATTCAATCGAAACAAACGTATGACTCGTATGTGATCGTACGTTAAATCCCCGAGGGTAGTATTCGCCCACGTCGAGATGTAATTTAACGACATGAAGAACAAAATCGTGAAATCCACGGCGTTTTCCCAATTCACGAAATAGTCGAGAGGTTTCCACTTCACGAGCGTTTCCTTCCCAGTTTTCTCGCTCACCGCCGTTGGCCCGGCACCCATAATCTTCACCCCGGCTTCAAAAAAGAAAATCAAGGAAACGATGTAGTGCAAAGCTTGAATGACTTCCCAGCTCGTCCCGCCTTTCTTCTCGATCGAGGAATTCCCCTCCCAGTTATCCGCTGTTTCCAACAAAGCGTACAACACGACCGCTATCGTCACCATTTGTTGAAACGACGAATACAACGTGATCCGAAACATCCTGTTGTGCAAACGCAACGAAGAAGAATTCGCTCGTAAATACGCCTCCTCATCCGTCAAACTCTTCCCCGCCGATTCCTCGTCCTCCTCGTCCTCCTCCTCCTTCTCCACCGCGCTCACCATTCTCCTCATCTTCTCCTCCATCTTCTCCGTTTCCTTTCTCTTATCGTCGCGAGACTTCTCCAACTCTTTATACATGGCCTCAAACTCTTTCTCCACGTTTTCAAACTTCGGGTACGAAGCTTTCGCCGAGGAAGGAAATTCAACTCTCCTCAACCCGTCTCCCAAGTCCCTCGGATCGACCGAGTTTTCCTCCCCGTTCTCCTCCTCCTTCTCGACCGTCCCGTTTTCTCCTCCTCCTCCTCCTCCCCCCGAGTGCGTCGATTTCTTCGTCAAGTTCGATTTGAACGACGAGTACAGCTTGTCCATCTTGTTCTTGCTCCCTTTCCTCTTCCCTATGTAAACCTTGGAATTGGAATTTCTTTCCCCCTCTGCGTCGTCGTCGTCGTCCATCGTCGTCGTCGTCGTCGTCGTCGCCGCCGCCGCCGCGCCTTTTCTCGTCAGCTTCGACATATTTGTAACAACGCGCGAAACTTTCGCATACTTTTTTTTTCGAAAATTTTCCCACGGTGGCATTTTTCTGAAATTCTAAGCCGTATAAGATGTAACCGAGGGCAGACTGTTGTTTTGTACGTAGGAGCGGGAGGAGTCCCAATCCTTGAGCACGACGGGCGAACACGATTTAGGGGCAAAGAGTTCCAAAGAAGAAAGGAAAAAGAAGGAAAAAGAAGAGGAAAAAAACAGCGCTCTCTTACAGCCAGCCACACGAGGTTTAGAAGAAGGTAGACTGTGTTTCTACATTTTAGACCGCAGAAATCTACGGTGTACCGCATACATTTGTCTTCGAGGAGGCCTCTGTCATCAACGCAGTATTCCTTTTGGTTTTGGTTTTGAAACTCCTTTCGCCGCCGGTCTCGTCGCTCGTCGTCGGCGTCACCATCCGGCGGCGGCACCGGCGCGGATGAGCGCGAGCACGGCGACGTCGTCGTCGTTCTGTTGTTGATTTTGCAGTTGTTGTTTTTCGAAGGAGGAAGAGAAGGAGCCGGAACGTAAGGCGAACGCGGCGGTTAAGTTATCTTTGACGGGAACGTTTCGAGTCATGGACCCGTCGTTGATTTCTCGCTCGGCGACGGCGCGGACAGTGGTGACGCTTTTGTTGTTGTTGTTGTTGTTGAGTTCGTTTGGTTTTGTCGATGATGATGATGGTGTTGTGGTGGTTTTATTATTGTTATTATTCACCGATTTTAACGCGTTGTATACGAACGCGATGGATTGCATGCGCAACTCGCCGTACGTTTGTTGGCCGACGGCGTTGAGGAGAGGGGTGAGTTTCGGGCAAAGCGCGACGAGCGTTTCGACGAGCTCGGCGACGTCCGCGATGGAATCGCAAGATGATTCTGGTTTGGCCAAGAACAAGTTGACGAGGTTGACGAGTTGCGCGGCGACTGCCGAGCGCGTGGCTTTGAATTCGTCCAACGAGGACGAGGCTGGTGGTGCTTGTTCCTCGTTTGCTCGTCCCGCGTTCCTCTGTTTTTCTCGCTTGGGCGAGGAGGCGCCGTTTACTGTTTTCGCCGCCGGTGGATTCGCCGCTTCGGCGACGTGCGCTTTCGAGCACAGCTCTAAGACAACCGCTATGGCATCAAACGTTCGCGACCAGTTCGCGCGTAAGGATGAGCTCCCTTCGCCAGTAGCTTTGAATGTGTTGTTGTTACTGTTCGTGTTGTTTTCGTTCTCGCTCTCGTCCTCTCTTCTTCTTCTTCTTCCTCCATCTTCCTCTGTCGTTGAGGGAGCGTAACCGCAAACGAACGACCGGTTCGCAGCCTTCACGGAAACGATTTGGTGGCTTATGTACACAGCACGAGACGTCACGCCTGCACCAAAATATTCGCCAAATTTGGCAATCTCAGAACACGTCTCTAGCATCGCCGCGATGAACGGTCGGTTGAGTTTCACGCGAGCGTTCAAAAGTCCTTTTGAGCTGACAAGATTCGATATAAAATGCGTGTCCGCATTACCGGTTCCATTAGACGACGTCAAAGATGACGACTGCAACGGTGACACGGAGGAGGATACGGTCGATCCGGGAAGTGGTCGAGCGCAATCCAAACACGACAACGCGCACAAAAACTCGAGACTTGCGCTATCGTCCACCAAACGCTGGAAGCAACACAACACCGACGTAGCGAGAGCTTTTCTTCGCGCCTCACCCACCGCTTCCAAAGAAGAGGAAGACAAACATTTACTATCTGTACCACTAACAATTCTGCGAATGTTGTTGGCAATTGATGACGAAGTTTTCTTCTTCTCAATTTCTCTTTCCCTAGCGAGCGCGGCGGCGAAGACCAATATCGAACCCAACGCGTCGCGCCAATGATCCCCGAGCGCGACGCCGTGTAACATCTCCGACGCATTAACCGATGTTTTCTTTATCCACGCGCGAGGTAATCGTAACGCGACGCAGTTCGACAAGACGCCGTGCATGAGTGAGACGCCAATGAGCGCTGCGTCGTCGTCCAAAATGTGCGCGATTGTGGGCGAGGAGGAAGAGGAGGAGGAGGTTTTTTCCCCGTTTTCACCTCCTTTTTGCAACCGGTCATTTTCACTCGTTACCAACGGCTGTGCGCTCATGAATTTAGCGTCCCGCGCGATGCACAGAGCTCCACACACGTCGACGTCGCTATTAGGAAACATTTTCGTATGAGCGCCGAGCGCATCGCTCACGCCGTTCAATTTGTCTTCGACAAAACCCAACGCTTTCGTCACGTGCATCCACCCGGACGTTAGAAGATTCGTCACCGCCTGATTACCTTGCGGTGCTTTCCGCGTTCTACTGCTGCTGCTATTATTGTTATTCCTATCGCTATGGCCTTCATCTACACTCCCACTTTTTGTCAACAAAAACGAAATCGCGCGAAGCAACGCCGCGGCTTCCAAATCCGTCGCCCTCGCAGTCCTCGCGGCCACTCGATTTTTCCCTTCGTTCCAACTCAACAACACTGCCAACACGTAACACGCGTCTTGCCACAACGTATTCCTCGCTAATATGTCGTTTTTCAACACGTTGTTGACGATTGCATCGAAAATCGCGTCACCGTTTTTCTGATCCGAAACCAAGTACGCGAACAAACAGCTCGATCCGATATTTTCTTTACATTTCGCGAGAGAAGCCAGGAGTTTCAGCGCCTCGAGTTTACATTTTGGGTGTGCGACGTCAGATTTCAAAACGTCGCAACACTTTTGAATGAGCGCGTTGAAGAAACGGTTGCTCTCGTATACTGAAGGTAGCATCGCGAATTCCCGCGTCGATGTCGTCGTCGTCATCGTGGATGTCATCGTATCATTCATTTTATTGCTCCGAGTACTCGCGTCACTATCGTTCATTGAGTTTATGGTACCAATTGTCGTCGTCATCCAGTGCACGATATCCACTCCACTCGCTTTTCTCGACTGTTTCGCCAACGCCTGAACCACCCCTCGCAACGTTTTCAATCCGTTCTCCACCCGGGTCGATTGCATGACGTTCGTGTGCGGTACCGTCTCAGCTTGGTCCAACTTGGACAACAGAATCGTTCTCGAAAACATTGCAATCGCACACGGCGAGCATTTGCGAACTTTAAAGGAAGCAGACGAGGAAAGCGCTTTCAGCGTCGTCGTCGTCCCCGCAACCGTCGCTCCTCCGTTGGAAAAGGAGGAGGAAGAGGACGCGCTTTCCCGCATCATTCCAAAGAGTTTCTTAAACGCCGCTTTCGACGCGTCCTCTTCGTCTTCCTCGTCGTACGAGTACTCCTCGTCCTCGTCCTCTTCTTTTTCGTCTCTTCTCGACCCCGACGGAGAGGACGACGACGACGACGATGAAAAATCTCTCGCGCACTTCTCCAAGTACCAAAAGTTTGGTTCCAACAAGAGTAAATCGTTGTACGCGCTCGCGCTCGTGGGAAGCGTTTTCGGAGGAGGACGACTGCTGCATTCGCTGTTAAAATTGCTCGCACGAGTCGTCTCCGCAAAACCACCATCTTTCGACGACGACGACGACGACGACGCTTCTCCTCCTTTGCCTCCTTTTCCTAAACACGACGACGCGTTTTGGTGCAAAACGTGCGCGTACAGGTGGTATATTTTCGGCGTCGTATTCGCGCTTCTTTTCTGGCTTTTCGGCGGAGGCGGATGCATCTTTTCTTCTTCTTCTTCTCGACGAACTTTGAACGATGAGAAAACGCACGGAAAACCCGCGCCTTTCCGGGCCCTCTCTTTCTCTCTTTCTTCTTCTTCTTCTTCTTCTTCGAAAGCGCGGGGGTTGTTTTCGGTGCTGCGAAAAGGAGAACAGGTTGTTTAAAGCGTTGTTGTTCTCAGACGTGTCGTTGCGTTCGTTGTGTCGTGGGGGATGTGTCTTTTTCCCAAACGCCTCAAATAAAAAAGTACAGAGTTGGTTGGTTGGAGAAAAGTCACGCTCTCTCTCTCGAAAGAGAGCGCGACGACAGGAAACGCGCGCGGATGCGACGGAGCGTGATTCGCTGCGTCGCCGAGGTTCGTTTTTGCGCGGAGGTGAAAGTATGCTGCTCCCAAAGATGGTCGTGCGCATCATCGCGCGTACATCGGATGCTCGTACCACATGTGATTGAAAACATCTCAAACTTAAAATTATTGACCACCCCAAACGAAGATGCGATCTCTCAAACACTCTTATTAAACCGCGCATCAAACGCTCTTCAGACGCACATCTCTGCAACTCTCATCGCTCCTCTCGACAGTCAAGCTGCTCGAGAGTATAACGAGTCCTTAAACAACAACATCCGATTTCTGTTTTGCGGTGGTGGTGGTGATATTTTTTACTCAAGAGACATGTGAAAGAGTTTTTTCGAAAAAATATCGGACCAAAAATCTCGCACAAAAAAAGACACGAAAGAGACACAAAGAGTTTTGTTTACGAAACCAAAGGGGTGCTTTTTCGCTCGGGGTTCGCTCGGGGGAGTACATAAGATTGTTCAATATAACAACGTGTGAATGTAGTATTAAAAGTGACGTGATTCTTCGCTAAGAAAGAACACAAAATCTCATCACAATTTCTGTTTTGCGGTGGTGGTGGTGGTGATATTTTTTACTCAGGAAAAAATATATTCAAAAAATATCAAAACCCTAAAAAAGGACGAAAAATCTCGCACAAAAAAAGACAGACAAAAGCGCTCGACTCCATCCTTTGTAACGAGAAGAAGAAGAAGACAAAGACAAAGAAGAAGACAAACGAGAGGAAAAGACGACTTTGACTTTCCGAGATGATGGGACGACCGAAGGATGAGAACCCACCGCCGCCGTGTCCTCCTCCTCCTCCTGGGTTTTGGGCGCAGTTGGACGCGCAGGAGCAACAGCGCGAGCGTAATCATCATCATCGTCGTCGTCATCGACATCATCGTCAAAGAAGTCGCGAAGAATTCTCGTCGTCGTCTGTGTCGTCTTTGTCGCCGTCGAGGAGGAACGACGACGACGACGATAAAGACGCGCTTGACGCGGAGGCAAACGACGACGAGGAGGAGGAGGAGGAAAAGATGAAAAAGAAAACCACGAAAGAGGACAACAACAACAAGAACAACGACAACGAATTCATAGTAAACAAAGAAGAGAAAACGAACGAGGAAGTCTTCTCTCGATTTCTGGAAGACGCGGCGAACGCGCAGGAGAAGGATTACCGAAACTCCATGCGAGTTGGAAGTTCGAAGAGCATGAGAGAGTTGGCGAGGTACGACGCGGCGCAGAACATGGAGAGGAGGAGGAGGAAAGAGAGAGGAGAGGAAAACGACGAAGACGACGACGAGGAAGACGACGACGACGAAGACGAAAGATGGGTCGAAACGGAAAATCTGCGAAGCGCGAGTCGGATGATGAATACGAACAGCACGAATACGAACAACGGGAGTAAATACGAAGAAGAAGACGGCGGTTTGAATTTGGCCGGGAAGCACCAATCCAGCTTCGCGGACTTGAATTATAACAGTTCCGGATCGGATTTTGCGAGAGGTGGCCAAGCGGCGCCGGAAATTTATAGGAGTTTGATTACGAAGAGGCGAGAGATGGAGGAGGAGGAAGAGGAAGAGGAGGAGGAACAACGACGCAAAAGCGACGCGTATTTTTCGAAGCATTTCAATAGTCATCCATACTCTCTCGCCGGGGGTGGTACCACCGGTCACCATTTCAATAGCATCGGGTTAGGTTTCGGGGGAAGCGCGAGAGAATTAGAGCGACAGAGACAGTCGCAAATATTGATTTTGCAGCGACAAAAACAGAAACAACGATCCTTGGAGAGTTACGACGATTTGAAAAACGCAAAGGAAGACACGAAATTTTTCTCTCGGCAAAGTTACACGGAATCTGATTTTGAAGACGACGACGACGACGACGACGACAACTTTGACAAATACGAGGACAAGGAGGAAGAAGAAGACGACGATGACGACGACGAGTTAGATGATAGTCGTTCGTACGGAGATCCGGAAATTAGACCAATGCACGCGACGATGACGACGACGATAACAAACGGATCCGCGGCACCGGTCGCATCGCCGCCAGTCACGAGACTTTTACACGAGCAGCATCAGTACCCTTCCTGGGTCTCAGAATCTGGACCAGATGGCGGACGATCTACGCCAGGAACACCTCGTGCCTCCTCCACGAACAAGCAAAAAGATTCAACGACGAATAACGAGTCCTCGACGACGGGAACGAGACTGTCGAATCGGTTTTCCAACGGCAATCACTCAACAGTTCCAACCGCGCCAACATCAACGACGCAAAAGAATTTCCACGGCGAGGTCGTGTCAAATATGAATAGCGACCGTGTGAACAACGTTGAAGCGTTATTCTCGCCGAATAATAAGAATATTACCATGACCACCAATAGCGAGAAAACAAAAGCAAAATTTGCCGCGCTAACGATCGATCCTTCTCGGAAACCGGCGTCGACGACGACACCTGCGACAACAAAGCGTTCCTATTTATCTTCGGACTCATCAAGCGTGCGCAAGAGCATTCTCGAACACTACGACTACACGTTGGCGCGTCGTCGCTATAAGATGGACGCAGTTTCCGTGTACGAAGCGTGTGCGCTTTCTCTGCGAGATCGCCTCGTAGAGAGATGGTCGGACACGCAGCAATTTTACGCCTCGAGCGAAGAATGTAAAGACCTGAAAATGGTATATTACATGAGTTTAGAATTCTTAGTCGGTCGGTCGTTGGGTAACGCTGCCTCTAATCTAGGTTTGCGAATGCCATACGCGGACGCTTTGAGAACGCTCGGCCACGAGTTGGAAGATATCGCGCAACGCGAAAAAGAACCGGCCTTAGGTAACGGTGGTTTAGGTAGATTAGCGAGTTGCTTTCTCGATTCGTTAGCGACGCAAAATTATCCTGGCTGGGGTTATGGCATTAGATACAAGTACGGCATGTTCGAACAAGCGTTGATTGACGGGAAACAAGTCGAATTGCCGGATTATTGGCTCACGAGCGGAAATCCGTGGGAAGTAGAGCGGTTGGACGTGACGTACAAAGTTCGATTTTACGGTCGTAGCGTGCAGTATACGAGGAAACGAAAAGTATCTTTGAATAAGATGGCGGCGAGTCAACGCATGAAGACCATTCGCGAAAATCCCGAAAAGGAAAATTTCGGAAACGTACCTCCTCCTCACGACGCATCGAACGGCGAGTCTCGAGCGAATAATGATGCATATCCTCCTTCTCCACCAACATCGAAAAAAGAAATCGATGAAACTGAAACGCGATTCTCGTGGGAAGGTGGCGAGATTGTGGTCGCCGTCGCGTACGATACGCCAGTGCCTGGATACGGAACGTATAACGCGAACAACATGCGCCTCTGGAGTTCAAAACCTTCGCACGAATTCGATTTAAAGTCTTTCAATGCCGGCGATTACATAGCTGCAATCGAGCAGAAAGAACGTGGGGAGAGCATTTCCAGCGTTTTATACCCGAACGACGATACGCACGTTGGTAAAGAGCTTCGCTTAAAGCAGCAGTTTTTCTTTTGTTCGGCGACGTTGCAGGATATTTTGCACCAATTTAAAAAATCCGCCGCGAGGTACAACAACAGCGTCATGAAAGCGTACGCCGCCGACAATGCTAACGCGGAGATAAAAAGTCCGTCATCAACGAGTAGCGGTAACAACAACACCAACGTCATTCCAGGACTTCGAACTTTGAAAGATTTGCCTAAGCGCGTCGCTATTCAGCTCAACGACACGCACCCGGCGATTGGCGTTCCAGAGTTTATGCGTCTACTTTTAGACGAAGAGTTGCTTTGCTGGGAGGACGCGTGGAACATCACAAAGAACGTCTTCAGTTATACGAATCACACGATCATGACTGAAGCCATGGAAAAATGGCCAGTGCCGATGTTGAGCGAGCTTTTGCCTCGCCACGCGGAGATCATTTTTGAAATTAACCACCGATTTTTGGAAAGTGTTCGTAAGAAATGGCCGGGCGACGAACAAAAAGTACGCAGGATGTCCATTGTGGAAGAGTCTGAACCAAAAATGTTTCGAATGGCAAATTTAGCCGTCATCGGCTCTCACACCGTCAATGGTGTTGCCGAGATGCACACAAACTTAGTCAAGACGATTTTGTTTGCTGATTTTTGCGAGTTAGGGGATACTAAGTTTCGAAACGTCACGAACGGCGTCACGCCTCGACGATGGATATTACAAGCGAACCCGAAGCTCGCAAAAATGTATACCGATCTCGCCGGACCAGGGTGGGTAAACGACATGAAGCGGCTCGAAGCGCTGCAATCATTTTGCGATGACGATGATTTCTGCGAAAGATTTCGAGCCATTAAGAAACAAAACAAAAGACGCGTGGCATCGTTCTTGGAACAAACCTGCAGATTAAATTACAAAATCGCACCGAACGCGTTGTTTGACATGCAAATCAAACGCATCCACGAATATAAACGTCAACTTTTGAATGTTCTGGGTATTATTCACCGATTTGACGCCGTCTTACGCGCGACGCCTCAGGAGCGAGCGAAAATCGTGCCTCGAGTTTTCATCATTGCCGGGAAAGCTGCGCCGGGATACGATACCGCGCGGTTGATTATTCAACTCGCGTGCGCCGTCGCGAAAGTAGTGAACGAAACGCCTGAATGCGCTGGAGTTTTAACTGTATGTTTTGTCCCTAACTTTAACGTTTCCATCGCAGAGTTGTTGATTCCAGCGAGCGATGTTAGCCAGCACATTTCATTAGCCGGGACGGAAGCTTCCGGCACCGGAAATATGAAATTTGCCATGAACGGTGGTTTAATCGTAGGCACGCGCGACGGCGCGAACGTCGAAATTGCAAGAGCTATTGGTAGCGATAACATCTTCCAATTTGGCGCGACCGTGGATGAAGTCAAGAGCTTAAAGAAGACCGCGAATACGCGAAATCCAGCGCCCGACGAACGATTGGCGAACGTTTGCGCAATCATACACTCGGGTATTTTCGGCGACGCCAAGAAACTCGGCTTTAACCGTTTGTGCTCGAGCACGTTGACGCCGACGACGGATTTGTACCTCTGTGGCCACGATTTTGCGTCCTATTTAGACGCACAGGCGCGAGCGGACGAGGTTTACCTCGACGAACGTTTGTGGACGAGGAAGAGCGTTTTGAGCGCTCTGCGAATGGCAAAATTTTCCACCGATCGAACAATCAAAGAATACGCCGAGAAGATCTGGAACGTCGAGGCGAAGGCGTTTTTACCGCAGCACGTGAAAGAAAGACTAAAAGTAGGACGCAAGTAGATAAATAAATATATGTAATTCCTAGTAGGTGTACAACATCAAACGCTATCCATTGCTATCTTTATTCGTCACCGAGCAAATCAAAAGGGTTCGAAGCTTTCTTCACCCCTCCGCTGCCGCTCGATGTTTTTTTTCTACTGCTCGAGCTGGCCGCTTTAGAAATCCATCCCCCGCCACCACCTCTGGGTGGGTTCCCTCCTCCCGTCGCTGTTTTCTTTTTCTCTTTCACCGCCGGTTCAATCTTTTCCCCGAATAATAACGTCGCGCACTCGTCCTCGAACCACCCTTTATCTTCGGTTTCGATTTGCTCGATCCTATCGACCAGTCCCGGCAACTTCGCCAACCTTCCAACCTCCGCCGCAGTCCTCAATCCGCTCTTATTCTCCAACGCTTTTAATTTCCTCACCTGTGCCTTCAAGTCTGCGAGCTCCTCGGCGTGTTCAATCGTATACACGATGGGTCTTTTCGATTTAATAGTGTCTATTTTCTCCACCACCTTTTCTTCCAATTTCGTAATCTGTTTCATTCGATTTTCTTTCTTCTCTTCCTCGGCTTTCGTTTTCGCCACGTCCAACTCGCTCAACTTCCCAGTCAACTCCTCCACCATCACCGATTGCTCGCCAGCAGTTAACCTTCCCTCTCGTATCATCTCTTCCAACTGCTTCTCCACTAACTCGATTTTATTCTCAATCTCGCACACGGCGTCGTACATCTCCTGCTCTTCCTCCGCCAGACTCTCCATATTGCTCAACTTTTGATCGCACTGATCGATGATCCCTTTATACGCTTTCAACCGCTTCAAAAGCGCTCGTTTTTGCGAAAACGACGGCACGTTATACTCCAACAGCTCCTCGAACTCCTCTAAACTCGCCTTTGCGCACAACATCTCCGGCGTCGTTCTCCGCCCCGCCTCGTCCACCACGTCGTTCTTCTCAATCTTCGCCTCCTCTTCTACAATCAAAACCTCAGGAAACACGTGCAAATACTTCAAGTCTTTATCCGTATCGTGCTGATACTTGTAGCATCTCTGACACTCTTTGCACGCGCTCGCGCCTCGGTCTTCCTCGAACTCAAACTTCCTCAAACTCTCCGTCATCACTTTCAAGTTCTCCTCGTTGTATTTCTGCCGAAGTTTCTTCCCGGCGCCGATGACGAATTTTATGGACACGAAATCTTTCGCTCGGATTGGTTTTGCGCAGAGTTTCTCGATTAAATCCGGGATCCATTCTATGCGGAAATTCGCTAAATCGTGCGTTTGCGACGACGACGACGTGCTGTTGTTGCTCGCGAAATCGGAGAGGATTTCCGTCGAGAGCGCGTCTGCCATGAGTGTCGTCTTTGCGCGTCGTTTTTGTCTCGCGTCTTTGCTTCTTTCCTTCTCTCTTTTCCCTTCTGCTAAACCCTACACCCTAAATAAGAGTTTTTCAAAAATCTTTCGTTTCGCAAAAGAAGAAAACAACTCGTTATTAGTACGCGCGTAATACACGCGAGAAGAAGCACCAACCAGAGCACCGTCGACGACGAGCAGTAGTCGCTACTACTCTTCGATCACCCGTGTGTGTGTGTATATATATAGTATTCACACATTCCCTCTATCTTTCTTGTTCATTTTGGAACGAATTTTGGAGAAAAATTCAAAATCAAGAGACTGACATTTATTCAAAAATCACGCGCAGAGAGAGAGAGATAAGATACAGAACCTACGACGAACGCGAACAAAAGTTTGAGAAGAAGAAAAAAAGGTAATCATCATGCTCACGGAGAAAGAAAAGCGCGAGGCGAAGCAACTCGACAGAGAGTCGTACAACGTCTCCTTGTACGACCAACCTCCGAACGAGGACATCAAGCTGGAAGAATTTGAAAAGTACGCGTTAGATCGCGTGCGATTGTTAACCGCGATTGAAAACGCGCTCAGTTCTGGGAAGAAACCGGAGGAATTGCAAGAGCTGATCAAGGAGAAAACGAAGAGTTTGAAATTGGAACCGAAATCGATCGCGGACGAGGTTTCGCATTACGCGCTGCGATTGGCGTTTTGCAGGACGGAGAGTTTACGGAGACAGTTTTTGACGAGCGAGGTGCAACTGTTTAAAGCGAGGTTTCGCGAGATGAAGGGCGCGGACAAAGCGAAGTTTATCGAGCACGAGTTGGATTACAATTCGATGGATTCGAAGGAGTTTGAAAAGTTGAAAGACGAGTTGATGGACGTCTTGTGTCAAGCGAGATCGACTGGGCCTAGAGGCAAAGACAGGGAACAGTGGATGATGAGTGAACACAAAAGAAGTAAATATTACAAAGTCAAATTTGAAAACGTCTATCAGTTGGTCAAGATGAGAGACGTTTTGGTCAAGAAAGGATTCGCGTACGTGCACGAAAGCGCGGTAGATGCGATCGTGATGACTGAGTTTAGGGCGAAATTGAGCAAGAATTTGGGTTTAGCCGCGAAGAGGTGGAACGCGTTTGTCGAGAGCGACGAGAGGGCGAGGTTGGTGCCGGTGATCAACTCGTTGAGGACGAAAGAGTTGGGGAGGTCGGATTACGGCAGCGATAACGCGAACGGTGGTCCGTCTGGCACGGGAATAGTCTTGAACAAAGATTTGCAGCGGTTGGCGGAAGAGTCGTTCCCGTTGTGCGCGAAGAATCTGTTCAAAGCGGTGAAAGTCGAACACCACTTGAGGCACGAAGGCAGACGACAGTTGCAGTTGTATTTGAAAGGCATCGGTTTACCGTTGGAAGAAGCGTTGGTGTTTTTCAAAACCGAGTTTACCAAGAAACCTGGGTGCAACAACGAGAAGTTCGAGAAAGATTACGCGTATGGCGTGAGACACTCGTACGGTAAGGAAGGGAAGAGGGTCGATTACACGCCGCACTCGTGCATGAAGTGCATCGCGGCCAACCCGAGTAAAGGCGAGTACCACGGATGTCCGTTTAAGACGTTCTCCGAGGAAGCTTTAGGAGCAGCTTTGAGCCAAATGAAAATTGAACCGAGCAAAGTGACGGACATCGTGAAGAAAGCGAAGAATAAACACTACCAACTCGCGTGCTCGGACGTGTTTGAAGCCGTGCACGGCGGCGAGTTCATCGAGGGCGGTTTGCATCACCCGAATCAGTATTACGAACAGTCCAGGAAGGTGTTGAACCCAAAGACAAATGAAGATAGCGACGGTAAGGAAAAGCAAGCGGTGCCGACGCCGCCGCAGCAAAAGGAAGAACAAACTGCTGCTGCTGCTCCGAAAGTTGTCGCCGCGTGAGGTGAAAACGACAGATCTCACATGAAGAGAGAGAAAGATAGTTCACGCGAGCGGTTGTACTTTTAAATAACATGAAACCTCTACCAGTGGTACTAAAAACACACCGAATACGAGTACTAGTAAATATATATTCACATCTTTATTCTGTTTCTTCCTCTTCTACGTTCTATTTATTCTTCGCTACCTCTAACTTTCTATTTTACAAACCTACCTTCAAGAAACGCTCTCGTGATTTCAACATTCATTTTCCTGTTCGCTTGCGTGAACAAGACTCTCTCCACCGCGCTCCCTTCTTTTCTCTCTTCGCGTTCTTCTCCTACTCCATCTTCTTCCCCGCTCGCTGCTTCTTGAAACCCGACTCCCGTAAACATCTCCATCATCTGCCTCTCGCTAAAAAATCGCGCTAAAGTGCCATCGCTCCTTCGGTAAGCCTCCCGCTCGTCTTCCATGACTACTTTCCTTCCCGGATTAAAGTCGGACGAGGCCTTGTTCTTTTCGTCGTCGTCCGCGTAGTCTCTCACTAAAGCTACCCCGCCGTTCCTCAACACCCTTCTAACCTCCATCAAACAATTCCTAATCTCTGCGTCGTTTAAGGCGGAGAGAAAAAAACACATCAAAACAACATCGAACGATTCGTCTTTCATGGACACCAAACACCCTCTTTCCCCGGCGTCGACCACAAACGCTTTCGAAATCCTACGCTCGTCGTAATCGACGTGTAACTTCAACTGCTCGATTGCGGTTTCGCTCACATCCGCGCATTGAAATCGCAAGTTTGGATTCGCTCGTAGCAACGGAAACATCGCGTTCCCAACCCCAACGCCAATCTCGAAAACATCAAGCGCGGGAAGCGTTTTCATTTTCTCCTCGAGCTCCTCGGGAGTGACATTTTCCACGAACCCTTCGAATTCCACGTCGTTCATTAAATCTCGTTTGAACGATTTCCGCAAATAGTGTCGGTCTCTGAAAAAGTTCGATCGGTGGTTTTGGTAGAACAGTTCCCAGGCGTTCGTGTTGTTTGCGTCGTTGCTGTTGTTTTTGTCCTTCGATGGTGAAGAGGAGGAGGAGAACACGCGGAGTAAACCCCTAATTTGGGGAACACCACCACCACCTCTTTTGCTGATGATGATTTTTGTCCGGGGAGAACACTTTCGAGCGCTTATGCTGCTGCAAAAACAACAGCGCCGAGGAAACAAATTCCTCGTCGTCGTCTTTCTCGTCGTCGTCTCGAGCATTACTTTCGCGCCGTTAAAGTTCTTCCACAGCCGCATTTTTCTTTCTCTCCTTTTTGTTACGTCTCTCGAGTCGAAACGAGAGATAGGGGGTAGGGGAGTGGAGAAAACGAGAGAAAAAAAGAGTAAAAAATACACGAACACACACACACACACACATCATCTTAATAAAAGAGCGTTTTGAGATACAACGCGCGCAGATACAATGTCTGTCATACGGCGCCACCATTGCGTGCACACGACGAAAGAGAGATGCGCGCGTTTGCGCGGAGGTTTTGTGTGCGATTCGGTACATTTTAAACCCGTTTTGAGAGTTGGTCTAACCAAGACATCGTTAGGTAAAACTTCTTTTTAATTATATGTATACGAGAGCGAATAATCACGCGCGCGTTTCTGTTGCGTAGGATCGTGCAACTTCTTGGACCGATGCTCGGATTTAAAATGTCCGTACGTGCACTACGTGTTGGACGATGCGAGAGCGAACGAGGAGTCCATCTATTTCCAGCAAAGAGACCGACTCAAAGTTGTCTCTCCAGAGGAAGAAGGAGGAGAGGAGAAGAGGCAAAGAGAGGAACTCGCGAGTGTTCTTGGACCGATTTCACCCGTATCTGCGATACAGGCGGATTTGAGAGGCTTTGCGTTGGAGAAAATCTGCGGCGGAGAAAATTTTCGCGCCGTTTTGATAGATCCGCCGTGGTCGATATCCATGGCGTTGCCGTTTCCTTCTTTGCGAGACGGCGAAATTGAGAGTTTAAAGATCGCGAGCGTTTTGGATCGATCGCGAGTGTGTTACGTGTTTTTGTGGGCGACGCAAAGGAAAACGCCGTTGGCGAGAGAGATTTTGCAAAAATGGGCGTCGAAAGCGAGGATGCGCGTGGTGACGCACGATCTCGTTTGGGTGAAGTTGAATCAACTCAACAGACTGGTAAGCGCTGGGCGAACTGGTTACTATTTCAACCACGCGAAGGAGACTTGCGTTGTTGGGGTGTATCATCCCGTCCTTGGTCAAGAAGAAAGAGAACAAGAGAGAGAAGAAGAAGTAAAGGAAGGAGACGGAAGCGAGAATATCAATACAAACACCATCAACAACGATACCGTACGCTTTCCGTTCAAAGACTCGGACGTGATATGCGCGAAAGTTCGAGAAATTTCGAGGAAACCGGATGAAATCTACGGCGTAATCGAACGCTTACTCGGGCCAAACTCGAAGAAACTCGAACTGTTTGCTCGCAATTGGAACGTCTCGAGCGCGAGAAAATATCAGAATTGGGTCTGTATCGGCAACCAGATTCAAAAAACGGTGATAATGGATCGCGAAATCTCGAGAAAGTTTGATAAGGAATATCCCGAGTTTGCGAGTACGAAAAGTTGAAAGGAGGAGAAGAGCGCGCTCTCTCAAAAATTCTTGAGTCATCACGAAGAAGAAATAACACATACAGTCACCCACGCATTCACATGCGTTATTAAAAAATCATGCCTCTGGCACGTACATCTCGCCCGCCTCTTCCGCTTCTAAAGCCGCTTTCTCGATCTTCTCTATCGCCATCCTCGTCCTCGATTCTTTTTTCTTCATGCCGTCTGTTTTCAAAACCCCCGCGTTCCTGGCCGAATCAATCTCGCTCTCTAACATAGAAACTCTCTGATACAAGAGCACCATGGTCAATAAACACGAAATCAACGACACGGCGACGACAATTGCCCTGGGATCGCTAAACCATGATTTCTTCCCGCCGCTACTACTACTTCCGCTAAAATTCTTCCTCTTCTTTTTCCCCGCCGACGCGGCTAAAAGCGTCTCCTCGTCCTCGTACGAATCGTCCAATCCCTCGTTGTTACCACTACCCGCCGGATTCAATTTCTTCGAGTACGCGTACGGTAAAACTTTTTGCATCTGTCTCGTCGCCATGCTCGTCCTTCGCTTATACTTCTCCGCGTCGTCGTCGCCGTCTTTCTCGTTACTACTAGTATTCGCGTTATTTTGATCGAGGACAGAGTTTCGCGACGACGACGACGCGTTATTATTGCTTTCGTCTCGTTTATTATTCAAGCCGCCGGACGTTGAAATCGTCTGTGCGGTCGACCCGTATCCTCCGTTCGCCGTTTGAACCTCCTCCTCCCGAAACTCCTCAACCTCCAAATCTTCGATGTCTAACAAATCCTCCACGGATTTCACCAACATCCCGGACCCTTTGTGCCGGATGGATTTAATCCCAAACTTCAGCTGCAATCGATTGGCGACTTGCGTCTTAAACTCCGCGAAAGACGTCGTCAGAGGGTCCACGCCTAACGCGCGTTTCCGCCTCGTCCGCGGGTTTAAATTCGAATTCGTATTCGCCTCCGTCTCCGATGAGGATGATGATGCTTTTAAAGAAACGAACACGACGCGTTTGTTGTCCTGATGACTCATGTTCGTCCTCTCGAGTTATGAATACTACTACTACTAATAATAATAATGATAATAATAATCAAAACGAGGGCAACTCTCTCTTTCTCTCTCTCTTCTCTCTCTCTCTCTCTGAAGAACAAGAGAGAGAGAAAGCTTCTGGTGCTTCTTTCTTTACGCGCGAGTTGATCTCTCTCTCTCTCTCTCTCTCTTTCTCTCAGGACGGGTTTCAAAGCTATTATTTAGGGTTACAAATGAAACCCTAACTACTCAATTTGTTGCTTCTTTCATCAAAGGAAAGAAAATCACCTCAAAACCACATCACGAGAATAGAAGAGCTTTTAAAGCTCCTCGGAAAGAGTTCTTCGTGGCGCCGCTGCTCAGAAGAAGAAGAAGAAAAAGAAGAAAAAGGGTGTTTTTGGGTGTTCTTTTTAATCCCTTCCTCTCTGAAACTCGCTTTTCAAGAAGAAGCAGAGGCGAAAGAAATCATCATCACTCCAAAGTTTGTGTTCTTTTGTGTTTTGAAAATTCAAAACGAAAACATTCTTCGCGAAGAAGAAGAGAAACACCACGCTGCTCTGCTGTTGTTGTTGTCGCTCATCGTCGTCGTCGAAAAAGGAGAGAGTCATCGGAGAGAAAGAGAGAGAAAGTGGACGAAGCGCTCTTCGATTTTAAACGGTCTTCTTCGATAGAGTGTTTGGTTTGATTGCACGAGGAGAGAGAGAGATGAGTTCGAACAACAACGACGACCCGTTCGGGGAAGAAGACGCGAATAATAACAACAACAACAACAACAACAACGACGACGACGACCCCAACGCAGAAGAGAACGAGGAAAGAAGAGTGGAAGAGGAATTCATGATGGCACAGATCCCGAATGAAGACGAGGACGAAGAGGACGACGCAGACGACTTCGACGAGGACGACGAAAACGAAGACGGCGAAGACTTGATGGATAACATGGAACGCGATTACGAAGTCATGCCGCATTTGGATCAATACGAACAAGACGGGATGGTTGGAGAAGAGGAGGAGGAAGAGTTTGACGTGGAACAAGCGTTGGAGGCGAGGTTGAAAGCGGAGGAGGAGATGAATGAGAGAGATCAGGAGTACGCGGGAGGGAGAGGAGGGATGACGGGGAGAGCTCTCCCAAGAGCGTTGGATGACGACGACGAAGATCAACAGTGGAGGAGAAGAAAGAGGATGAAAGCAGCGCAGGCGGCGCATGAAGGCGAGGACCCCTTGGAGGAGGGTTTGTTAGATGACGAGGAGTACGACGTGAACATTGATAATTACGATTGTCCCTTGCGAGAGTGGATTACGAAAGAGAGAACCATCGTGGAAATTAAGAGACGGTTTTCGCGATTTTTGAGACGGTTTAAAGTTGGTGACGTCGAAGAGAACGACGGAAACGATAGCACGAGAGAGGATCTCTTTTACAGGAGGAAGATGCGAGAGATGTGCGTGGCGAATAGACAATCGCTGAACGTCTCGTTCATCCATCTCTCGAAAAAGGACCGGACAATCGCGACGTGGGTGGCAGACGCGCCGTCGCTCATGTTGCCGATATTGGACGAGGTGTTGAAGAAAGAAGTGTTGAAGATGTATCCCGCGTACGAAGATATCCATCCGGAAGTGTTTGTGAGAATTTCCGAATTGCCGATTGTCGATCAAATTCGAGACATTCGTCAATCGCATTTGAATTGTATGATTAAAATTACCGGCGTCGTCACGAGGCGTTCGAGCGTGTTTCCGCAGTTAAGGAACGTGACGTTTAAATGCGAAAGGTGCAAATATTTGCTCGGGCCAATTCAACAAAACGCTACCGATCCTGTGAAACCAGGGAATTGTCCTGAGTGTCAAGGAAGAGGACCGTGGACGGTGGACGTGGAGAGAACGGTGTACAGAAACTACCAGAAAATGACGTTGCAGGAATCGCCCGGGTCGGTTCCGGCTGGTCGATTACCTCGCTCGAAAGAAATTATCGTTTTAAACGATTTGATCGATTTGGCGAGACCAGGGGATGAGATTGACGTGACTGGTATTTACGTAAATTCCTTCGACGCGAGTCAAATCAAACAAAGAAACGGCTTCCCGGTGTTTAGCACGCACGTGGAGGTGAACCACATCTTGCGAAAAGGGGACGCGTTCGCCACGCAAAACTTAACCGACGACGATAAGCACGCAATAAGGGAGTTATCCCAGGACCCGAGGATTGTCCAACGCATCATCAACTCCATCGCGCCGTCCATCCACGGGCATGAAAACATCAAAACCGGCATCGCGATGGCTATTTTCGGCGGTCAAGAAAAGTTGGTGAAAGGCAAAACGAAACTGAGGGGTGATATTAACGTGCTCTTGCTAGGCGACCCGGGAGTAGCGAAATCGCAGTTTTTAAAGTACGTGGAGAAAACGGCAAACAGGTGCGTGTATACGACTGGGAAAGGCGCTTCCGCGGTTGGTTTGACCGCCGCGGTGCATAAAGATCCAATCACTCGAGAGTGGGTGTTAGAAGGTGGCGCGTTAGTCTTAGCCGATCGAGGCGTGTGTTTGATCGATGAGTTTGATAAAATGAATGACCAAGATCGAGTGTCTATCCACGAGGCTATGGAACAACAATCGATTTCCATCTCGAAAGCGGGGATCGTGACGAGTTTACAGGCGAGATGTTCGGTAATTTCCGCGGCGAACCCAATCGGCGGAAGATACGATTCTTCGCGAACCTTTAGCGATAATGTGGAACTTACGGACCCTATATTGTCTCGATTTGACGTGTTGTGCGTCGTAAAAGATGTCATCGATCCCATCACAGACAGGCGCTTGGCAGAGTTTGTGGTGAACAGTCACGTCAAGGCGCACCCGAAAAATTTTGACGACGAAGACGGCGTCGCCGCCGGCTTCGGTAATAGTACGAACAACGATGAAGATGTCGCGGAAGCGCTCGATCAAGAAATGCTGAAAAAATACATCTCTTACGCCAAGCGGTTCGTCCATCCGAAGATTAAACTCCAAGACACGCCAAAGATTGCGCGCGTGTACTCGGAACTTCGTAAAGAATCCGTAACGAGGGAAGGTATGCCCGTAGCCGTTCGTCACTTGGAAAGTACGATTCGTATGGCAGAAGCGAGAGCGCGCATGCGTTTGTCGCTAAGCGTGAGCCCGGAGGATATAGATCACGCGATTTCCGTCATGTTGGATTCTTTCATCGGCACGCAGAAGCAATCGGTTCAAAAATCTTTGAGGAAGAAATTTGCCAGGTACGCGCACTTCCACCGCGATTTCGATTCGCTCTTGATGGAGATTTTACGCGGGATTTTTCGCGAGATGAATCGACTCGATCGAGAGGAAGAACCGATTAAGTGCCACTTGTTGGAACACCGAGCGAAAGAGTATGGGGTGATGGATTTGAACCCTTTTTACAGGTCGCAAACGTTCCTCCAGGCAAAATTCACGCACGATCCGGAATTGAATGTGATCATCCCTCCCGCGCGCTAAAATTTACACGAGAGGAGGATAAAAATGAGAGAGTCGTAAAACGCAAGCAAGCCAAGCAAGCAAACAGAATGAGAGTTAACTCGTAAAATAGTAAAAAGTAATTCAATCAAAAATATCAACTACTCCGTAAAATATCACCACGTCGCCTGCGCGTCTTCGAACGCCTCCTCATCCGCGGATTTTTCGCCAGTCATGGCTTCTTTCATTGCACTCTTTGGTCGTCGCCACCATCGAATAACTTGCTGTAGGAACGCCGCGAACACGACGACGGCAATCGTCAACGTCAACTTTCGATTCCGGTTCATCCAATCGATTTGCGTCTTGAATCGTCCGTAGAATTTCGTTCCAAACGCGGCAACTTTCATAAACTTTTGCATAGTCTCCGGTTTCACGTTCTTGAGCTGCTGCGCGGCTTGTTCCGCCTGTTTGTCGCTCATAGGCATCCCGGCCGCCGTACTCATTTGCTTGATTTGCTCCGGGTTTACGTTCTTCATCATCTCCGCCACAGCTTTTTGCATTTTCGGGTCGCCCATTTTCTCTTGCATTTTCTTCATCGTATCGGCGGTAGGCATGCCATCTGGACCCATACCACCTCCTTGCATATCCGCAGCCACGGACATCATCGCTTCCATCGTTTCTGGCGACATGTTCTTCATCATTTCCGCGGCTTGTTGCATCATTTCCGGCGACATGCCTCCCGGCGGCATTTGAGGAGGAAAGCCCGCGTTTGCGGAAGTCGCCGCCGCCGTCCCACTCGACGCTCGCTCCTCTCCGACATCCTCGAAGGCGCCATCTACCAAGCCTTCTCCTTCTTCTCCTTCGTCTTTCTCGAACGTGTCAAATTCAGGGCACTTAATCTCCACCACCATTCCGGCTTTTTCCATCTCCTCCTCGCACTTCTCCAACTCCCCTCGAACAATCTCATCCTCCGGCGATAACTTCACCGCCCTCTTTAAATCCTTCCACGCCAGCTCTAAGTTCTTCAACTGAAAATACCCTTGGCCTCGTCTATAATACGCCTTCAAACTCGTATTTTCAATCTTCAACACCTCCTCGCACCTCTCGATGGCTTCTTCGTGCCTCCCGACTTTATTCATGCACAACGCGCTGTTCAACAAGCACGATTTCTTCAACGTTTGCGCCTCCGGATCTCTGTACGCTTTCATATTCTCTCTCACCCGTTCGTACTTCTCGATGGCGTCCGCGTACTTCCCTTCCCCGACGAGCGCGTTCCCGGCTTTTTTCAACCGATTCGAACCTTCGTGTTTATACTTTTGCTCCGCCTGAGCCTGTTTCGAAGCGAATTCCATCTGTTGTTTCATCTGTTCCGGGGTCATGTTCTTCATCTGTTCCGCGGCTTGTTTCATCTGTTCCGGGGTCATGTTCTTCATCGCGTCCATCGCGCCCGGTGGGATGTTTGGCATCCCGCCGAGTCCTCCGCCAACTCCGCCGCCCATCTTGCTCGCCATCTGTTGCATCTGTTGCATCTGTTGCGGCGTCATGTTTTCCATCATCTTTTGCGCTTGGCTCATCATTTCCGGCGTGAACATGTTCGGGTTCATTTTGACGACTGAGAGCGATCGCACGCGGCAGATCTTCTTCGTTTGTCAGCTGGAAAGTTGTGTGGTGTAAAGAGAGGTTCGTTGTGTCGCGACGACGCGCAAGAAAATGTGTCTCCTCGGGGACTTTACTTTTGAACAAACAAAAAACACTAAATTTACATTACGCGGGCGGATGGAATAAGAGTTTTCTTTAGAGTACGAACAGATCAGAGTTTATACTTTTTCGGTGGTTACAACTGACTGGCGAACATCGGTTTCGAGCGCTCCTC
>Ga0209505_1000584_pt1 | contig 28258 bp, 30 predicted proteins | sample COGITO_mtgs_1103_2_FD_184794 | JGI IMG/M metagenome (GOLD analysis project Ga0209505, IMG submission 184794) | Pelagic marine microbial communities from North Sea - COGITO_mtgs_110331 (SPAdes) (version 2) | ecosystem: Environmental > Aquatic > Marine > Epipelagic ... | reverse complement strand
AAGCAGTCTAAGGGTTAAATAGAAATGATGGTGGTGGGTCTGGGTGGACTCGAACCACCGACCTCACCCTTATCAGGGGTGCGCTCTAACCAAGCTGAGCTACAGACCCAAAGTTGTTTGCATAAAATAGATTCAACGCAAATCTTCGGAGAAAGGATTATAAGAGTGGTGTCTTTTTTTGTAAACGAAAAGGTTGGTATTAATTACTATGCTTTATTTAACTTTTATCTTGCTAAAGATTTATACAAGCTGAAGTATACATAACCCCAAGGTATAACTATTACATATTCAATAATTCCTAGAACTATTAACTGGGTTAAGCCAGGGGCTATTAAAGCTTGGGCGATAGATGCAAAGATCATAGTTAAAGCAAAAAATGCGATTGTAAGTCCAAAGAGAATAGATCCATGTTCATCTGTTTTTTCCCATGAAATTTTTAAAGAATCTATGACACCTTTATTTTCAAGCATGATGAATGCTGGAAAAAGACAGAGACGCCCAGCTACATAAAATGCTGGCAATATTAGCAATAGAATTCCAAAAAAAACACCAATAGAAGCTAGAAAGTATGCACCAAGAAGCGGGAAGAACTTTCTTATTCCTGCAAATAATGCACCCAATGGCTCTACTTCTTTTTTAGAATCAATAGATGCATAGGCAACAAATAGGGCTCCCATAAATGCCATGCTTAAGACCATTCCCAGTAAACTAATAGGCCCTAAGAAGACTAAATTTTCGTTAAAGAAATCAAGAATGTCTTCAGGCTGAGTTGCTCCTTGAATGGGCATTATCATTGAAGCCATTGCTACTTCTAACATCATAACTGGTGCAGAAAGCATAATAAAAAATTTCCAATTTCTTAAATAAAAATTCCAAGCTTGATTAAATTGATTCATGGTGCAATTGTAAAGTATTATGATTTTTATGCACAATAAATATATATACATACTAGCTATATCATTTTTGATTAGCTGCTCAAATCAACAAGAAGAATTTGTATATCCTGATTCAAAAAAAATACCATTTAGTGAAGAAGTTCATGGCTATCTGATTGAAGATGATTATAGATGGATGGAAGAATTCACTAGTGACGAGTCACAAGAATGGGTTGAGCAACAAAATAACTTCACACAAAAATTTATAAAGAAGAATAAATTTAAAACTTCGATTGCAAAAAATTTAGAAAAAATTTGGGATGCTGACTCACTAAGCATGCCCTATGAGGTGAATAAAAAAACTTTCTACTACTTCAATGATGGCTCTTTGCAGCAAAGTAAATTAATGATTAAAGATTGCCAAGATTGCCAAGAAAGAGTTTTGCTGGATCCAAATAAATTTTCTGCTGATGGCACTATCTCTCTTGCAAGTACAAGCGTAAGTAATGACGCATCTTTACTGGCATATTCATTATCAGATGGTGGCTCTGATTGGAGAACCTGGAGAGTATTAGACATTCAATCTGGAGAAATTCTTAACGACAAAATTGAATGGGCAAAATTTTCAGGCGCATCATGGGAAAATGATGGATCTGGGTTTTATTATCAAAAATATGATGAGCCAACAGAAGAACTCTTAAAAGATATTAACTCTGCTCCAAAATTAATGTTCCATAGAATTGGAACTGATCAAAAAGAGGATGTAATAATTTATGAAAATCCTGATAAGCCAAGATGGAGTTGGGGCTTAAGTATTGTAAAAGATTCAAAAGTAAAGTTTCTTTCAATTGGAGAAGGGACGGATGAAAGAAACAGGCTTTATGTTCAGGTAGAACCTGATAAGGAATTTATTCCTCTAATTGATGAGTTGATTGGTGCTTATAGTTTTATAGGAAACAAGGATGATACTTTTTGGTTTTATTCAACTGAAAATGCCAAAAATGGAAAAATAGTTTCACTGTCTATAAAAAATGGCTCCTTTGTGTGGAATGAAGTTATTGGTGAAACCAAGAACTCTATTGGAAGTGTGAATATTTTAAATAGCTCTATAGTTGTATCTTATTTAGTTGATACCTTTACTGAAATCCACTTTTTTGGACTCGATGGAAAATATAAAAATAAGTTGAAAACAGATAGAAAAGGAACAATTAGAGGATTTGGTGGCGGAATTGAAGATAAAGTATCTTATTTTTCTTTCACAAACTTTGTCTCGCCGAGAGAAATATATAAGATTGATCTCACAAATATGTCACAAGAACTTTTCTGGAAAGAAGATCTTAAGGGGCATGATGCAAGCCTCTATCAATCTGACTTTGAATTCTTTCCATCCAAGGATGGAACAAAAATACCCATTCATATTAGTTATAAGAAATCTTTAAAGATAGATAGTGATACACCAATACTTTTATATGGCTATGGTGGATTTAATATCTCAAGGTTGCCTGGTTTCAGTAAAAGCTATCTCTCATGGATGAATCAGGGTGGGGTCGTTGCTGTTGTTAATCTAAGAGGTGGTGGAGAATATGGGGATGAATGGCATGATGCCGGAAGACTTTTTAACAAACAAAATGTTTTTGATGATTTTGCATATTCAGCTAAATTTTTGCATGAACGAGAAATTGGCTCGCCATCCTCAACTGCTATTCAAGGTGGCTCAAATGGTGGCCTGCTAGTTGCCGCTACAATGTTACAGAATCCTAATTTATTTGAGGTCGCTATACCTCAGGTTGGTGTTTTAGATATGCTTAGGTTTCATAAGTTTACTATCGGCTGGGCATGGGAAAGTGACTATGGATCACCTGATAAGAAGGATGAATTTGAAAATTTATTAGCATATTCGCCTTTACATAATATTGTTAAGGGTGAGTGCTACCCAACCACATTGATAACAACTGCTAAGCGAGACGATAGAGTAGTCCCATCTCATTCATTTAAATTTGCAGCGAAATTACAAGAATATCAAGGTTGTGATAACCCAATACTAATTAGAGTAGAAGGAAGAGCTGGACATGGAGCAGGAACACCAAAAGACAAAATTATAAATCAGGTAGCTGAGGTTTATGGATATGCCTTGTCAGTTATAAATAACGATTAGCTTTTTTGAATATCAAGTAGTTCGATATCAAATATTAGTATTGAATTAGAAGGTATGCCAGGCCTACCCTCGTCCCCATATGCCATACTTGGGTCTATGTAAACTCTCCATTCATCGCCTGTTTTCATCATAGAGATTATTTTTTGGCATCCAACAATCAATCCTGATAACTGAACTGTTAATGGCTCACCCATTTCTATTGAACTCCAGAAAACTGAGCCATCGGTTAAGGTTCCATGAAAATGAGCAGTAATGGTATCTTCTAGCAAAGGCGATTCTGTACTTTGATCTCCGCTTTGAATAATTGAATATTGAAGGCCTGGCTCAACAGAGTAAATGCCTTCTTGAATTTCATTGTCTATAAAATACTGCATATTACTGATTTGCTTGATATTAGGGCTGTCTTGATTACAAGCAACAATAAATAGAAGTAGAAAGATTTGAACTAATTTAGTTTTCATTATGTTTTGATTTTTAAAAATTTTCTTTTGCCAACTTGATAAATAGATTCCTGTCCTTGCATCACAACAAGCTTAGGGTCTTCTACTTTTATGGAGTCAATTTTGACCCCTCCTTGCTTGATAAGCCTCATAGCCTCAGAAGTGCTTGCAGTCATTTCACAGGCCTTAAGAAGATTTGCTAAAGGCATTCCATTAATTCCAACGTCAATAGATCTTGAAGAAATATCATCTGGTATTTGTCCTTTTTGAAATCTCTGCAGAAAGGCTTCTCTGCAAACCTTACCCTCTCCTTCTGAATGGAACCTGTCTACTAGTTCTTCTGCTAGAAGGAACTTTATATCTCGTGGATTAGTACCTTCAGCCATCTTAGCTTTAAGATTTTCTATTTCTTTTTCTGGGATAAAACTTAGCAACTCAAACCATCTCCACATCAACTCATCCGATATAGACATAACTTTTCCAAACATATCGTTTGGCTCTTCGTCTATTGCTATAAAATTGTTAAGAGATTTTGACATTTTATTTGTGCCATCTAGACCCTCTAGAATAGGAACAGTGAGAACAACTTGTGGCTCTTGATCATAAGATCTTTGTAGCTCTCTTCCAACGAGCAAGTTAAATTTTTGGTCTGTTCCCCCACACTCAACGTCTGCCTTTAATGCAACCGAATCATAACCTTGAACAAGAGGATATAAAAATTCGTGAATTGCTATGCTTTGGTTGGCGCTATATCTCTTATTAAAATCATCACGCTCTAGCATTCTTGCAACATTATATTTAGATGCCAAACCAATTAAGCCATCTGCACCAAGTTTATTACACCACTCAGAATTAAATTTAACTTCTGTTAATTCCTTTATAAGAATTTTGAATACCTGCTTCTCGTATGTTTTAGCATTTGCAAGCAGTTCTTCTGAAGTAAGTGTAGGTCTTGTTTTATTTTTTCCAGATGGATCTCCAATCTGGCCAGTAAAGTCACCAATCAGAAAGATAACTTTATGTCCAAGATCCTGGAAATGTCTGAGTTTATTTAATAGCACAGTATGCCCAAGATGAAGGTCGGGCGCCGTTGGATCAAAGCCCGCCTTAATGATCAACTGCTTTCCAGAATCTAGCTTATTTTTTAGATCAGCTTCTGTAAGAATCTCATCAGTGCCTCTTTTAATTAGTTTAAGTGCTTCACTCATATACCTATCATAATGTTTTTAGGTCATGAATAGAATCGGTAAGTTGATACTTAGTGCTATAAGATTAAAATAATGGCTATGAAATTAATAAGTAAGAAGTTTTACCCCAAACTCTTAAATAATAGGCAGAAACAATGATAGGTTTTAAGAAAGTTCCAGCAAGAGCAATTCTCATTTCTTTTGCTTTATCTATATTATTAATATTAATGCTTTACGTAGATATTGAAACTTCTGAGGCTCTTCCTATCGAAGAAATAGAATTTAATGAAAAATTTTCTAAAGAGCTTGAACAGACAAAGACATATCAAATCCACGAGGTTGAGGATGGTGAGAATCTGTCAATCATCTTTGAAAACTTTGGCGTTCCTTTGAATACAGCATATAAAATTTTTAGATTAGACTCTAAAAACATTGTTGCAAATATCAAGCCAGGAGAAAAAATGCGCTTTGAATACTCCGGTGAGAATTTGACTAGCATTGAGATTATAAAAGATAGAATTAACTCAATTTTAATTAGCCTAAATCCAGAAATAGTATTTAAAAATATTACTAAAAGTATTGAGTTAGTAGAGTCTTATAAAGGAGGAATTATTCAGTCCTCATTTTATGAGGCTGCTCTCGATGCAGATATTCCTGAAGCAATTATTATGGATTTTGCGTACATATATGGGTGGGATGTTGACTTTGTATTTGATATTAGAGAGGGTGATGAATTCCATGTGATTTATGAAACTCCATATAGTGAAGGCGAGAAAGTTAAAAATGGAGACATAGTCCTTGCTAAATTTATTAACAAGGGCAAAACCTATTATGCAAATAGATTTTTTACCTCTAAAAGCAAGAAGGAATACTTTGATGAAGAAGGAAATAATATGCAAAAGGCCTTTTTGAGAGCTCCTTTAGATTTTGCGTACATTAGCTCACACTTTAATCCTAATAGAATGCATCCTGTGCTTCATAAAATAAGGGCCCACAATGGTGTAGATTATGCCGCTAAAAGAGGCTCACCAATAAGGACGACTGGTGATGGAGTTGTCTCCTTTGTTGGTCAAAGAAATGGCTGTGGCAAAGAGATAGTTATTAAGCACTCTAATGAATACTCAACCAGGTATTGTCATCTAGAAAACTTCAGCAAAGGTCTAAAGAAAGGAAAGAAAGTTCTTCAAGGAGAAACAATTGGTTTCGTAGGAAGTTCTGGTCTTGCTACTGGCCCTCATCTCCATTATGAATTTAAGATTGGAAATAAAAGAATAGATCCTATTAAAGTTAAGTTGCCATCAGCAGAACCAGTTCCACAAAATTTAAAACTAAGTTTTGATACACTATTGAATAATAATAAAAAATCAATGGAGGAATTCAATAAGCTTTCTCCAAAAAATAATGAGTAAAAATATCTTCATAGGCGCAATGACTGGAACAAGTCATGATGCTGTCGATGTCTCATTAATAAAAGTTGGTAAAAAAATAACTCTTGAATATTTTCATTCAAAAAAATTCCCTAAGTCGCTTAGGTTAAAAATAAAAAATCTTATTGAAACAAATGAAAGCTCCCTTTCTGATTTGGGCGCCCTAAATAAAGAGTTAGGATATTTTTTTTCAATGGCTCTCAATGAGGCAATTAAATTAAGCCGTACTAAAAAATCTTCAATAGCGTCTGTTGCGATATCGGGTCAGACAATAAGGCATGAAATAAATAAGAAAAACCCCTTTTCTATGCAAATTGGTGACCCCAACATTGTTGCCAAAGAAACAGGAATGCTAGTTGTTAGCGATTTTAGAAATATGCATATAGCATTAGGTGGAGAAGGTGCTCCCCTGGTTCCAGAATTTCATAATCAATTATTCTTCAAGCTGAAAAGCCCAAGAGTAGTTCTTAATATTGGCGGGATAGCTAATTATTCATATATTAAAAATAAGAAAGATATATGGGGAACTGACGTTGGTCCTGGAAATGCGCTTTTAGATGCTTATTGTAATGACTTTCTTGGAGTTGCTTTTGATAAGGGTGGAAAAATTGCCGCTAAAGGCAAGGTCGATAATATTGAATTAAAACAATTGCTAACAAATAGTTTTTTTAAAAAAAGATACCCAAAATCAACTGGTAAAGAAGTTTTCAATATAAAGATGTTATCTAAAAGGTTTTTAAAGAAAAAGCCTGAGGATGTGCTCTGCACCTTAGTGGAATTTTCAGCACAATCAATAATTAAATCAATTGTTAAAAATGGTCATGAGAATAGTGAGATTATAATTTGTGGCGGTGGCGCAAATAATAAATATCTTATAAAAAGAATATCGGAAATAGCTAACAAGAATATAAAAATCTCTAGTGATCTTGGTTATGACATCTTTGCTATTGAATCAATGGCCTTTGCATGGATGGGATATAAAAGAATTAACAATGAAACTCTAAAAGTTCAATCATCTGAAAAAAATATAAGAGGCCTACTTGGGTCTATTACTCAATCTAAACTGTAAAAGACTCTCCACATCCACAGGTGGTTTTAGCATTTGGATTTTTAATAACAAACTTAGCGCCCGAGAGGTCCTCTACGAAATCGAGTGTTGATCCATATAAGTATGGATATGACATAGAGTCTACTAAAAGCGAAAATTCATTAAATTCTATGACATCATCATCGAATGCCTCATCATCATCAAACTTGAACCCATACTGAAAGCCAGAACAACCTCCTCCAGTAACAAAAACTCTGAATTTAGAGCTTTCACCTGTCTTTAAGACACTAATAATTCTTGAGGATGCTGAATCAGTCAGCTCAATTGACCTTTTATGAGAATCTTCCATTTCTACTTTACTCTTTTAATCTTTATTCTTGAATTTGTTTTTGCATTAACCATCGAGTAGCCACCCATTCTTGATTTTACTAGCTCAACGTCGGTACCTTTTTTAAACTGAGCTGCCTTATTTGCTCCAAGGGCTGATTCAGATTTCCAAACCTGTCCATTTTCAAGTCTAAAGGTAATTTTTCTGCTTACTTGCTTAGTAACTCTAATTATTCTTGAGCGAATTGCCTCGCTATCTTCTATTTTTTGAGCTTTCTTTATCTGTTGGTAGGAAAGTCCAAAATTATCATCATTCTTCGATATTTTTTTATTTACTTTTGGTTCATTAATCTCAGTTTTTTTCTCGGCTGTTTTAGCCACAGCAATTTTCTCTTCAGCGCTATTAGGTATTACCTGGTCAACTTCTTTGAATATCTCGTCATAGCAACTAAGACGCTCTTTATCTGAGCTTATTTTTGAACATTCAGAAGCTATAGAATTTGCATATGAAAAGTTGCTTATAAATAAGGCTGCAATAAATAAATATCTAATCATTTTTTAAATATACTATATTTGGAGTTGGTCATGAAATTTAATGAACAACAATATAAAATACATTTATGAAATCTGCACTAATAATCTACTCAACAACTGATGGTCAAACCCTAGAAATTTGTAAAAGAATTCTTTTAAATCTTCATGTCGAGGATACTTCAAAAATTGTGCATATATCTAAAGCAAAAGAGCATGATTTAACTCAATTTGATAAAATTATTATTGGTGCAAGCATACGATATGGAAAGCACAAACCTGAGCTTTATAAGTTTATTGAGGAAAATTCTTCACTTCTTGAAAACAAAGATAGCGCCTTCTTTTCTGTAAATGTTGTAGCAAGAAAACCTGAAAAAAATACACCTGAAACCAATCCCTACATGCAAAAATTCTTAAATTTATCGACATGGAAGCCAAAAAGATTAGCTGTATTTGCTGGCAAGATTGATTATCCAAAGTACGGTTTTATTGATAAGCATATGATTCGTTTAATAATGTGGATAACAAAAGGGCCTACTGATATTAAAAATACATATGAATTTACAAACTGGGATGATGTAAATAATTTTTCAAACCGATTAAATACATAGCTTCAATTAAATTGATATCATATCGAAAAACAAATTTAAGGAATTGCCTTTGACACATAATAAAATTGAGAAATCTATAGCCTTATTTGAAGAGGCCAAAACACTTATGCCAGGAGGTGTTAATTCTCCTGTTCGGGCCTTCAAAAATATTAATGGCAATCCTATATTTTTTGAGAAAGCTTCTGGTGCATATCTTTATGATGCTGATGGCAATGAATACATAGATTATATTGGTTCCTGGGGGCCAATGATTATGGGTCACTCTCACCCTGAAATAGTTAAGGCTATAAAAACTCAAGTTGAATTAGGAACCAGTTATGGTGCTCCTACTAGTCTAGAATCAAATGTAGCAAAGTTAATTAAGCAGTGTCTGCCCTCCATTGAAAAAATAAGAATGGTTAATTCAGGTACTGAAGCCACTATGACAACTATAAGGCTAGCAAGAGGATTTACAGGAAGAAATAAAATAATTAAATTTGATGGTTGTTATCATGGACATGTTGATTCACTTTTAATTAAAGCTGGTTCAGGGGTTGCAACCTTTGGTCTACCTGATTCTCCTGGGGTGCCTGAGGATCTAGCAAAATATACCTTTAGTTGTGAATACAATAATAAAGAACAATTTTTAAATATCTTTAATGAGATAAAAGATGATCTTGCAGCTGTTATTGTTGAGCCAATAGCTGGCAATATGGGATTTGTTCCAGCTCAAGCAGACTTCTTAAAAACATTGAGAGAGGCAACATCATCAAACAACTCTGTTTTAATATTTGATGAGGTAATGAGTGGGTTTAGAGTTGCACTTGGAGGTGCTCAAGAAATTTATAAAATTAAACCAGATTTGACTGCTCTTGGTAAAGTGATTGGTGGGGGTCTTCCAGTCGGCGCCTTTGGCGGCAAAGAAGAAATCATGAATTATCTGGCTCCTTCTGGGCCCGTATATCAGGCTGGCACACTATCAGGAAATCCACTTGCGATGGCCGGAGGAGGTGCTTTATTAGAACTTCTCATAAATAAAAATCCGTTTCAAAAATTAGAAGATAATGCATCAATGCTATTAGATGGAATGAAATCAATAATGGCAGAGTCAGGTATCCCCTTTTCTGTTAATAAAATTGGTGGCATGTTTGGCTTCTTCTTTTCTGATAAGCTCCCTCAAAATATTAATGATGTTTCTAAATCAGATGACATGCTATTTTCTAATTTTTTAAATTCATGTATTAGGAATGGTATATACTTTGCGCCATCTAAATATGAGGCAGGCTTCATATCTGCAATGCATCAAGATAATGAAATTAATAAAACGCTTGATGTAGTCAAGCAAATTATAAAAAAAGGAATACATAATGAAATATGATATCAGCGCCCTTGGCAATGCTTTAGTAGATACACAATACATGGTTAGCCATGAGTTTTTATCAAGCGTTGGTCTTGAGGCTGACTCTATGACCCTTGCATCTGCTGAGGAACAGGCACCTATTATTAATAAACTCATTGAGATGGGAGCGGAATCTATTTCTGACTGTGGTGGATCTGCTACAAATTCATTGGTTGCTGCAGCAAACTATGGATCACACTGTCATCATGTTTGTAGAGTTTCCGATGATGAGGATGGAAGAAATTATCTTGAAAGCCTTAGATCAGCAGGCGTAAAGCATATTGGAGTTAGCTCTGAAAATACAGAAGAGCCTACTGGTAAATGTTTAATATTAGTAACTCCTGATGCAAAAAGAACAATGAGTAGCATGCTTGGCGTGAGTGCGTTTCTTGGTAAATCAGATATAGATTTTGATGTAGTTGAAAATTCAAAGATTTTTTATATTGAGGGCTATATGGTAACGAGTGACGATAACTTTAATGCTGTTATTTCTGTCCTTGAACACCTTAAGGACAAGGATGTAAAAAAAGCTTTATCACTATCGGATTCAGGAATCGTTCATGGCTTTAAAGATAAATTTGATCTAATAGAATCTTATGGACTAGATATGGTTTTTTGTAATGATGATGAAGCTATTGCCTTCTCTGGGAAAGAAACCCTAGAAGAAGCCGTAACTTTTTATAAAAATAAATTATATATGACTGCTATTACTAAAGGAGCAGAAGGAAGTGTTGTTATAGAAAATGGTGGTGAACAACTTGCTCCTGCAGAGAAAATTACTCCAATAGATACCAATGGAGCTGGAGATATGTTTGCTGGATCATTTATGCATGCCTATCTTCAGGGAAATAGCATTAGCACGTGTGCTGAATTTGCAAACTATGCATCTTCGAAGGTTGTTGAGACCTTTGGGCCAAGACTAACCGGTAATGGCTATGCAGAAGTATTAAATAAATTGAAAAATAGCTAGCTAATTTCTTCAGTATCTGATATTTTCTCCACCCTAAAAATTTATAAATTCCTACATGGTTGAAAAAAAATCTAAGACGGTAAAAAAAGCTCCAGCGAAAAAGGTAGTAGCTAAAAAAGCTCCAGCGAAAAAGGTAGTAGCTAAAAAAGCTCCAGCGAAAAAGGTAGTAGCTAAAAAAGCTCCAGCGAAAAAAGTTTCAGCAAAGAAGGTTGAGAAAGCAACCATAGCAAATAATAAATCAAAAATTGCTGCTTATAAGTCAAAGAAAGGTGAAAAATATATGAGTGCTGCAATGAAAAAACATTTTGTTGCTGTTCTTCTTCTATGGAAAGAGCACCTTAAAGATGAAATGCAAAAAACCTTTGATCATCTAAGAACAAAAGGTGAGACATATGCAGACCCAGTTGATAGGGCATCACAAGAGGAAGAATTTGCATTTGAATTAAGAACTAGAGATAGAGAAAGAAAACTTATAAGTAAAATAGGCATTTCTATTGAACAAATTAAACAAGATGATTATGGTTGGTGTGAATCTTGTGGAGATGAAATTGGTGTAAAAAGACTTGAAGCAAGGCCAACTGCTACTCATTGCATACACTGCAAAACACTTGACGAAATTAAAGAAAAACAGCTAAATGGCTAAATCACTTTAATAAAAAAACTCATAAATAGATTTGATAGATAATAACAAGATAAGTAAATTTGCTATATCTGTCGTCAAGGATCTACAAAAAAATAATTATCAGGCTTATCTCGTTGGAGGATGTGTCCGCGATGCGTTAACTGGAATTGAACCCAAAGATTTTGATATAGCAACTAATGCTACCCCAGAACAAGTTAGAAAGACCTTTAAAGCGTCCAGGATCATTGGTAAAAGATTTAAGCTAGTTCACGTTTTTAATAGAACAGAGTTATTAGAGGTAGCGACATTTAGATCTGGCGGGGACAAAGAAGATGGTGAAAACCTTGTAACAGACTCAACTGGAAAAATTATTAGGGATAATAATTGGGGCACCTTAGAACAGGATTGTCATAGAAGAGATTTCACGGTTAATGCTCTCTACTACTGTCCAGTTACTAAGAAAATAGAGGATCATAATGGTGGCTTAAAGCATATTCATAAAAAGATTATTGTTTCTATTGGTGATCCACAGAGAAGGTTCGAAGAAGATCCTGTTAGAAGCTTAAGAGCTATAAGATTCAGTAATAAATTAAATTTTAAAATTGATAACTTAGTTAAGGATGCTATATATGACAAAGGTCATTTACTATCTAGTATTTCTAATGCCAGGCTATTCGATGAATTTTGTAAAATATTTTTAAATGGCATGGGTGAGAAAAACTTCGAAAAACTATGCTCATTTCATTTGAATAAATATCTAATACTTTCTGATCCAAACAGAAATGATTTTGCAAGCAGTGTAATGATACATGCGCTAAGAAATACAGATGATAGAGTTAAAAATCAACAGTCAATTACGCCAGGCTTTCTTATGGCAGCACTATTATGGCCATCATTGTTAAAAAAATGTTCTAAAAATGGGGAGATTAACATAAGAAAATTCTTTCGATCCATGGATGGTGTATTAAGAGAACAACAAAAAATTACAGCTATACCAAGAAAGTTTTCAAGCTATATAAAAGATATTTGGGTCCTTCAATTGAAACTCCATAGCAGAATTGGAAGTCAACCATACAAGACTATTAGACACCCAAGATTCAGAGCTGCATATGATTTCCTTTTAGTCAGGGAAAGAGCTGCAGGAGATAAGAGTGGTATTGGAAAATGGTGGACCGATTTTCAGAAAAATGATGATTCGCTTAGAGGCACTATTATTGCTGAAATGAATGAAAAAAATGATGAAGAATCTGCCAAAATATTTGGATTCTATAGAGAGTTAAGATAATCTAGGATAAAAACTATACGTAATAAATGAACCCAGCTATTAAAGAAGCTCCACTTCCAAAATATATCGCAATCGAAGGGCCGATAGGTGTTGGAAAAACGACTCTTGCAAATAAAATAGCAGAAACATTTAATTATGACTCATTTTTAGAGCAGCCTGCAGAGAACCCTTTTCTCAAAAATTTTTATAAGAACCCAAGTCAATCAGCTTTAGCCACCCAGCTTTTCTTCTTATTCCAAAGAATGCAACAAATTCAAGATCTTAAACAAAGAAGTCTTTTTGAAACAGTTAGGGTTGCAGATTTTTTAATAGAAAAGGATAGATTGTTTGCTGAAGTTACCTTGTCAAATGAAGAAATGGATTTATATGATAAGGTTTATGACCATCTCACCTTGGATGCTCCTACCCCTGATCTAGTGATATACCTTCAGGCTCCCATTGATGTGCTTAAAGATAGGATTACAAAGAGGGGTAATATTAATGAGCAATATTTAACTCTGGAATATTTAGAAAGATTAAATGATGCTTACTCAAGATTTTTTCTAGACTATAGCTCAGCTCCACTTTTAATAATCAATGCAGCAGACATCAACTTAGAATCTAATGAGAGTGATTATGAATCACTTATTACAAAAATAATGTCTAATCCTAAGGGCAAGAACTTTATTAATCCTCAACCCTCAATCATTTAAGCATGTCTCAAAAGATTTATGAGCCTAAGCATTCATCTAATCCATTTATTAAAGATTTTGGTGAGTATCAAGAGCTCTATAAACAATCTATAGAAAATCCTGCGCTTTTTTTTAAAGAGCTTGCAAAAGAAAACTTAAGCTGGATTGAAGATTTTAAAACTACTCATAATAATGAGTTTAGTGATGCTAAATGGTTTGAAGGTGGTAAAACAAATATCAGCGTAAACTGTATTGATAGGCACTTAGCGAATGACGCAAATAAAATAGCATTGATATGGGAAGGAGATGATCCAACTGACTCTAGGGAGCTCACCTACCAAGAGCTTCATAATGAGGTATGTAAATTTGCTAATGTCTTGAAGAGTCTTGGTGTAGAAAAAGGCTCTAGAGTATGTATATATATGCCTATGATAGTTGAGACTGCGTTTGCGATGCTTGCCTGTACTCGCATTGGAGCTGTTCACTCTGTTGTTTTTGGTGGCTTTTCTCCTGAATCATTAAAAGACAGAATTCTCGATGCTGATTGTAAAATTGTAATTACTGCTGACGAAGGCCTGAGAGGTGGTAAAAAAGTTCCATTAAAGTTAAATGTTGATGAGGCCTTGCTAGGCTGTCCAAATGTCAAAAATACTCTTGTTGTTAAGAGAACTGGTGGAGAAATAGAATGGAATAAGGATAGAGATGTTTGGTATGAGGATCTTGTAAAAAATGTCTCTAATGTTTGTGATCCCGAACCAATGAATTCAGAAGATCCTCTTTTTATTCTCTACACATCAGGATCAACAGGAAAACCTAAAGGTGTTCTTCACACAACAGCAGGCTATCTTTTGGGCGCTCATATAAGTTTTAAATATCTTTTTGGCATAAAGCCCGAAGATAAGTATTGGTGCACTGCAGATGTTGGCTGGATTACTGGACACACTTATATTTTATATGGCCCTCTTTCAAATGGAGCATCAACTCTCATGTTTGAAGGAGTCCCAACCTATCCCTCAGCATCAAGATGCTGGGAAATTTGTGATAAACACAATATAAGTATTTTTTATACAGCTCCAACTGCTATAAGAGCATTGATGGCTCAGGGCGATGAACCTGTTAAAAAAACAAAAAGAGGGAGTCTAAGGTTGTTAGGAACTGTAGGAGAGCCTATCAACCCCGAAGCTTGGGATTGGTACTATAGTGTTGTTGGAAATTCTAAATGTGAGGTTATTGATACTTGGTGGCAGACTGAAACTGGTTCAGTATTAATTTCTCCAATAGCGGGAATAACTCCAACGAAACCAGGCTCAGCAACTCTCCCCTTCTTTGGAGTTAAGCCAGCTCTTTATGATGAAAATGGAAATGCCTTAGAGGGTGCTAACGCAGGAAATTTGGTTATTGAGCAGTCATGGCCAAGTCAAATTAGAAGTATTTATGGAGATCATCAGAGAATGATTGATACATACTTTGGAATGTACAAAGATATCTACTTTACAGGAGATGGTGCAAAAAGAGATGAAGACGGCTATTACTGGATAACTGGAAGGGTTGATGATGTTCTCAATGTTTCTGGTCATAGGCTTGGAACAGCAGAGATAGAAAGCGCCTTAGTGCTTCATCCAAAAATTGCAGAAGCAGCAGTTGTTGGCTTTGAACATCCAATTAAAGGGCAAGGAATATATGCCTTTGTTACATTAATGATAGGTGAGGTATTTAGTGATGATTTTAGCTCTGAGTTAAAACAGTTTGTTTCAAAAGAAATTGGCGCTATTGCCAAACCAGATCTTATTCAAAATGCACCAGGTTTACCAAAAACCAGATCAGGAAAAATTATGCGAAGAATCCTTAGGAAAATAGCTGAAAATGAGTTATCTAATTTAGGAGATACTACTACTCTTGCTGATCCTTCTGTAGTTGAATCTTTGATAGAAAATAAACAGAGTCTATGAGAGGGTTTTTAGTAATATTTTTTTTATTAGGATTTAGTGGGTGCTCCATATCACCAAAAGAACTAGACAAGCTTTATTCAGATACTGACTATTATTCTCCAGCGGCGACTATTAAATGCTTGCAGATGCCACCACCTCAAAGACCTTATCCCATTAATGATAAAGGTGAGACGAGAGAGTCATATGATCAAGATGACTGTGTTGATGATACTATTTCGAAAAATGTAAGGGAGCTAACTTTTGATTTTGGGGATTCATCTATAGATCTTAAAATTGATAAGGAAGTGAAGAAACTGCCTGATGATGGAGTTGATTCAATTGATGATATAGACATAGAAGCCATAGAAGAGAAGATCCTAAAGAAGAACAAAGATTAAACTACTTCGAATAAATTCTTATCTTTCTTAACCTTTTTTTCATCGATAAGCTTTAAAAGGTGTGCTTCTAAACTATATCTTGCTATAGGATGAAGCTTTTCAGATACATCGTCATAGACAAGTTTTGTTAATTCATCTAGGGATGAAGTTCCGGCTTCCTTCAGTCTTCTAAAAGCTTTTCCTTCTCGTGCTAACCTATGCCTAATAATTGATTGAATTGTCTTTTTTGGTTCATGAATATCATTGCCATGCCCAGGTGCAAAGTAATCAATATCATAATCTTGTAACTTTTCTAAAGAATCAATGTAACTTGTCATATTGCCATCAGGTGGCCCTATTACAACAGTAGATCCATCCATAATATGATCACCGGTTATAAGGCATTTAGTATCCTTTATTAAAAAGCATAAATGATTGGATGCATGTCCAGGAGTATGAATGACTTCGATTGTATATTCTTCTGTTTCAATAATGTCTTTATCATTTAATACAATATCTGGAACGAATGTTTCGTCTTCCCATGATGACTCTCCATCTACCAACCTACCATACATTGGGACATTTAGAATTTTAGATAAAGGTAGTGCGCCTGGTGAATGATCGGTATGAGTATGGGTAACAAAAATTCTTTTTATCCTTCCATCTGCTACTTTTATTATTTCATCCAAATGCTCAGAAATATTTGGCCCAGGATCAATAAGGGTCAAATCATTTTTTCCAACTAGATAAGTATTAGTCCCGCCTCCGGTGAAAACACCTGGATTAGGAGCAGTTATTTTTGTAATTAAACTCATATTATTTAACGGTCCTCATACCCCTTATCACCAGGGAGTAAGCCTCTCCACTCACCATCCTCTTTAAAAAATTTAGGTAAAATTGGGGGAATATCTTCATTTGATAGGCCTTTTTGATTTTCTAGAAGTTGAGAGCCTAGGTCGAATTGAGCACATTGTTCAAGGTTTTTTATTGTTGGCATTATCATTGGCATTTCTCCAGAACGAGATTTCTCAAGTGCTTTTTTTGGAGAAATCCAGATACTGTCTATAAGCTCACTACCATCATGTTCTCCGGTTTGATTATTAGGCAAATAAGCAATGAAAAAACGAGTATCGAATCTTCTTGTTTCAATTTCAGGTGTAATCCAATGTGAAAAAGGAGCTATCTGTTGAGGCATTAAAATTAGATCTTCTTCTGAGCAAATTTTATATAGATCAATTTCGTTATTAAGAAGCATCTTTCTATATTTCTGAAACTTACTTTTATCTGATCCATCTAAATCAAGGTCTTCGCCATTCCTTTTTTTTGCAAGCAAAATGCCAACTTCCTCAAAGCACTCTCTTATACAAGCTACCCAGTATGCAAGACCGCCTGAATCCAAACCAAGCTTTATTGATGCCTCTTTATCAGTTATATCTTCACATAAATCTTCTATTTTATTATTAAAATCGCTGTGATCAATTTTTCCTCCGGGGAAAACAAACAAGTCACCAAAAGGAGGTCTACTAGACCTCTTTACCATGAGAACTTCCATCCCATGAGATGAATCTTTGAGTACAAGAACAGTTGCTGCTGGAGTTAAGTTAAGTTTATTCATATTTTTATTTTTTATAGCTTAGAATACTGTTTATGGAAATAACTAACAATCTTAATCAAGATATTATTCACGCACCACAGTGGTTCAAAGATGCTATAAAAGATGAGCCTAGCTCAAATATAATTAAGAATCCACGTGGAGATATATCTTACTCAAGCTGGGATTCTAAAAATGAAAGTAAGGACCTAATAGTCCTAATTCATGGAACAGGTGCTCATAAAAAATGGTGGGATCCCATTGCACCTCACTTTAGAGATTGTTCAAATATAGTAGCAATAGATCTCCCTGGCATGGGTGATTCCTCATTCAGAGACTCATATGCTATTAAGGATTTTGGAGAATGTATTGTCTCTGTTATTGAAAAAGAAAAAACTAAAAAAAATATCACAAATATATTTATTATTGGCCATTCTTTAGGTGGTCATGTTGCCGGCTATGTTGCATCTGAAAGAAAAGATCTAATAAACAACATTATTATTATTGATACTTTTATAAGACCTCCTGATTATGATCCAAGTCAGCACTCTTCCCCGCTTAGGATGATTAAGTACTATTCAGATAAGACAGATATTATAAAAAGATTCAGATTGATGCCTAAACAAGATTGTCTAAATGATTGGTATTTAAGATATATTGCTGAATATTCTGTTAAAAATAATGGTGAAGGATGGAGATGGAAATTTGATGATGTAATGTTTAGCAGTCTAGAGAGGCTATTTGGCTATACATTTTCATTTGGGTGTCCTGCAATATTTATACACGGCAAAGATAGCTTATTAACTTCTGGAAATATCTTAGAGAATATCAAAAATACCTATGGTGACATTATGTCTTTTAGAGAGGTTCCTGGTGCTGCTCACCATGTTCCATTGGACAAGCCTTTAGAACTTGTTAGTATTATTAAGGAGCATTTATATAAAGATTAATTTATGAACTACTACTTGGCATTCTTTTTCTTAATCTGTGGTGTGTTAGTTTTAATTAAGCCTCTTTACATAAACCTTCGTATATACCTTTTTAATAATCTTAAAAATACTGGTTATCTAGCTATCCTTATTGGAACTGCTTTGTTCTTTGTTGGTTTCCTTCAACCCGACTGGGCGGATAGACTATGGTCAATAATTTTTATAATCATGGGCCTGTTATCATTTTTAAAAGGTGTTTGGCTAACTCTATTCCCTGAAAATGCTGCAAAAGCATTTGAAATATTTATAAAACATTATTATAAAATAACAATTCCAATTTCAATATTATATTTATTTATTTCACTTACAGTAGTTTCAACTGATTACATAGGCCCACAGAAAGATATAAGTAAATGTGAATCAGATAGCCTTATTAAAGTCATTTGTGGTTTTTCTAATCCAGAAGATATTGTGATTACTCCTGATAATAAATTTTTCTTTATTTCTGAGTTTGGAGGGATTGGTCCTTATGCAGAACATGCGCCTGGTTACTTTGCTTTGATGAACATGAGTAATTATGAAAAAATAGTCCCGAAAATAACTTTTGAAGATAACTCATGGGGAGATCCTTCTTGCCTAAGAAATGAGGCTGATATATTTAATCCTCACGGAATAGACCTTGTAGAAAATAATGAAGGAAAATATCAACTAGCTGTTATCAATCATTCTCCATTTGAATCAATTGAAATGTTTGAGCTCAAAGAAAATGGTTTTTCATGGGATATGGTCTGGAAAGGATGCATTAAAGTTCCGGATAAGTATTATTTTAACGATATAGCTCTCAAAACCGATGGTTCGTTTTATGCATCACATATGTATGAGAGAACAATAACAATGCAAGAGTGGTTAATGAACTCACTTTTCAAAAGCATCTCAGGCCACATAGTGTTATGGAATGGAGATAATTTTACAAAAATAGAAGGAACTGATGGGAGTGGTCCCAATGGAATACTCCTTAATGAAAGAGCTGGGCTTCTTTATGTTAATTATAATCAAGGAGACAACCTATCTGTTTATGATCTTGATAATAAGATAAAAAAAGGTAGTTATTTTATTCAAAGTCCTGATAACATTTTTTTAAAAGATAACTCTATTTGGTTAACTTCTCTAGATTTGCAAGCAAATGACTTTGGTGACTGCGCAGAAAAAACAAACTGTTCTCTGCCCTTTTCTGTTCACCAATTGAATGATAAGACTTTAAAAAGAACAGCTATTTATTCTTTTTCTAAAACAGTCTTTGGATTACCAACAATCGCAATTCCTTACAATGGAAAGATTTTTATGGGCTCATTTCATTCTGATAGAATTGGTTATTTCTTAGAGGAATAAATTTATAGCATCTAATATAAGTTAATCTAATTACATTTTTTCATGCCACAAAGCTTTAATTTTAAACAATTACAAAATTCTTTACCTAAAAGACCAAAAGATAGTCATAAGGGTAATTTTGGAAAGGTATATATATGTGCTGGATCGGCTGGAATGGGTGGTGCTGGAATTCTTGCATCTGAGACAAGTTTATTTTGTGGATCAGGCTTGGTAAAGCTCACTACGGATAAATCAAATGTTAAGGCAGCTCTTTCAAGGAATCCTGAAGTAATGACAGCTGGCATCAATATGGGCAATGACATTAATGTACAGATTGATATTAAAGATCAAGATGTAATCTTATATGGTCCAGGTATTTATAAAACTATGGCTACTGATACTATTTTCAACGAGATTTTAAAGAATAGTAATAACTGTAAGCTTATTTTTGATGCTGGTGCACTCCATATAATGGCCTCTGTACCTCATATAACAAAAAAACTTGATCAATCCATATTAATGACTCCACATCCTGGGGAGGCTGCTATTCTGCTCAAAAAATCTATTAATGAAATCCAAAAAAATAGGACTTTGGCAGCAGAAAATATTTCTAAAACCTATAAAGCATCTATAGTTATATTAAAAGGTATGGAAACCGTAATATATTCTGCAAAAGATAATGAAAGTTATATCTGCATGGATGGAGGTCCTGAACTTGCTACTGGAGGTACAGGTGATATATTAGCGGGTCTTTTGTCTGCTCTTTTGGCTCAAGGTCTGGATGAAAAAAATGCAAGTCTTATTGCTGTTGCAGTTCATGCAGAAGCTGGAAGGATATTTAGTGAAGAAATTGGAGAAATAGGCTTAAATGCTTCTAGCTTAATACCTATAATAAGAAAACTTTTAAACCAATGAAAAAATTTATACTTAAGGATGATACAGCTACAAATCATCTAGGATCAGTAATAGCATCTGAGATTCTTAAATCTTCTTGTAAAGAAATAGAAATTCATCTTGAGGGAGATCTGGGAGCTGGAAAAACATTTATATCAAGGTCAATTATTAAAAACTGTGGTTGGGATGATTTGGTTAAAAGTCCAACTTATACACTTTGTGAAGAATATGAATTTAATGACCTGATGTTTTTACATATAGATCTTTATAGAACTAACGAATCAGCTGATATAAATATTTTTGATTTATCTAGGAAAATAGAGTCAAAGAAAATTATTCTGATTGAATGGCCTGAAAGACTGCAGCAAATAAGAGATTTTAATCTTAAGATAGTATTTAGCCACCTCTCTGAGGGAAGAGAGGTTTCATTGATTGCAGGTGATGATAATTTTCAACAGTGGTTAAACAATTATGAATAAAATTCTACTACTTTGTTTTGTTTCTCTATTTGCTAGAGGGAATGAAATTACTTTCGATGCAATAAAAGAGATAGGTAATGATGAGATTAGTATAAGTTTTGAACTAGAAAAGGTTTCTTTGGTAAGGTCTTACTCCCTAGATAATCCATCCAGAATAGTTATAGAGGTTAACCAAGCAGAATTAGAAAGTGATGTTGATATTCCACACAACTATCCAATTAAAAAAGTAAGAGCTTCTCAAGATGGAGAACTGACTAGAATTGTTATTGATTTATATGAATATGTTTATTGGCAAAGTCCTTCTCAGACTATTGTTGGAGAAGATATTTTTCTGAAGCTTCTAATCAAAAAAGATAAGAGTATTAATAAAAATATTAGAGACATTGTTGTAGCTATTGATGCAGGGCATGGCGGAAAGTATCCTGGGGCAGTTGGTCCAAACAATATACTAGAAAAAGATATTACGCTCTTGATTGCAAAAGAACTAGAGAGGACTCTAAAAGATACCTATGGTTATAGGCCAATCATGATAAGAGCTGGTGATGAAACAATTGGACTTAATGATCGATACCAAAATGCTAGAAAGCATGGTGCGGATATTTTTATTTCTATCCATGCTGATGGATTTAGGCTTTCATCAGTTAAGGGGGCTTCTGTTTTCATATGGTCTGATGAGGCCTCAAGCACAGTAGCAAGAAATTTATCTGAAAAACAAAGGAAAAGAATACAAGCGGATATAAAAAATCTAAAGGCGATTGATTTTGATGAAGACAAAGCTAGAGCCTTGTATCCTGAAATGTATAAAAATAAAATTTCAGAGAGTAAGGTATTGGGATCTAAAATTTTAGATCAGCTTAAAAGGGATCCATTCACTAAAATACATAAAAAGAATGTTGAGTATGCTGATTTCAGAGTGCTCAAATCTATAGATATTCCATCTGTTCTAGTTGAATCAGGATTTATAACTAATCCTGAAGATGCTCAAAGGCTAAAAGGGAAGCCGGGCAGAAGAATGATTGCAAGGTCTATCTTTCTTGGAATTCATAATTACTTCAAAGATAAGCCAAAAGCAGATACCTTTATGTATATTAATCCTAGGTATGTAACCTATGAGATTCAAAAAGGAGATGTTCTTTCAGAGATAGCAATTAGATTTGGTGTAACTGTTGAAGAAATTAATGCAAGTAACAGCCTTAACAACAAGTCAATCTATCCAGGTCAATTAATTAAAATTTATATCTAGCCTAGATCTATAGGATCTAAATCAAAAGACCATCTTACTTTTTTAGACTCAGGCCATTTTTCAAATTCTTCTGTTAAAAATTTTAGCACTTTGTTTAAATAGGTCTTCTTTGACGCATGAATATAGACCTGGTGTCTATAACTTCCTTTAGCTTTAGAAACCAATGACGGCAAAGGTCCTATAACATTTATACCTGGCCTGTTTGTTAATGTGTGTACAGCTTTATTTAGAAAATCTATATTGCTCTTTTGAGTTGGAGATGAACATCTTAAAAGGCATAAGGGATTATACGGTGGTAAATTCATCTTACGATTATTGCTAAGGCATTGAGAGGCAAAATTCATGTAATCCCCGGTTTTAATTTTATTAAGATTAATATCATCAGGATATCTAGTTTGAATAATAACTTTTGCAAGATTATTATTTCTTCCAGCTCTTCCTGAAACTTGAATAAGTAATTGTGATATCTTTTCTAATGCATTTGATTCGGGACTTATAAGTCCATTATCAGCATTTAAAATAATACTCAGTGTTACCTTAGGAAAATCATGACCCTTAGCAATCATCTGAGTTCCAACTAAAATTGCTGCATCTGAAGAGTGAATTTTATTTACAATAGCCTCCATGGCACCAATTTTTTTAGTTGAATCATGATCAACTCTTATTACTGGAGTTCCAGCAAAACTTTTCTTAAGAACTTCTTCGACCCTTTCTGTACCAACTCCATGCATGTGAAAATCTTTAGCATTACAGGCAGGGCAATTCACATTTACAGAATATGCTGACTCACATCTATGGCATATCAATCTGTTCTTTGATTGATGGAAAACTAGGTTTGTATCACATGACTTACATCCTGCAACCCATCCACAACCACCGCATTGATATAGAGGTGCAAAACCCCTTCTATTAATAAAAACTAAGACTTGCTCATTTCTTTCAATTGTTGATTGAATTACATCTATTGTTTCCAAAGCTATGCCACCATTTAAAGGACTATTATTAATATCTAAAACAATTAATTTAGGAGGCTTATTTCCATCAACCCTGCTTAGAATATCAACTCTTTGAAACTTGTTTTCTTTTACAAGCCTTAACGTTTGCAAGGATGGGGTTGCAGAACCCAAAATAATAGGGATTTCAGCCATTTGAGCTCTCTTAATACTTAAATCTCTTGCAGAAAATTTAAATCCTTCAGATTGTCTAAATGATTGATCATGCTCCTCATCGATAATTATTAGACCAATATTACTTAAAGGGATAAGCGCTGACGATCTAGTGCCTACAATTATCTTAATTGCACCAAATTTAGCCTTGAGCCAAGTTTTAAGCCTTTTTGCAGCAGTCTGTTTTGAATGATAGATGCCAATTTCTCCATTAAATCTATTTTCAAATCTTGATAGAAGCTGAGGTGTGAGATTGATTTCAGGAACTAAAATTAATACAGACTTATTACTTTTAATACATTTCTCAGCAAGCCTCAAGTAAACTTCAGTCTTACCAGAGCCTGTAACGCCGTATAGTAGTGATGGCAAGAACCCCTCAAATTTTGATAGCTTCTTGACTGCTTTCTCTTGATCCTTTGTAAGTTCAAATTGTTTGTTGTCTTCATTTACAGAGTAGTTATCAACCTCTTCTACTTTTTCAATTTTTTTATTATTTATTTTCCTTAAGTCCGTTGGAATAAAGTTATTAAAGACCTCTCCAATTGGATGATGATAATAATCTGATGCCCATAATATAGAATCAAATATAGATTTATCGAATAAAGGGTAATCATCAAGGATTGAGATAATCTTTTTTAGAGCTCCAGTGTTTTTTAAAGAATTAGGTTTTTTAGAATTTTTTACAACCACTCCAACTAGCTTTCTTTTTCCAAATGATACTAATACACGTGTGCCTTTTTTAATTTTTATATCAGAACTATATGTAAAGCATTGCCTTAAAGGCAATGAAACAGCTACATCATAGTAAAAAATATTCATTTTTTGATTGTAAAGAGGTTGTTTTTTGTTATAGTTCTCATCCAAATTTTGATTTTATTATGAAAAAAGATATACATCCTGAATACCGTGAAGTTTTATTCCATGACGCTAGTGCTGATAAGTACTTTCTCATTCGTTCAACGCTAGACACGACCCAAACAAAAGAATGGGAAGATGGGAAAACATATCCATACTATCCTCTTGATATCTCATCTGCTTCTCATCCTTTCTATACCGGTAAACAAAAAATTATTGACACTGGTGGAAGAGTTCAGAAGTTTGAAGAAAGATTTGGTAAAAAAAAGTAAATTAATCAATTTATACCAGAACTTCCAAAGCCTTTTGTTCCTCGCTGTGTTTCAGTGAAGTTGTCTACTATTTCAAAACTTGCCTGAACTACTGGCACTATTATCATTTGTGCAATTCTATCTCCAGGATTAATTTGAAAATCTTGTTCTGATCTATTCCATGCTGGAACCATTAGCTCCCCCTGATAGTCTGAATCTATAAGTCCAACAAGATTACCAAGAACTATGCCATGTTTTGATCCTAACCCTGATCTAGGTATCACCATTGCAGCAAGTTCTGGGTCATCTAGGTGCATAGCAAAACCTATAGGAATTAATTTTGACATACCAGCCTCAAGATTCAATTTAGTGTCAAGACAAGCTCTGAGGTCTAGTCCTGCTGAACCCGCTGTTTCATATTCAGGCAAAGGAATTGAGGATCCCATTAAAGGATTAATAATCTTAATTTTTATATTTTTCAATTTTTAGAGCTCCATGGGTTTAGTAAAAGATTTTAACTTACATTCTTTTAAAGATAAGTCTTTCCATAAACTTTCAACAATAATTTCTGCCAAGCTGCATGTTGGATAGTTAATTGACTCACTATCAGAAAGAGCATTAATAATCTCCAGCATTGCTGGGTTATGGCCTATTATTAAAATTGATGAAGTTGAATTGCTTAATTTTTTAATTAAAGAAATTATTTCATCAGATTTTGCTAAGTAAAGTTTATCTAAATAGATTGCTTCACTTATTGGATATTTAAGTCCATCGCTGCATAGGTCGAAAGTTTGCTTGGTTCTTTCTGCGGAACTACAAAACACCTTATCAACTATGATTGATTGATTATAAAAATAATTAGATAACTTACTTGCTTCTTCTATCCCTTTTTTTGTTAGTGGCCTGTCAAAATCTTGCTGATTTAAACTACTCCAATCTGAATTGGCATGTCTTAATAAGTAAATTTGTTTCACAATAGTATTGCTAAGTTCTCCAGTGTTCTATAAAATCGCGTTTCTATGAGTAAAATATGTCAAGTAACAGGTAAGATACCACAGTCTGGAAACAATGTTTCCCACGCTAAAAATAGGACTAAAAGAAAGTTTTTTCCTAACCTTCACACACACAAATTTTGGGTTGAGTCTGAAAATAGATTTGTAAACCTTAAAGTTTCTGCGAAGGGCATGAGAATTATAGATAAAAAAGGTATAAGCGAAGTTCTTAAAGAGCTTAGAGCTAAGGGTCAAAAAATATAATCTATATCTTATTTATTCCCGAAGCCTGTCTTATAAAGAAAGTTTTAATAAATCTCGATTTATTTACAAAAGAAAGTCCAAAATTCCTAAATAGTCTTAAGTAAAGGTTGTCTGATCCAAACAAATCAACAAAAAAGTCCATAGACTTCAACATTAATAAATTCATACTCTTTCTTCTAATTTCATACCTTTTAAGAACTGATTTCTCATTAATCGAAATACCTTTTTTATATGCATTGATAATTTCCTCACAAAATACATCCGCGTCTGCAAAACCTAAATTTATTCCCTGGCCTGCTAATGGATGAATTGAATGAGCTGCATCTCCAAGAAGAACAACAGAGCCATTGATATAGTTTTCAAAATGATGATTGGTTAACCTAAAACTTAGCATGTCTGATATGGGTCTCAATTGTATGGAGAGTTTTGATTCAAAAAAAGCAATATTAGCAGTTACATATTCTGAAATTTCTTTGCCTCTAAGATCTTTATTATTTATAGACCAAACGACTGTATAGCTATTAGATGTTCCTTGATAGTCTGGTGCCGGCATAAGTGCAAAAATTCCCTTTTCAGAAAAAACTTGATGGGCTTTGGTCTTATTATTTTCATCAGCCTCAACAATAAAAGTAATTGCTGTTTGAAAGTAGTCATCTGATTTACTAGAAAGGGATGAGATTTTTGCAACATTTGAATTTCTTCCATCACATCCTGCAATAACATTTGCTTTAATAAACGTATCATCTTTTAGGATGACCTCAGGATCAGACTCTGTATTTAAATTCTGTATGGTATTTATCTCATTATTAAAATAAGTTCTATCTCTACAGAATTCTGAAGTCAGAGAGTGCAATTCATTAAAGTAGATTACGTAAGAAAGACTCCCGGCATTAATATCACTTGCAGCAAATTGGATCTTACCCGAGCCCTCTCCATCTAATACATTTATATGTTCTACTTTCGAGAATGATGGAGAAATACCTACATCTTTTAGAAGCTGTATGGAATTCTCATTAAGTGTGACAGTTCTGATTCCAGAGCCTTTGGGCAAAGAACCATCTGATTTTTCAATAATAATATTATGTATATTATTTCTTTGAAGTCTTAGAGAAATATAATTGCCTATTATCCCCCCACCAGAAATAATAATTGGAACATTCATAACCTATGCCATTAAAGATTCTATTTCTTGAGGATTAGATGGAACTTTTTCCGTTAAGTTAATATTCCCTGATTCTGTTACAAGAATATCATCTTCTATTCTAATGCCTATACCCTTCCACTTATCTTCAACATCCATGGAGCTACTTATATAAATTCCTGGCTCGATTGTTGTAACCATGCCTGGCTTGAATTTCATAAAATCATCGCCTTCCATATAGTCCCCAACGTCATGAACATCTAAACCAAGCCAATGACCAACCTTATGCATATAAAAATCTTTAAAAGCTCCTTCTTTATGAAGCTGTTCCGGATCTCCTGAGAGAATTCCAAGCTCAATAAGTCCTTCAGTGATAACCTTTTCTGAAATTACTTGTGGCTGCATTATATTATTTCCAGTTTTAACAGCTTCTATGGCTGCAAGGTTTGCTTTAAGAACAACATTATAGATTTGCAATTGTTCATCTGAAAACTTTCCACCTACTGGGAATGTTCGCGTAATATCTGATGCATACATTTTATATTCACAGCCTGCGTCTACAAGTATTAAGTCTGTCTTGTTAAGATTTTTATCATTTTCAATATAGTGGAGAACGCATGCCCCTTCTCCGCCTGCTACTATTGGTGTATAGGCTGGAAACCTACCTCCTCTTTTTGCAAACTCATATAAAAATAAGGCTTCTATCTCTTGCTCATTATCTCCAGGTTTTATTGATTTCATAACTTCAATAAATGACTGAGCTGATATATCGCAAGCTTTTTTCATTGTTTCAATCTCATGATCATCTTTTATAAGTCTTAAATTACCAACCAAAGAAGAGCCATCTATTATATCTATTGACCTGCTATGCCTATCTTTAGAATTTGCCGCACAAGTCCAGTCGATAACCTTCTGATCAAAGCCACTTTTTTTTCCGATAGAATAAAATACCTTATCAAGACCTTGAAGAATTTCAGGAACAAGGCTATCTGATTTATGATTTTCAAATGCTTGATCAAAAAGAAAATCATTTATTTTTTTACAATAATGAAATAAATACATTTTACTTAATATTCATAATTTGTTTATAAATAGGTTAACCAAAAGTATTTTCATTTGTATAGATAATATACAAGAATCCATCTTCATCAGATAAATCACAATAGATATCACCAATCGTTTTAACAGAAGATACTAATGTACTATTTACAGTTATAAATAATGCTTGTTCAGGTCCTAGATTAACCCTTTTA
>Ga0209505_1000552_pt1 | contig 29111 bp, 21 predicted proteins | sample COGITO_mtgs_1103_2_FD_184794 | JGI IMG/M metagenome (GOLD analysis project Ga0209505, IMG submission 184794) | Pelagic marine microbial communities from North Sea - COGITO_mtgs_110331 (SPAdes) (version 2) | ecosystem: Environmental > Aquatic > Marine > Epipelagic ... | reverse complement strand
GATGATGAAAATGACTTTTGTGATGAGTATCGCTCGTACAACCACGAGTAGTAGCAGTAGTAGTAGTACAACAGGAACAACACGGTATCATCGGTGTTATCATCATCCACGTTCGAGACAGATGTGCTCGTCCTTTTCTTCTTCTTCGTCTTCGTCGTTTACGTCGTCGGTGTCGATGACGACGATACCTAGGAAAAGAAGAAGACGACAAAAAAGATTTGCATCCTCGCGCGCATTATCCTCATCTGATAGTGATGATACGTGTGCAAATATCACCACCACCACTCTCGCGACAACGACGACGATGACAACGATGATGGCTATGCTGCTGATGATGAATTTTGCTGTCGAACCGGCGGAAGCGGGCCAAATAACAAACTATCTCGCCGCTGGGAACTACTCCTTTTTGGAAAGAGAGTATCAAGACTTGACGTACGCGGGCGTTTCGCTCGTGGACGTTGGAACGTGCGATGGGAAACAGTGCGTGAAAGTCACCTACGATGACGAGAAAGTTCCGTTTGAGCGCATCATGAGAGTGTATTTTAAACATTTCGACCCGAAAAATGCGAGTAAAGGGCAATACTCGGAAGTCGGCGAGCAATATAAACCGGCGGTGTACGTCAACTCGGAGAAAGAAAAGACGTACGTGAACGATAGTTTAGATAAGTTGGAACGGTCGAGAGTGTTTGGGAGGAATTTGGCGGACAATTGGGTGTCGAATATCCCGGTGTTGGACGCGCAATCAGTGAAATTCGAGCGAGAACAGGATGACGGGAAGAGGAATGTGATGAAGACGAATCCGAAATCTCTGGAAAAGTTGTCGAAAGCGAGAGACGCGCAGTTCGATCAACTCTGGGGATTCGTGCAGTTTTGTTACGAACGCGTGTGTGGGTACGTCAGATTTGCGCCCGCGTGCGTAGGGGAGTGTCAGGAAGTTTTTCCAGAGTTTTTATCGCGGAATTCAGGCGTGCCCGAGTTGGAAGGCGATGTAAAAATTACCGGAGGGACGTACAAAGCTTAAAAGCGTGTGTATTTCTAACGTAGTAGTTTCTTTTTAGTTTACCTGGTAGTCACGATGTCATTAGAAAAAAAAGACGTATACAGTCAATAATCAAAGACGACGCGTTATACATGTGTTTGTGATTATGTTTACGTTATATGTATATATTTAAAAGCCAATCCATTCCTTAGTCTTATATTAATCTCTTCATACTCTTATTATCAAAATTACTTCTCCGGCCCTCTTTGCTTTAAAGTAATTTTATCACCTAAACTCAACGCAATGCCTTGCGTCTTGGATCGGATACGAATGTATCCGCCAAGTTTTCCATCTTTATCTTTTTCTACAGAGACGTTCACCAAAGCATCTTCACCGAAGACGCTCTTTGCGTACAAGTTCGCGGCTAAAAATCCGCACTCGCCGTCCAACGCCGACTCGGGAGTCAAGCACCTCATGTTTGTACTCTTCACCACGTGGTCCAGGTATTCTTTCACATCCGTAAACTTCGTGTTCACGGCGACTTTATTTTCCCATTCAAATTCGGCCCACATGTTTCTAAACGCAATGTCCGCGCACGATGCCGGGGAGATGTAATCCATGATATCGATGTGGATGTCGTTTAAGACGACGACGTTGCGATCCTCGTTTCTGGATTCATAGACAATGTTGCCAAAAATGACGCCAGTTTCCGTGGACGAAACTTTAATATTCGCGCGAATGTGTTTCGATTCTCCCGGGGCTAAGGTATAGTTTTGCGGTCTTTCCACAAGTTTTAAGTCACCCATGGTCGCGAGCTCTAAGCACACGTTTTGTAAGACTTCGTTCGTTCTGTTCGTCGCGGTGACGTCCATGACGATATCGTATTGGTGAACAGTGACGTAGGACTCGGCGTACACCGGATCGGAAAAGCCTGTCAACTGCAAGACTCTGTTCAACTTGGAATCTCTAGCGTTTGAGGCCGCGTCTGGGTCGTTAAACCCAGTCGCTCGGCGTAAATCAGTCGCCACGGCATCTTCCAATTCGACTTGCGATAAACCTTTTCTTGATTTCAAGTGATAGAAGTCAATCAAATCATCCGCTTGAGATTTTGGCTTTTCTTCCTTCTTCTCTCGTTCTTTCGCGTCGTTTTCGAGTTTTTCGCTGATCATCAACGAGAAAGATTCTCGGCAGTTTTCCAGCCAGACTCGTGTGGTTTCGGATTCCGGAGACTCTATCGCCGCGAAGCACTGCGTCAAACGCTCGGTCGAGTCGTAATCCATCTCGTGGGCGACGACGTGAGATTTCCCCAAGCGCAAGATGGCGACAATGTACAACATAACCTCCGCTTGCGTTCGGTTCTTTTCCTCTTCCGAAAACGTGTTGCTCTTCATGTACCTCAAACCGAGCTTGGTCAACGTACCGCCACAAATGGCAGCCAAGAAAAAGTCGCCGGATAAAAGCAACGCTCTCAAGTTTGGCGTCGAAGGGCCTCCTCCGGAGGTTTGAACAGCCGTTTGCGTGGCGTACGTACCGTCGGCTAAAACTATCGGTCGCTTCGATCCAGACTCGTACACTTCCTTCTCTTCCTCCGCATCATCCACGAATCGTTCGTCCGAGGGCGGTTCAAAGAATGGCGTTTCGCCTAAACTCGATTTCAACGTCGCCAACGCCTCTTCGACTTGTTCTCTCGTTTCGGAGTACTCGCCAATAATCCACAACGCCGTCGCACACACTCGACTCGATCGAATCGAGTAGAAAGAATCTAACAATCTCTGCAAAATCGATGCGCGCATACCGCTATTCGTTTGCGCGATTTCTCGAATGAACATAATCACATCCAACGCTGACGCCGTGTTCGGATCGCCCAAAAAGTCCATCAACATGTGCACGACAGAACCGGCAACGTCCGGGAATTTCACCGCGCACGCGTGAACGCTCTGTACCAGCATTTGTCGATATTCCGCGTTCTTCTCGCTCGCACCTAAACCGGTATCGCTTTGCGATTTGATAATTTCCTTCTTCAACGCGGTAACCACCTCCTCGATGTTCCTCGAGTTGATCAAATCCAAAACAATATCCAACGTCTTTCGACGAATATCCACGGACGGAGATGCCACCGCTCTCAAAATATCCATAACCATATCTTGCATCACTTCTCTGTGATTCTTTTTCAGATCCGCCAATCGATCCAACACGATCAACTTGACGTTGTTGTCGCCTTGCGAGACGATAAGTTGGCAATAGCAATTCGCCGCCGCCTTAATCGCAGTCGGCGCGTTACTCAACGCAACCAACGTATTCGCACACTCGTAAATCACAGAAGTGTTGTTGGTTTGCAGCAACATCAAAATAATCTTAATGTACTTCCCTTTTTGCGACGGATCTGTTCGACACACCTTTCTAACCAAATCCAAAACGACTGTTTGTAGGATATCGCCCCAGTTAGCGACAGATTCCAAATTGGCCATTAAATATTGCACCGCGCGATCTTGATCCGAATGATACAACATCAAAAACGCGTTACGTCGCGTACTCAAATCCGACTCTCCACCATTCAACAACTGCTCGACAATCTCCGGCGCGTCTTGAATCATAATCTCGCCTCTGGGCGTTTCGGTGTAAATCTTATGAATAGCCATCACCGCGTTCCTTCGCACGTACGGATGCCTATGCTCTAAGTTTTGCACGATAGACGGAATCAACGGCTCAATCAACTCTGGATCGTTCAATCGACACAAAAATCGCAACGTCGACCCTCGAATAAACTCGTTCGGGTGCTGCAAATTGTTCCTCAAGTTTTGGCAAATCAAGATCATTTCCGGAAGCAATTTTCCTTCGCTGTCCGTCTTTTCAATGATCTCCATGTACAACAGCAACAACTTTTGCACCAAGTGATCCTCGCTCGGTAAAACGTATCGAACGATGGTGATGAAAATCTGCGGTAAGTGTTCGCCGTTCATTAACAACGAGATGACTTTCTTCATCGCGTCCGCCTTTTCTTCGTTCGATCCGGTTTCTAGTGACTCTTTGATTTCTTTCGATGACGCAGACTTGTCGAAATGGACGAGCATGGTGCATCCTCTCTCGATGACTTGGTTGATGGTGCCCATCTTCTCTCTTTCTCTCTGTTTATATTAAATCTCGCGCTCTTTGTATTCAGCGTGTATATCAAAGACTTTCTTCTTCAATCGAGGGTAAAACTTTTGAGAAGAATTTAAAGCTGGTGTTTTTCGTTATGCGCGAATTAAAAAAAAGACGCGAAATCCTCCTTTTTTCTTCCGCGTGCGAACGAGTCACGATCGATACAACGTCAGATTCTCGTAAGAAATATCCTCCTCTTCGCGAATTGAGCTAAATTGAATGTCAACCGGGCTCGTTTTTAGCGTTTTTAAACGAAGATCCGATGATGATGATGATGAAAACTTTTCGACGCCGCTCCATTTTTTTTTCTCTTCGCATTGAGACACTAAATATCGATGGTCCGGGATCCATTTTCCCACAACAACAAACAACAACATCAAAGAAAATTCAAAATTCTTGTTCTCTCATATATTTACACACAACAACAACAACAACAACAACAACAACAACAACAGAGATACAACAAAAATGTCGAAGGATTTAGTCCTTTTATATTGCACGCAACAGAACCGTCCGTTCAACGCGACCAACCTCGCGGACGCGTTGCAAAAAGAAGGCGTGAAAAAAGCCACCGCGCAGAGGTATTTAGATAATTTGGTCGAGGAGAAGAAATTATCGTTTAAAGAGAGTGGGAAATCAAAACTGTATTACGCGTTGCAACCGGAGGATGTTTTGGGAAAAGAAGAGGTGCACGCGTTGGAATTGGAGGTGAAAACGAAAACGGAGCAAGTTATGGCGAAGAAGCAAGAGATTCAGAGGAAGATGCGAGAGTTGCAGACGCATAAGAATCAGATTTCAGTGAAGGAAATTCGAGAGGAAACGACGAAAAAAACGAAAGAGAACGGAGAGATTATGAACAAGGTGAAACCGTTGAAGGAGAAGTTGATGGCGCAACAACAGAAAAAAGATGAAGAAAGAGGAGGAGGCGAAAAGGACGCGCTAAAAGAAGCCATGAAAGCGCAAAAGGAAACGGAAAAGAAATTCGTGACGCATTGTGAGACGTGGTTGAAACGCAAGCGCGCGTTTCGCGATATCGCGGCGACTATAGTCGAAGGGAGCAGCGTGAAGGAGAAAGATTTGATGAAACAGTTGGAAATCGAAACAGATGAGGCGAATGGGGTGGAGGAGAAGGAGTTCAGAGCTTTATTGGACGGATTGAAGAAGAAGATGAGAGCGGACGAGATGAATAAGATGATGAACAAGAAGAGGAAATTGACTGCGGCGTAAAATGGAATATAATACTGTATCGATTCGCAAAATAATATTCGCGCGCGTGAGAGAGAGAGAGAGAGTATCATTGTCGCAAGAAAGAGAGATAAACATACGAAAAACAAACAACACACATAGTAGCGAGAGAAACACGCACGAATAGAAGAAGAACATTGTACTTTAGTAGATGAAAATTTTATAGTTTCTTCAGATATTACATTCCGTTTTTTAAGGGCACTTTTTGTGAATGTGCGATACACCGTATTCATCGTATTCCGCCTTGGACATCCACATTTGCTGAAAAGACCCCAGCGAGGCTAAAATACTCCCACCAATCCACGTCGCGAATCGTCGTTCGACTGCGTTTTGACTCGCGGTGACTTTCGTCTTGACATTTTGCGGCGCGTGGTCGAAAATCGCGCTTTCCAATCGCTCTTTGCAATTGACAAACATGGTTCCACCACCGGTTAAGATGACGTTGCCAAACAAATCCTTTCTGGCGTCCACGTCCGCGTTTTGAATGCTCGCTAAAACCTGTGCCGGCAACGACATCGCGTTTTGCATGTCGTCCACCACTGGCGGTCCTTTCAACTTCAGCTCGTCCACGATGGCCGGGTTGAACATAATTTCCGGAACGATGAACCTTTCCACGCCAACTTCAATGGTGTTCCCATCGGGCAACTCGTACTGTACCGTAGGCATTTGGTTGATTTCGCTGTTTTTTAAATCCAAACGCACGTCCGATAATCGCATCACGCTCGCTTTCGCGTCCTCTGCAATCTGATGTCGTTTCAACAAGTTGTACGATTTGGACGTTTTCGGAAAGGATAAATTTTCAATTTTAAACTCGCCGTCGTTCTTTCCACCCGTCTGTAACTTCTTCTTGAACGCGTATCTAGGTTTAACTTCGTTTTTCATTTTCTCTTCCATGTATCGTAAAGTGGTTTCGGTCAAGCAATCTCCGCCTAAAGCTTTCGATTGAATCACGCTCTTCACCAACGCGTACCCCTCGTGTACCGCGCACGTCGTCGCCGCGCGTCCACCAACATCCACGCTCAAGCCCGTCGCCTTCCCGCTCGCGAAACAGGAGAGAACAGGATTTTTACCCAAAAAAACCGCCGGCAATTTATACTTTTCAAACAACAACTCCACGATCTTCTCCCGGTTCGCCTCCGGCGTCAGTACCGGCTCGCTCAAAAGAATAGGATGTTCCGCCGTTTGCACGCACAACCTACCTCGAAACACATGGTCGCATATCGCCTCGTACGCGTCTAAATCGTCCAACACGCCGTCCGCGTTAAACGGAGAGCAATATTCAACGTCGTCTCTCCGGATGTTATCCGAGTCTACGACGAAAAAATCCTTGTCTTGAGGAGACTTTCGAAATATGTTTGTGTTTTGGATCGATTTCGGTTTCATATCGTGCGGGTCGTCCGCGTCTTTCATTTCCGCGTCGGAATCCTTCGATGGACCGCCCAGTTGCCCGGTGCCTCGTCCGACAGACTGTACGTACGCACGAAACCATCGAGAAAGAAACAGATTTTAACGTGAGTATTCAAGCATAAACGACAAAGAGTTCTCGATCGAGGAAAGGCGGCAACAACACGACGCAAAAGACGAAAGAGAAGAAAAAAGAAACAATACATAACAACAGCACTCACGGATGAAAACACCGCGCTCGGCGTGTCCTGTCCCGCGTATCCTGCTTTAACGGAGTGTGTTCCGACGTCCATGACGATCGCGGAAACTTCATCGCCCCCGTACATGGTGGTTGACTATTGAATTTTTTTGTATCTAATACTTATTAAGTGAATTGATTTGATTGAATTGATGATTTCCCTAATTCGTCTTCTTTTACTTCTACTTCCACTTCGTCTTCTTCTTCTTCTGTGCGAGTGCGCGCGATTTGAATTTCACGGTTCCCTTTGTCTGGGCGCGTATGAATGAACTGATTCGAAACAGAACACCACCAATAAGAATAAGAGTAGAGAGTACAGGAAATTGATGAAGAGAATTCAGAGTTTTTGTTGAATTTTGTGTTTGTGTCTGCTTTTTCTTTCGCTCCTTCGATGGGCAAAAAGCAAGCAAGAATTAGGACTACCAATAATACCGAGGAGGGTGTATAACTTAATAGAAGAATAGTATAGATTAAAACGTGGTGGTTCATTTACTTGGTGCTGTCTTTCAAATACGCGATCAGATCGGCTCTATCTTGCGGTTTCTTCAAGCCGGCGAAAACCATCTTCGTCCCTGGAATGTACTTCTTCGGGTTCAACAAGTAGTCGTACAACGTCGTCTCGTCCCACTTGACGCCTTTGTTTTTGTTCGCCGCGGAGTAGGAGAAACCTTCCGTGGTGCCGGAAACGCGACCGAAAAGGCCTCCTAAGTTTGGTCCCTGTTGGTTTTAAGTCAGTAGTAAACAGAGTAAAACGTGTGTGAGTTTTCGTCGTTGTAAAGATCTCTCGCTTCTCTCTCAGCCGCTACGAGAGAAACTCGATAACGTTTCACCTTGCACGGGCTACACCCAAAATCGATCGAGTCGAAAACAAATCCAATCGCGAAGAAAGCGCGTCCGGGACGACCAGATCTGATCGCACGATCGACCGAAACTGCTCGAACATCCTTGTTACCCTTTCCTCTCAAACACTCCAAAGCCTATCGGAGAAAAGATGACGACGAAAACACACTCTCGTACCTGTTTGTGTCCTCCCCCCGGTTCTGCGACGTGGCACTGCGCGCACTTCGTCTTGAAAATCTTCGCGCCTATGAGTACGAAAGTAAAAGAAAGAGAGAGACAATACGTCAGTAAAACGAGTCACGCGTAAAAACACAAAAGAAGGAAGGAATGTTAAAAGAAATCCTGTATATAAATTCTCGTACCCTTGGCGACGTCTCCTGCGGGAGCTTCTGCAAACGAAGCCATCGGATGTGATTCTTTTTTCTGTGGTTTTCTCCTTCTTTTCTCTACATGTCTTTTTAATTGTTGTTTGAGGAGCATGAGAGGAGAAGAAGAATTTTTGAGCCGTCAAAAAAGACTCCAAACAGAGAAGAGAAGAGAGAAAAATTATTGTGAATTTACACTCACTTAAGACACGATTACACTTTGCGCTTTCGTATTGCGCATTATTAATCGATTGATTTGATACATTAAGAAGAAGAAGAAGAAGAAGAAGAAGAAGAAGGATTTAAGAAGAAGAGCGACAAAAATGTCCCCTCCAACAACGGCAGCAGCAGCGGGCATCGATAACACGACGAGAAAAAAATGGGACAAATCCGAATACGCCGCGAAAGCGTTGCAACGCGTCGAGGAGGAAGACAAGAAAAAACCGAAAGCGTCGGATTTTGGTTTAGTCGTGAAACAACCACTGACGAGAGAGAACATGATCAAGAGAGATTTTAAGAAAGATTTAGAGAGTAAAGTAGGGACGGTGACGTTGGTAAATCCAAACACCGGGGAAGGATCCGGGTTTCGATGTAAAGAAACCGGAGTGATTTTACACGATTCGTTGAGTTATTTAGACCACATCAACTCGAAGAAAACGCAACGCGAACGAGGGATATCGATACACGCGGAACGGTCGACGGTGGAGCAAGTGAGGAACAGATTTGCGGTGCATAAAAAGAGGAAAGAAATGATCAAGAGAGGGGAAAATCCAGACGAAGGCATCGATACTGAAACAGATTTAGTGAAAAGGATCGAACACGCGACGAATAAAGAACGCGAAGAAGCCGAGGCGAAGCGAGAGAGGAAACGGTTGAAGAAAGAGGCGAAGAAAATGGGGAAGACAAAGGAGGAGGTGGAGAAGACCGTAGAAGAGGAAGAGATGATGAAAGCGATGGGATTCAGCGGATTCGGAGGAGGATAATGGAAATAGGAGTAGGAGTAGTAATATGTAGCAAAAAAGAAAATAGTTCTTTTCAAAATGTTTCCTGCGCGGTGACAAGATGTAGTAGAAGACGCGTGTGTTTTACTATTTATAAGCTAGACTTATCTTCTTCAATACTATATCGTCATCTCACAAACGCTCGTCGCGGACGTGGTGGCTACCTCTCAAACAGTCCCTTCGCATCTTCTCGAACACGTTTCGAACGATCAACGGATCGTCCGTAACTATGCCGTCGACGTTGTTGTTCGCCAACTTCCGCACTCTTCGAGCGTCGCTTACGGTCCACGCGAACGTCTTTAAACCTAACTTATCGTTCGCGTCTCGAACGAGTTTCTCTTCTTCAGCCATTTCCGATTGAATCGCCACGCAATACGCACCTAAAGGTCTGTTTATGCTCAATTCGTGGTACCCTTCGTCTCTCAACGCACGGGAGAAATTCGCCACCGTGTACCCGACTTTGTGTTTACCGCCGTCGAATTCTATGAATTTCCTCAACATCGCGTCTGTTTTTCCCCAAAATACGCACTCTTCGCAACTTCTCTTACTATTATGCTTATTATTATTGCTACTTCTACCACCCCCGTTATGATTGCTACTATCTTCCGCAAAAACAGTCTCGAATATTTGTTCCGGTAATCCCGACCATCCCGCTTTCGGGTCGTCCTTCACGTCAATCGTGACTTGTTTAAACCCTCTGTTTACGACTTGGTCAACAACCTCTCTAAACGTGGATATCCAAACGCCTTTCTTCTTCGCGTGCATTCGTATGACGTCTAAAGTCACGTCTTGCACTCTCTCAAACTTATTATTCGTAATCGCTTTCAACTCTCGCGAGTGTAAACACACCAACTCGTTATCTCGCGTTCTCGAGACGTCCACCTCCACGCACTCGAATCCTTCCCTACTCGCGGCGACAAAAGCAGATACCGTGTTTGGAAACGACGCGCCTTTTTCTTGCCCGACGCCGCCGTGCAATCCTCCGTGCGCGCAAATCAAAGGCGCGCGTTCGTTCCTCTCTTCGCAAAACTTCCTCGAGACGTGTTTGTCTCGGTGGTCGACGTGCGTTTGGTGCGTGAACTGATCCAAAGTTCTCATGGTAAACCACAAAGAGACGATCGAGAACAATAATAAAACTCCACCCGGACCTCTCAACCAGCTGGATAAAAATCTCGGCGGTTGAAACCCGCTGCCGTCTTGATACTCTTCTCTCGCCAACAAAGGACGATACCTCGGTTGTCGTCCAAAACCGATTCTCTCTCGTCGTCTCTGATAGTCATCGAAAAATCGTCTGGACTGATTGAGAATACCTCTCGGGCTGATTAAAGCCACGCCTCGGGCAAATGCAGACGCAGACGGAGAAGAAGAAGACTGTCCGGGAGCAGATGATTGCCGTGGGTTTGCAGACGGTTGTTGTTGTTGTTGTTGTTGTCGTCCTCCTCCTCTTTGTGGGCGTTGTCTCTGGTTCGGGTACATTATGTTTTCACAAATTTCAAAGACGACTTTGAAGGAAACACACGCGCGCGCAGACAGACAGACAGACAGACAGACAGACAGACAGAGAGAGAATTCACCACGAGCACACAAACTCTTTCGTCTTCTTCGTGCGATGATTATGACGCTCTCAACAAAATTCCACCGCGAAAGCGTATATAAAGCTCATCATAGTATCATCACACTGGTAGAAGTTTTTCTTCCATTTTATATTAATTTAATGAGGAAGAAGAGAGAAGAGCAAACGAAGAGAGAAATTTTTTTTTAAGCCTCACTCACAACCACGAAACCAAATCATCAGACCCATCAGAGACACAACAACAATGAAACGCTCTTCTTCTTCTTCTTCTTCTTCTTCTTTGCGCGCGGTGTGCAGAAACTACTTTCTCTCACACGCATCGGGGTCCGCGTCATCTTCTACCACCGCTTCTGCGAGTCATTATAGCAGCAGAAGCGCTCAAAATTACTTCTCTCCACCTTCTTCTTCGAACGCGACGAAAAAAAAGGCAGAAGACGTGTCCTTTCCATTCAGAGAAGAAGAAGAAAGACGACGACGTCGATTTTCTTCCTCTTCTTTTGTCGCGAAAGCAGAAAAAGCGGACGCTTCTTCAGAACCAAAAACGACGATTTTGTACACCACGACGCACGAAAAACTCACGATTCAGCGACCATCGTCGTCTTTGAACGACGATGACGATGACGATGATGAGAGTAGTGCGAATAAAAATGTGTCCGTCGCCGTTGCCATCAGCGACTTTGGATTCGATAAAATAGGAGACGTTTTGCAGATTGAGAAGAAGGTGCTCAAAAACTCACAAACAAAAAATGAGTTCATCGAAAACGAAACGTCGTTGGCGACTTTGAAATGGTCCGGGTTTCACAGAACCGCCGCGGATGAGTTATACCACAGTTTATGGTCCAACGTCAACGGGACGAGACATTTGAAATTACCGTTTCCAGTGACGAATGTTCGATTTAACGACGAGATGGTCCGAGAGGCGTACAAACTGTGCGTGCCGAGCGCGAGTATTTTAGAGTGCGAAGCGATCGGAGAAGAAGTGGAGAAGTGTTCGGATTTAATGAACGAAAGTGAATACGAGAAGTTTATCGACCGAGAGTTGGAGGAGGAAGAAAACGCGTCGTATAAGAGTTATCCGTAAAATTGCTTATTAGATCTTTAATAGTATGTGTTCTGTGTAGAAGAAAGAACGAAGGCGTGAGAGAGAGTCAACTTTTTCGATTTTATAAAGTATGTATACTTTTATTATAGAGCGGCTTGTTTGTAATTATATATGTACGTGTGTATCCCCAAACTGAATGAGTTCACTTCGTCTTCCGTTTCTTAGATGCCGGCGATGGCGACGACGCTATCGCTTTCGTTTTACCGAGACGCGGCGATTCAACCGCTTTCGTAATCTCCACCCCTTCTTCCACAATTTCTATTTCGTCGCTCGCTTCCCCATCAGTCGCCGCTCCGTCTTCATCCTTCTCCTTTTCTGCACCTTCCGCAACCTTTGGCGTTTCACCTCTCAACTCGAACCCTTCCGGGAACGCATCCTCGTCAAACTCTTCCAAATCCTGATGCACGACGACCAAGTCAAACTTCAGCTCTTGACTGTTATCGTCGACGCATAAAATACCGCCAGACTCCAAGCCTAAATCTTGTAAAGTTCTTTTCCCGATTATCGCGTAGTTTTCCACCTCGTCGTCGTCTAAATCCTCCCCTTCTTCGTGCAACATATCGTCGCCTTTCAAAACCGTAGGTTCGTTCGTGTTCAACTTCTTCTTCAAAACTTTCGAGATGACGTCGGCTAAGGTTGTCTTGGATATGTCGCAACACAATTCGGCGCGAGCGTTTGCGCAGACGACGCACTTTGGGTTTTGCTCGTCTGGCGCGAGCGGTTGCAACAGCTGTCGTCCGGCGTTAAAATTACCGACAAATGTGTATCTAGAGTTTGCCAGTTTAATCAATCTATCGTTTTTGCCCTCTCCTTCTTCTTTTTCATCGAGATGTTTTTGCGCGTTTAAAATCTTCAAAGCTTCGATGACGATTAACCCGGAAACGATGGCGTTGGTCGTAGCTACCGCGTGGACGATGTTCCCGGCCACACCTTTCGCATCAAATCTAGACATGTACTCGATGCCATAATTCGCACATCTCAGTTGCGCCGTAGCGGTGACAAACGCCACCGCGTCGTCGTCGTCTTTATCAAACTCGCTTATTCGGTCGCCTTTTTCAAACAACTTCCCGGCGGACCGAACAAAAATCTCCGACGCTTCCTCCATCGTCCACTTCTTATGCGCATCGCCGTAACCCGTCGTCGCTGTCCGTTCTTCTTTTGTTTTTAACAACGTCTCTGAGTCCAAAGCCTCCGGTTTCTTATCTCTGTTCGCCCACATGTCTTCTCGCTCTAACAAATCTTTGATTTTCTTCTCAAAGACGTACGCGAACACTCGTTTCGCAAACGCCGTCCCGGCCTCGTTCTCTTTCCTCGTAAACGCATCTCGCGCTTCTTCCTCGTCTAAATCGCTCGGATCCTCTTTATTCGCCCCGAACAATCTCGGAAACAACAGATCCGTCGCGAACACTATCGTATGCACGAACGTGCTCGGCGTATCTCTTAAAGTACAAATCGGGAACGACTTTGGGACCGGTTTCGGCGCGCACTCGAAACAGGAACAATACTTCCCTCGCAAGTGCACCGTCACTTGGCCTTTGTACCCAGTCGTCCCGGACTCGACTAACGGCACGTTCGCGGATAAGCACAACCGGTTGACGTGCCTTCTCGCTTCCAGATTGTCCAAACCGTTCAGCACGATGTCAAATTTTTTGAAAAAATCCAACCCAAATCGCTCCTCTTTGATGTTCCCGGTATACGCTTCAATGTTTATCCCCGTTTGTTTCGAGCCCGCGAATTTCTCCACGCTCTCTTTCGCCACTTGACTTTTGCTCATCCCGACGTGTTTCTTTCGGAATAAGAATTGCCGGTTTAAGTTTGAGATATCGATGGTGTCCAAATCTATGATGGAAATGTTTCGGAAACCAGTCAAGGCGAGCGTTTTTATCAACTCGCATCCGATGCCACCGGCGCCAACCATTAAGATGTTTTTCGATAAAGTTTCCGAATCCGTAGACGAGAATAAGAGTTGTTCAGGAGCGAGAGGAGCATCAGGAGTTTCATTATTATTATTGGTGGTGGTGGTGGTGGTGGACGCCATTTTGGTGGTGGTGGTGGTGGTGTCTCAAAGTAAGTCGTGAGAAGGAAGTACTCGTAGTGGAGAATCTGAAAAAAAAACTCAGAGCTGCTTCATATGAACTCTACTACTCTACTACTTCTACTCGCATTAGAAATCCATTTACATATCCAAAACCCGCTCGCTGGCGCGAATGGCTTTGCTAACCCCGGTTCTGCACGCTAAGTGTTTTTCTAAGTGTTTCAAGACCGCGCTGGCGTCTTTTAAGGAATACTTCCCGCGTTTCCAGGTTTTATAAAAGATGTTCCACACGCCGACGTAATAACTGTCGAGGCAATCCCAGACGGAGTTGAACTTGGAGTTCCGGTCGTTTATGTGCTCGTTTAGGAAACCATTCTCGAGGACACGAATGGACCAGCTGGTGAAGGTGACGCCTAACGCGCACATTGGAAACTGTTGGCCTGGGCACCGGGAAAGACGGTGGACAGCCACGGCGTTTCGGCCGAGCGTGACGCCGTTGTTCGCGTTCCCACTCGCGGCGCTCGCCGCGGCGGGTATCGCAGGTGCCGCGTTAAACAATACAAACGACACCATGTTCGCCACGGCTAACGCTCCGCACGCTCTCACATCCGTGCTCGGGTCTTCACCTTGGAAACCGATCGTTTCCCAGTGCTTCCCGACGGCGTCGATTTCCTCCTCGCGATAGTCTCCCGTGAGTTTCGCGTAAATCGTCAACACCATTTTCCGATGCATTTCGTCCGCTTTCTCTAATTCTATTTCGTCTCCTTCTTCCTCCTCCTCGCTATTATGATTATTCTTATTGTTATTACCATCGTTGTTCGTTTTTGTTTTCTCATTCTTCTTCTTTAACTTCTTCCTCCGGTTCCATTTCAACGGCATTTGGCTCAGCGCTAATATCCTCTCCCGTTCGTCCAACAACCGATGGCTTTGCAACGGTTTTATCTGTCCTTTAAACGCGCTCATAAATCTGTCTCGTTTGCTCCTCGGTGGAGGTGCGTGTAACTGTACCATCGTCGTCGTCGCACTCGTCGTCGTACTCGTGGTGGTCGTGGTCGTCGCAGCAGCAGCAGCAGCCGCTCGTTCCACGAGCTCTCTCGTAAAATCACACTCCGGGGAGAGGAAGGAGTCGAGCATTTCTTTCCTCGATTTGAGAAGGAAATTTTCATCATCATCATCATCGTTGGTCTTCGTATTCGTATTCGTAGTATTCGTAGTAGCATTCATTATTGAAGACGTTCTTCACTTCTCAACTTTTCAACGCATCGTCATCTTCACAAAGAAGAGTTATTTTAAGAGAGAGAGAGAGAGAGAGGTGCGTTAATAATATAACGTGTGAAGTGTGACTAACAAAAAAAGTTTTTGCTTTTTGTTGTGTGTGTGTTGAAAAAAAAATCCAAAATTCTTCACTCACTCTTTCTTTGTGAAGATTATATGATTCGACGTAAACGACAGGAGGAGGAGGAGGAAAAGAGACAGAGAGCAGATGAAGGTGTAGGAAAAAGAAAAGTTCATCCAAACGCATCTTTTTCTTCGTCTTCTCATCGTTTGGTCGGAGTCGTTCTTTTCTTCGCGTCGTTCGCCGTCGTCTGTTCGAAAAGCGTGCGATTTTACTTTGAACATTTCAACAACTCCTCTTCTTCTTTGTCTTTGTCTTTGTCTTCGTTACCACCCGGAAACCCGATGATCTTTTCAAAAGAAGAAGGAAAAGAAGAAGAAGAAGAAGACGACGAAGAAAAGGAGGAGGATACGAATAATAATGTGTTCGGCGATTTGCGCGAGAACGATTTAGTAGAGACGCCTTTCAAGAGATTGCGAAAAACAACAAAAACAACGACGACGATATCGAAAAGTATTTTAACGAAGATGAAAGACTTGCCGATGATGGATATATTTAGTAGCAGCAGCAGTAGTAGTAGTAGTAGTAGTAGTAATAATAATAATAATAAAAAGAAGCAATACGAAACGTGCGCTTTAGTCGGCACGGCGGCTATCGTGACGGACGCGCAGAGAGGCGGCGAGATTGACGCGAACGACGCGGTGTTTCGGACGGACGACGCGCCGACGAAAAGGTACGAACAGTTTGTAGGGAGGAGAGCGACGTATAGGATTGTGAGCGGTGGTGGTGGTAGTAGGAGTAGCAGTAGTAGCAGTACGTCGTCGTTTTTTGAGGACATTGTTTCGTCCGGGGAGGCGGTGAAAGAGAAATCGATTGTAACGATTGGAACGACGACGACCACCACCTCTTCTTCTTCTTCGATGGAAGGCGAAAGCGAGGACGAAAGTGCGGGGGGCAACGGCGACGAGGGCGAAGATCGAAAAGTGATGAAGAAATATACGTCGCCGTTTGCTAAATATCTGGTCGCTTTAGACGACGTCGCGAAGGAGAAAATTCGAGAAGCTTTATCCTTAACCGACGAAGAGAATGATGAGAACGACGACGACGGAGGAGAAGAAGGAAGAGGAGATCAACTCACGCACGCGATCGCTTTGGACGCTTCTTTCGCCGATGCCATCCGCGAAGCGTACACCACCGCCGGTGCGTTACTCAACGACCTCGGCGAAAACTTCAAAATCCGCCAGACGCCACCAGTTGGCGCCTTTGCTCTCTTCTTCGCCCTCTCCAAATGCAACCGCCTCACCTTATACGGCGTCCCGTCTCCGGATTCCAACCGGTTGGAAACGCAGCCGTATTGGCCTCGAAAAACGAAAACCGAAAGTGGGGGGAAACCGACGAAAATTGACATCTTTGGCGATCGAGTGTTGTACGCCTTGGTTCGTTTGTTCGCTTTAGAAGGTTTCGTAGACGTTGTCAACTAATACTACTCTGTCCTATACTCTTGCATATGATGTAAAATTTGCCTTCAAAATCTCAAAGAAAAAAAAAAATAAATTTTCTCCCACACAACAACACCTCGAACAACACAACAACTCTCAATTACGAATAATAATACTAATACTAATGGGACGGCCAAAAGGTTCAAAGAATAAAAAGACGTTGGAGAAGATGAAGAAGACGACGACTCCGACATCGAGCGTTGCTGCTGCTGCGAGTGGTGGTGGTACGGATGGTAAAAGTGAGAAGAAAAGAGGTCGAGGCCGTCCACCGAAGAAGAAGATGAATACGACTTTTAAAACGAAAAGCGCAATTACGAAGAAGAATTTCCCGGTTGTTAAATCGAATTCATCATCATCGAATTCGAAGAAGACGACGAAGAAGAAAAGAGGACGACCGCCGAAAACGCCAGAACCGAAAACCACTTCAGCTGCTCCAGAAAAAGGAATTGTTATTCGTAAAGAGTTTGAGTTGATAACGACCGCGGAAAAGAACAGACTAGACCGAGGCGCCACAGGAGGCAGAGGCAGAGGACGAGGACGAGGCAGAGGTGGTGGCAGAGGACGAGGGCGACCACCGGCGTTGCCGAAAGATGTTGTTTTAAAGAGACTGGTGCTCCAGTCAAAAGGCGTGGAGAAGAAGCGAGGACGAGGGCGACCGCCAAAGACGACTCAAACTTTGACGGAGAAAAGGAAACCGGGGAGGCCGAGGAAAGAACCGTCATCGGCTGCGCCGGTAGCGATTCTACCGAAGAAAAGTCCGGGACGACCGAGGAAGAATTCCGCGAGAGTGATGCCACCTCAACAACAAAAAAAACAATCGCGATCTGTGCCACAGTCTACTCAAACGACGGAGAAAAGAAAACCGGGGAGGCCAAGGAAAGAACCATCGGCGGCTGCGCCAGTAGCGAATCTACCGAAGAAGAGTCCGGGACGACCGAGGAAGAACCCGGCGAGAGTGATGCCACCTCAACAACAAAAAAAACAATCACGTTCTCGAGACGTCAACCTCCACGCACTCGAATCCTTCCCTACTATGGAGATTAACGAAAACGTATCGAGAGCGATGACGTTGACAATGGGTTTGCCGTACGCGGAAAAGTTTGTACCGATTTCGCGCAATGGCGCGTTTAAACCGGCGGTTCGTAAAACGCCGCCGCCGCCGAGTCTCGGTGAAGTCATTGAAACACCGTCAAAGCGCGGTCGAGGACGACCGCCAAAGGAGAAATCAGTAGAGACAAATACAACAACGAACGAAATTCGACAAAAACCACATCAAGGAATCGGGCGTCCTCCTTCAGCGCCCGTTCGTACCGCTACCACAACAACTACCGCTACTACTACTACCAACGCCAAAGCTACCACCACCACTACAGCCGCGCAATCAAGATGGCGGTTGGATTACCACCGCATTGTCGTCACTGGGGGCACTCGAGGCATTGGACGCGCGTGCGCGGAGGAGTTTTTGGGGTTAGGCGCCAAAGTTTTCGTGTGCGGGAGAACGCAAAAGAGCGTGAATGTGGCCGTCTCGGAAATGAGGAAAAAATTCGGCGCGAACAAAGTGTCTGGCATCGACGCCGACATCACGACGAAAGAAGGCCGCTCGAAAGTTTTACTCATGTGCGATGAGTTTTTTGGCGCAAATTCATTCGACGTTCTCGTAAACAACGCCGGTTGGAACAATCGACAGGCGATTACCGCGCAAACCGCTGAAGATTTCCAACAAATCATGGACGTGAACTTTGCCGCGCCGTACTTCATGTGCGTCGCCTCTGCGGAAAGATTATACAGATCTTCGAAAAATCCTTCCGTCATCAACGTTTCCTCAGTCGCTGGTTTATCATCCACCGGTTCTGGAGTCGCTTACGCGGCGAGTAAAGCAGCTTTAGCACAACTCACGAAAACGCTCGCGTGTGAATGGGCCCCGCAAGTGCGGTCAAACTGCGTCGCCCCTTGGGTCACCAAAACGGAGATGTTGGCGAAAGCGTTGAAAGCAAACGCGAACTCGTTGAGAAAGGCGGAGAAGAGTACGCCGTTAGGACGTGCAGCGGAGGTGACAGATATTGCGGCGGCGGTTGCTTTCTTGGCCATGCCATGCAGTCGATACATTAACGGGCAAATCATCGCCGTCGATGGTGGTTTGTTGTGCGAAGCGCATCAAGGCGACTGCGCTCGAGTCGGACCTTTAGCTCGTTAAAATAAATTTCGATTGATTGAATGATTGATGTTATTATTTTATCGTTATTGTTTTGTAATTAAGGCCTACTACATTAATACTCTCTACTATGTTGCTATAAGATAATATATATATCAAACTTTCTCCGCGGTTTCTTTCTGTGGTGGTACTTCTCCCGCGTTGGTAGCATGTGCGGGCGCCTCCGGGACTTTTTCGCTCGGCGCGTTTGGCATCGCGCCTAATGGTTTTTCCTCCGGCGCCGCCGGTAAAGGGTCGTCCCTTAAATAACTCGGAATCTCCCCATTTCCAATCTCATTTTCCAAATCTTCTTCTAAATCCAACTCTAACGCGTCTAATTCGTCCATCAGCCCGTCCTCGTCTATATCCTCCGGCGTCGCGTACGACTGTCCGAGAACCTCTTGCACCTCTTCGTTATACTCTAACAAATCCGCCATTTGGTCGTTCAACGAGTCTATTTTATCGATATCGAATTCTTTTTGTTTAAATTGCGTCTTCAACTCTTTCGACGCCGCTTTCATCGCTCGCACCGTATCCACGGTCGCCTTGGCGTTTTCCGTCGCGAACGCCACCGAGTCGACGTTGTATTGTTGCGAATACAACTGGTCTCGTTGGTGTTCGTACATTTTCTTTTGCTTCAAGATAATCAAGGCTCTTTTCTTTACCGCGTCTTGCGATGGTCCGGGTCGAATTTTCTTAATCTGGTCTCGTGATTTTGCCAATTGTTGGTCGATCAGTTTGATCTTTTGGTCGATTGACTGTGCGCGAGCGTCCAACTTTTATTTGTTTAATATTAGAGAGAAGAAGAGAATGAAAATGAAGATGTCAATTCAATTTGTTTTGTGTTGTGTTGGACGAAGAGAAATGAATGAGTTTTGATGGATGCGCGACGAGAAAAGAAAAAAGAAGACAAAGACAAAGAAGGAGACGAGAAGAAGAGAGAATTATTACCTTGCCGGTCGTTTCCTCCAACGAAGGCGCTTCCACCGTCTTTTTCACTCCGAACAAGCGTTTCATTTTAGTTAGAGAGAGTTTGTTCTGTCTGTCCAATACTCTAATTGTTGTGAGGACGAGGTGCCTTCGGAAAAACAAGAAGAAGAAGAAGAACAAAGTAGGAAACTTTCTCGAATAAGTTGGTGCGACTCTTCTCTGGCACAGTTGATGTAAATGGTGACTGTGTGTAAATTTTTTTTGCTTTTTTTCAATCTCCCGTTGTTTTCACCACGTGGCTCATCCGAAAAGACCAACAACAAGATTTTTTGTTTCTTGGCCACGAGAGAAGAAGAAGAAGGAAAAAGAAAAAAGATTCTGGAATCTTCACTTTTATAATATCCAATCACATAATACACATACTCAAAATGTCTATCGCGCAATTAGGATCTACGACTGCGGTAAGTGTTCTATATTTTTTGTCGCGATTTTCGTTCTTCTCGCTCGATTCAACGTTCGCATCTTTGTAAGAAGAGGAGTACGCGCGGCGGACCGATTTTGGCGCGAAAATTTTGTCTTCTCTATAATCTCTTCTCGGTAGTTGAGAAGAAAAAAGAAGATAGATTACCCATCGCGAGAGACAAGATCGTGAACGCGGAAAGCGCATCGCAGTGGTTCGAGGACGCGCACGAACGAGAAAAGCGAGCGTAAATGTGTATCAATTATACTCGCGCGCACCTTTTTTATGCGTTCAGGAATCGTTCTCGATGTCGCGTTTAACAGAGAGTTTTACTTAAACGCGCGATTAAATTCGAGAGGGACCACTCGCCGTAGTGGTTCTTTGAGAGAGCGAAGGAACACGTGTCCTTTTTTGGTCTCAGAACGACACGTGCGACGAATGGACGGGAAAAATTTCTATCCATTTTACAAAAAAGATTAGTAAAAGTATACTCACCTTTAGATATCTCTTTCTATGCCACTCGTGTTATTATTAAACAGGTCAACACCCGCTCCCTCGCGGGTAAGAATTTCATCGGCTCCAAGGTGTCTTCGGTCACCAACGGCTCCAAGGTGCAAATGTCCAGGTGGAAAGGCATGGACGAGGACATCTCCGACGACCAACAAGACATCGCCAGAGGAAGAGACATGGTCGACTCCAAGTTTCAAGGTGGCTTCGGTATGGGCGGTACGCACAACGCCGTCATGTCCTCCACGGACTACATCTCCCAAGGCCAAAAGAACTTGGACAACTTGTCCGTCGATGGTAACAACTACTACATCTCCCCGTCCTTTTTGGACAAGACCGCCGTGCACGTCGCGAAGAACTTTATGGACTTGCCGAAGATCAAGGTTCCGTTAATCTTGGGCGTCTGGGGTGGTAAGGGTCAAGGTAAGACTTTCCAGTCGAACTTGATCTTCGCCAAATTGGGCATTTCACCGATTGTCATGTCTGCTGGTGAATTGGAATCCGGTAACGCCGGTGAGCCGGCCAAGTTGGTTCGTCAACGTTATCGCGAGGCGTCCGACATCGTCAAGAAGGGTAAGTTGTCTACCTTGTTCATTAACGATCTCGATGCCGGGGCCGGTAGAATGGGCGGTACCACGCAATACACCGTCAACAACCAAATGGTTAACGCCACGTTGATGAACATCGCGGATAACCCCACGAACGTTCAGTTGCCGGGCCAATACGAGGTTGTCGAAATCCCGAGAGTCCCGGTTATCGCCACCGGTAACGATTTCTCCACCTTGTACGCTCCGTTGGTTCGTGATGGTCGTATGGACAAGTTCTACTGGGCCCCGACCTTCGAAGATCGTGTTGGTATTGCCAACGGTATCTTCAAGGCTGATGGTGTCGATGAGGCGGACGTTCGCTCCTTGGTCGAAGCCTTCGACGGTCAATCCATCGATTTCTTTGGCGCCTTGAGAGCTCGTGTGTACGACGACAAGGTCAGAGAGTTCATCCAAGAAATGGGCCTCGAAAACATTGGCAAGAGATTGGTCAACGTGAGAAAGGGCGAAGAAGTGTCCTTCGACGCGCCGGCTATGTCCATCGAAATCTTGCTCGAATACGGCAAAGCTTTGGAGAACGAGCAAGAAAACGTCAAGAGAGTCCAATTGGCGGATGCGTACTTGGATGGCGCCGTCTTGGCTGGTTCCGACGACAGCTCCAACACCGCGATGTCCTTGAACTAAATTCAGATGGTACTGCGCGTTTAGAGAAGATTAAGGTGAAGAGAGAGTGAAAGAGAGGAGGAGGTGCGATTTCTCTCGAGAGAAGGAAAAGAGAGAAAAAAAGAGAGCGGGGAGAGAAGGAGGAGCTCAGTGGTGTGTATTGGTACGTTCCATCGTTCTCGGAAGATGGAAGTTGCTGTAGAACTAAAAACATATATACTTATTTTGAAATTAAAATGAATACAAAATAATAACTTAATCGCTTTTTAACGTTCTGCTCTTCCGCGAAGAGCGGCGGGGGCGTCGTTCTTGTCTCCTTTCTTTCGTCACAAAACAGCTCTCTTCCTGTTGTTCACCGGTCTCGATAAAGAAGAAATAAAATGTTTCAAACGCTGCCCTCCTGCGAATTGTCGTCGGTATCATCGCTGAAGGTTTCAACAGCGAACGCGAGATGTAACAGCGGCAAGCAACGCGGAAGCGTTTTCCTTCTCTTTGCGTCTTCTTCTTCTTCTTCTTCTTCTTCGGAACGAAAAGATGACGACGGTGAGAAGATTTCGTTATCTGCGTCGCCGAACGAACAACACCAACAACAAAAACAGATTCGTTCATCATCGCGGCGATTAATGCTCTCCTTGACCGCGGCCTCGCTTCCGTTGATCGTTTCCTCGACGACTCTTGAAAATACTCTTTGTGTATCTCCTGTTTGGTCCTTCAAGAAGAAGAGCGTCGCACACGCGGGAGAAGAAAACACGGACAGCTCGGGACAAATCATCCAAAACCCAAAGGACTTGGGAGACGGTTTCAAGCGTTTCTACGGCGAAGCGACCTCGTCCTCTTCCTACGGTGGCTACGGCGGGTCCGATAATAACTTCGATAAGTTCAAGTATTATTTCGAAATCCCATCCAATTACGAGAAAGATACGGTGAACAAAACGGAGAAATCGACGAACGGAACCGACGCGAGGTGGGTGAACCCGAAGGATAAAAAAGCGGAGAAGGCGTATTGCATAACGTTGCCGGGGTACACAAAGCTGAAAGAGGATCGAATGGGGACTTTTGAAGATTTAGCGCTGAGCGATTACACGTTGCAAGATGCAATTTACGTTGTAGATGGGGAACCAACGATCACCGATCGATACATTGGAAAAATAGAGCCAGACGAGGAAGGCAAGGGAGGCCGTCCCGGGCAGTTATACGCGGATTACGATTTAGTCGGCGCGGAATCATTCGGGCATATTTTTGCCACGATCACCGTGTACGGAGGGAGGTTATATTCATTGTTCGTGTGGGTGCCGCCGGGAGGGAGCGTGGAAAACGGGAAGAGAATGCGAGATAGCTACCGAACGATTGAGAACGTGAACCAAGAGCAGATGAAAGCCGATATGGAATTCTATCGACGCTCTTAAAAAAGTAGGGAAAGAAAAAAAGAGAATATAGAAAGAGAGAGTCCAATGTTGTAAATTGTATGTTCGTACTATTAATAGTAATAAAGCTGATAATGTTGTGTGTGTTTGTGTATTGGATGTATTATTAAAACGTCGTTGCGAGATGTTTTGTGTGTAGAAGCCGCCATCTTTTTCATGCATACAATAAAGTCCAAAATGAATCATGAAGCATTTTGTGTTCGAAAGAGACGATTCGATGATAATATATAATATTTTACATCAAACCGATAATCTTAAACCATGGAAATCCGACACCCAAGAAGATGGTGATGTACATGATGGACATGCCAAAGCCGATCTTCCACCAGGTACCCAAGGGAACGTACCCGGCGCCAAAAAACGGCGGCGCCGAGCCGATGCCGTAGTGCGTGGTGCATCCCATAATGTTGGAGAAGATACCCAAAATGATGGCAGAAACCAACGGCGGTGCGCCGCAGGCAATCAAGACGGACAAAAACGCCGTGTACATTGCTCCAATGTGCGCCGCACCAGATGCGAAGAGGTAGTGCGAGTAAAAGTACAACAAGACGACGACCAAAAACGCCGGTTGCCAGGCCAAGCCCATACCACTGACGACTTTAACGACGGAATCCGCAAACCACGGGATCAAACCGTATTTCTGCAAGTACGAGGCCATCGCAATCAACGCGGCAAACCAGGTCAAAGTATCCCAAGCCGGACCTTCAGCCAAGCACTCTTTCCAGGAGATGACCCCGGAAACGAGCAAAATGGTCAAGCCGTTCAACGCGGCTGCAACCGAGCCGACGCCGACGGAGGCGCCAAAGACCCAAAGTAAAACGGTCAAACCAAGCGCAAAAGACATAATTTTCTCGTCACCGGACATTGGACCGAGTTTTGCAAGCTCTTCCTTAGCTTTCGCCGGCGCTTCCGGAGAATCTTTCACCTCTGGCGGGTACAAAACGTACAACACCAACGGCGCGAGGATCAAGCAAATCAAACCCGGGACGGAAGCCGCCAAGGCCCATTGACCCCAGGTAATTGTAATACCAGTAACCGCAGCGGCCAAGTTGACCGACAACGGGTTAGCTGCCATCGCAGTGATGAACATACCGGAAGTAATCGTGGACGTTTGGAAGACAGTTGTCATGACGTAACTTCCCATCTTCTTCTCGGTCTTATTCGCCGGATCGGAACCGCACGCGACGCACAACGCCTTCGCCAACGGCAAGAAAATACCCCCGGCTCTCGCCGCCAACGAAGGGATCGCCGGCGCCAAAAGTGCTTCGGAAAACACCAGGGAATACGTCAAACCCAAAGTCGAGGCACCGAACAAAGAGACGATGTAATACGCGATGCGGTTCCCCAAGCCGGTTTTAATAAAGCCTCTCGCCAAGAAAAAAGCAATCGCAATCAACCACGGAATTTCACTAGCAAACGCGGAAAAGGCCGCAGAAAACGGCAACAAACCCGTCGTCATGGATACACCGAGACCAATCATAGCTACTGCACCCAACGGTAACGGTTGCGTGATGATCCCGACAATCGTCGCCACGAACACGGCGAACAAATGCCACGCCTGCGCGGTGACGCCAGCCGGCGCCGGGCAGATCCACAAGAGTAAACCGGCCAAAACCGAATACCCGAGGTTCTTCGCGTTCGCACCTTTGCCATTCACCAAAGCCGAGTTGCCGCTCGAACTCGCCGCGGCAAACGTGACGACGTTCGCGTCGCTTTTACCCTTGGTCGAGTTGGTTTTTTGCCCTCGTCTTTTGTTGTTCAACGAACTGGCGGCGTGGTGGTGATAGTGCGCGGCAAACAACGCGAGCTGTTGGGACGTCAACCGTTTTTGTTGCGAAGAAGAGGTGGTAATTCTCGCGTTACTCTTCTCGTCGTCGGTGTTGAACGATTTTTGAACGAATCGATCGCCTCTTTTCGCGCCGTCGTGACCAACTGATGATGATGCCCCAACTTTATTCGTCTTGGTAACGTTCGATCGGGAATTCAAATTCGTCGTCGCGATGAGAGAAGAAGTACTCCTCATCGTCGTCATCATCGCAGACGGAGAAGAACTCATTCTTTTATGTATCGTTTTATATATTTGTTATTGGTTTATTCGTAGATTATTATTACACGACCTGTTGTCAGTGCGCGCTCTCGAAACAGAAAAGCAGCAACAGAATTTGTACGATGAATAATTTTTTATGAAGCACCACACATTAGGAAGAAGGTTAAAAAACGTTCGTTGAAAGTGTCCTTTTCTGTTGACGGGAGCTTTTTCCTCGGGCCTTTCAAAAAAATGCGTCATCCTCGATCTTTTTTCGTTGCGTCATCATAAAAAATTATTATTCTCTCGTCTCTTTTTCTCATCACGTCATACGTAAAACAGCCTTTCGAGTCTCTCTTTTCTTCTCATCTGTTGAAGAGAGAATAAGAGAGATTTTAGAGAGAGGGAGAGGAGTGAGAGAGAAACTTTACGCGCGGCGCGTTATATAAATAAGCGCTCCTTTTGTGCGCTTCTTCGTTCGACTGAAAAACATCGTCGTCGTCATTCTATTCTGTTGATACTCTGTACTTTTTTAAGTAATCAATTACGGGACTCAACTGACGACATAAAGATGACGACGACGACGACGACGGCGACACCAACGCCACCACCCGCAAACGACGCGAACGAAAAGACGAAAGAATCGTCGAACAAGAAAAAAACGAATAAGAATAAAAATAGAAAAAAAGAGCTCTCGCAACGCGCGACGACGGAGCAAATCGCGAAAGAGATGTTCACTGCGGCTGGGATTTTGGAAAACGAAAAAGAGGAGAAAATTATCAAAGAAAATTTCGTGAACGATGCGGCGGAATATTTTCACAAGCACCAAAACTTTGCGAACAAATGGTTACACTTACTGACCATGCCGATGTTGATTTTTACCGGACAGTGCTATTTGCAACGATACGAAATACCCGTGCCAGAATATATGGTTGATATGGCGTACGATTTCGCGAAGAAGTATGGCATCAATCATCTTCTGTATATATTCGCGAAACCGACGATGTCGCACGCGGCGTGCGCGTTCTTTTACATTTGTTACGCATCGACGAGAGATTTTTTTGCCGCCACGTTGTGGCTCATGTGTTGGGGGATACCGAGCACGTTGATGAGTATCGCGTGTATGTATTCTTGGACGCCGATTATGCCTCAAGTGATTAAATACGGATGGTTTGGAGGTTGGTTCATGCAAGTGGTGGTCGGGCACGGCGTGATTGAAAAAAGGAGACCGACTTTAGCCAGAGGCGGGGTGAGGTACTTTATACCCACATTTATAAAAACCACTTTATACGCACCGTTTTACGTATGGCTGGAAGTATTATTCGGCGTATTGTTGTATTGGCCAGAGTTGGCGGATGAAATCGATGATCGCGTGGACGAGATGAACGCGAAAGAGGAGAAAGAGTTGAGATTGAAGAGGAAAAAGAAAAAGACGACATAGACACGGGTTGATTGATCATGTATTATTATTACTGTTATTATTGATGCAGATTGTAAGCACGAAGAGTTGCCGCACGCAGTAGAGAAGCATGTTTGTCATATATACAGTATTATTCATCCATGCTGACACACTAATATTTATACACTTCCAGGAAACAGAAGATTATTTTATTTTTATCCGCGCCACTCTCGCTACGTATCCACCTCCACGTCGCCCATTTCAAGCTCCATGTGTGAGTATTGTCTCGTCGATTTCCCTCTCTTGCGACTCAAAATCTCGAGCAAAATCGGGATGCAAACATACGCAAGCACGCAGTACGTGATGAAGAAATTCAAGTTCCAAATCTCTTCAATCGCTTCTTCGCCAAACGTCATCTCCGGGTCGTGGTCGTTCAACCCGGTTCTAACGGCGAATATGGAAAACAACACCGACGCCAATGCAACGGATCTATGCATCCACATCCAGACTGTCCTCTTCAGGTTCGGTGTCGTCGTCGCACCGCCTCCAACTTCTAAAAATTTCGGCGGTCGAAAGTACCCCAGAACGGGTTGTACGAACCAGCAAAACGCGGTGACGGATCCGGCAATCCCGTGTCTGGATCGCATGATACCTTTGAGTCTCCCCAACGTATCAATTCGGTACCGATTTGCTAATATTAATCCGGTGACTACGAACAACATCATTAAAGTCACCGTATACTTATGCACGAGATACCAGTGTTTGCCGAAAATGTTCTCCTTGAATCGACCGGCGTATAATAAGATGGGCGGAAAAACCATCCAGGAAAACAACATTATCCCACCGTGCGCGACGATGATTCTCACCGATTTACTTTTCCCTTGCGATCCGTGAATGGCTTCATCGTCGGTTAACCCTTCGAAATGATTCACCGCGCCCGGCGGTGCACTCGGCTGTTGGCTATTTTCTACGGCTTCTTTTATCGCCTCGTCGTACGTCAACGTCACCGCGTTGGTCTTAAATTGACTCGTTTGCCCGCTCGCTCCGGTCACTTTCACCGTAATCGGCCCGACGTCCCCATTCGGAGCGGTCCATATGTAATGATGTACGTTCGATTGAAAACCGGCGTCGTACCGTTTCCCGCTACACTTCGCGCCGAAGCCGTAGTTCGACTGTCCGTCCATATTTCTACCTTGCTCCAACAAAGTCCCGCTCGAGACCGTCACCAACTCTTTATACGTTTGCTGATCCGTATGTCTCACAGTCAACGTCAGTCTGCACGATTTGCAATACTTGTTCCCACCAACCGACCAACTCTCCGGTATCACTCGTTTTGGATCGTTTTCCCCGAGCGCTTCCGCGTTCGACCCTTCCGGGTTCGTCCACGACACGAGGAACGTTATCGACGCATCCTCGGTCGGCGCGCCGTGCAAGTATCGTTTCGTCGTCGGATGCGGCGTAGTACATTGAGTTTCGCCAATTAAATACGGGTGCGCGTGTACAACACCGTTATTCTTGTTGTTGATGACGATAAAAAACAACATCGTCATCAACATCTTCTGCAACACACAACGGTGAAAACGTTGTTGTTGTTGATGTCGTCGTCGTCGTTCCAAATTGAACATCTTTACGAATAATTCCATTTCTTAAAGAGCGCGCGCGAGCGCGAGGAGGAGGCTCTCTTTTCGTCTTTCGTGCCTCGAGCGCGCGCAAACAACACGAACAACTCGACGACGACGACGACGACGGCGAATTTTACGAGAGAAAGTGAGCGACTCTTTCGCGTGAAAGTCAGCCGAGAGTTCACAGAAGAGCGCACAAAAAGTACAGAAGTATATCCTTTTTTGGAAAGGGCGTGTGTCCACATATAAATACGAGTATGGTGTGAAATTTGAGCTCGATTTTAACAATTTCATCACTCATCGTCCCTTTTGTGTGTGCTACTCTTTTGTTCTTTTTGTGCTTTTTGCTCTCATCATCTTTTCTCTTTCGTTGTGTGCCTTTTTTAGTATCGAACACAACATCACACGTTTTTGTTGGTGTTGTTGTTTGCGCAAAAATAATACCGCTGATACGTACCCGATGATGACGACGACAATCCCGAGAATACCATCATCATCGTCGTCATCGTTGGTAGCAGTAGCAACGACAACAACAACAAAAACTTTGTCTTTCGAGAAGAAGAAGAAGAAGATTAAGAAGAGCATC
>Ga0209505_1000507_pt1 | contig 30606 bp, 29 predicted proteins | sample COGITO_mtgs_1103_2_FD_184794 | JGI IMG/M metagenome (GOLD analysis project Ga0209505, IMG submission 184794) | Pelagic marine microbial communities from North Sea - COGITO_mtgs_110331 (SPAdes) (version 2) | ecosystem: Environmental > Aquatic > Marine > Epipelagic ... | reverse complement strand
TAATTAATAATGCAGGAACATCTTTTAAAGAAAAAGCTTACGAATTATCATTTGAATCCTGGAAAAAGGTAATAGATGTGAATTTAAATGGGGCTTTTTTATGTGCTCGAGGAGCTATGAAAATAATGGTTTCTCAAAAATTAGGAAGAATAATAAATATTGGAAGTATATCTGGTCAAATGAGCAGGCCATTAAATGCTCCATATACTACTAGTAAGTTTGGTATAGAAGGATTAACGCGTGCTTTTGCATTAGATGGAAGGGATCATGGAGTATCTGTAAGTGTTATTCATCCTGGAAATGTAGCAACAGATATAATAAGTAAAGATGAAATTCCTAAAAGAGAAAAAGAAGGATTTGTATTATTAGAAGATTTAGGTAAATTAGCAATTACTATGTTAACTATTTCTCCTAATGTAAATATTTTAGGATCAGTTGTTCTCCCTATCACCCAACCATACTTAGGGCGAGGATAATAAATGATAGCAGAAAAATATAATAATTTCTGCCAAATTTGATAAGCTAGGTGTAGTTACAATGTGTTATAATTAGTTACCTTTAAAATTAGGTTTTTGTTTATTTTTAAAAGCTTCTACGCCCTCTTTAGCATCATTAGATGAAGCGAGTGCTTCTTGAACATTATCAAACTCTGCTACAGCTATTTCCCGACCTTCTTCAAGGGCTAATTTAGCACTTCTGATGGTCTCTCTTACAGCAAGAGGTGCTGCATCAGCTATATTTTTTGCGATTTCTTCCGCTCTACTAAAAACTTTATCCTGTTGAACTACTTCTTGTACAATATTCATTTTTAACGCTTCTTCACTATTGAATTCCATGCCAGACAGTAAATATTTCATTGCATTTCCCCATCCTGCTCTTTGTACAAATCGAATGGTAGCACCTCCAGTAGGCATTATACCTCGAAGAACTTCTAATTGGGAAAATCTACAGTTATCTGCAGCTATAGTTACATCACAAGCTAAAGATAGCTCTACTCCATAGGTAAAAGTTATTCCTCTCACTGCACAAACTATAGGTTTAGTTCTAATAAGTCCTCTTAGTCCAAGAGGATCTATTAATCCTTTAGGGTGTAAATATTCCCTATTACCAGATTTCATATATGGAGCAATTTTTGGAAGGTCTATTCCTGCTGTAAAATGTGGTCCATGACTAAAAATTAGAGCACATAAAGCATCCGAATTATTTTCATAATCTGTGAAAGCTTGTGCTATCTGTTGAAACATTTCTGGTGTAAAACCATTTAATTTTGTAGGTCTATCTATGCCTATATAAAATATTTTTTCTGATAAAGAAGTAGTAATTCTTCCAATCTCTGGGTCAGCTTCAGGCAAAGGAGCGGGAGGTGTTTCATCTATTCCCATTTTTACACCTTAATTTTTTCTAGTGGGTCATTTATATCTTTAGGTAAAGATTTCTTAAAAGCATCTCTATTTTTTAATTTATGATAATAATTTTCAACATTTTTAAACTCTGATATTTTTACAAACATACTTCCCATATGAATACTATATCCTACAGATGTATCTACAGCAGAGAAGCCTGATTTTAGTAAATAATCTCTTCCATTAAGATGATTGTCTAACACTTCTAAAGTTTTTTCTAATCTACGAGATTCTAATTTAATTACTAAAGGTGAACGGAATTCTTCTGCAATAATTATATTTTGTTGAACCAGAGACGCCCCGTGTACCGCAATAGTTTCTGCATAGTGCAGCCACTGGATCCATTCAGCATGTTCTTTATGTGCAATACCTCTACCTAATTGATCCTCTTTATCAAAAACTTCACATAAATATTGGCAAATGGCTCCTGATTCATAAAGGATTAGATCATCATGGACTAGGCATGGGACTCGTCCTAAAGGATGCACTGACAAATACTCTGGAGATCTAGTAAATTTTTGGTCAAAAGGCATCTCTACTAATTCAAAATCAATATTCAATTCATATAGTAACCAAAGCGATCTCATGGAGCGAGCATTTGGGCAATGATATAATTTTAACATATTCACCTCTTATTTAAATACCTCTTATAATTCCTCTATAAGCAGTTGTTCCATATACTTCAAATGATAATAAGCCTGCTTTTGCTAAAGGTAAATTTGATAATGTTTCTAAGGCCGTTTCTTCATTTGTAGCTTCAACTACAACAAGCGCACCTTTTCCATCGGTCCTGCTATAAATTTCTCTTACAAACCCCTCTTTATATAATTTTAGAGCGTAATCTGCTTCCGGATCCATAAGAGGCGCAAAATCTTCTGCAGGTCTATCTTCATTCCTCGTTGCTACAACAAAAATTTTCATATTTTTTTCCTAAAGTTAATTGTTATTATATAAATTTAATTTGTGATATAAATCAATAAAATCAGATGCTTCTACATCGATACCTATATCTGCTTTTAAATCAAAATCCTGACTAGGACCATATTCATTAGATCTAAGAACAAAAGCTGTTTTCAAACCAAAACTTTTTGCAGCTAACAAATCTTGATTGTGCGCCGCTACTAGCATTACCTCATCAGTATTATGATTTAGTCTTTGTACGGCACCTAAGTAAGTTTCAGGATCAGGTTTATAATGCATAAATGTTTCTGCAGAAAATATATTGTCCCAATCTAAATTTTGTTTTTTAGCCATATTAGTTAATAAGTCTATACCTCCATTTGAAAGCGTAGATATAGAAAATTTTTTTTTAAGTAAATTAAGACCTTCAACAGTGTCATTCCAAGGTGATAATCTATGCCATGCATTATTAAGGTAATTTATATTTTCTTCACTTAAACCATGTATATCTAATTCTTCTAATATTTTAATTAAAGATTCTCTGTGGAGGACATCTAAATTTACCCATTCTTTTTCTCCATTTCTCACTTTATCCATAGAAGGAGCATAGTTTTGACGCCAAAGATCCGTCAACTTTTCCCAATTACCTGAAATTCCTGTCTCTGTTTCTAAAGCAATACATTCTTTTATTACTGAGCTTCGCCAATCAACTACAGTACCAAATACATCAAATATTAAAGCTTTTATCATTTTGTCTTTTCCTAAAAAGATAATTAAATAATTTGTAATCCAATACTACAGACTTTGCGTAACAAAGTTAACAATTATTTATTTAAGGATTTATACAATGAACATTTTAAAGTTATTACTCGCTTTTTCTTTATTTTCATCATTATTTGTAAGTCAGGCTTTTTCAGGACCTGCAAATAAAAGTAACAATGATAAATTAGTTAATTCTTATTTAATTGTTGAGAAATTATCAAGAGATGGGAATTTAATTGCGATAAGTAATAAAAAAACTATGTACAGTTTTTTAAACCAGGATCAAAAAAACAAAGTTAACAAAATAATAACAATGAAATTAGATAATAAAGTAAAATTATAATCAGTTTTTATTCAAATCTTCATATAAATTTTCAAATTGTGAATTTATATAAGTAGCTATTCCTAGTAACTCATTACTCTTCTCCCAAGAATAAAGATAATCACTACATTTATCTATAGAGTTGCTAGAGATAGTTTTTATTTTTCTTATCCAGTTATTTTCTTTCTCTATATTTTCTAGCATTTTATTTAGGCCTATCTCTCCTGCAGGCATTGGTCTTTCTTTAACCAAATCTGGATCAAGTGCGTGGCATGTATGCCTCAAATGTCTAATTATATTATCTATATCATTAGGATGATTTATAGCGTATTTACTATGTTCTTTAATAATTAAAATTCTTTCTTTAATAATTTTCAGGTTACTTGCAATATCTGAAATTTTTAATTTTTTATTATTTTTGATACATTGGCCATCAGCTCTAAATTGTGCATTAGCACCTCCTAAATTCATTTGTTTATTAGCATCAATATATTTAAGTCTTATGAATCTACCACCTTGAGCAGTTTGAGATCTCCATTTACCATTCCCATAAAAATCTTCATTATTTTGAATAGATATTCTTAAATTAGCTGAGCGTTTTTTTTTATCATAAAAGAAATTAAGAGTAGCTCTATTGGCGTTAATAAAATTAATTTCCCAATTAGCGAGAGTAGATATATTCTGCATGCGTAATACTCCTGTACATTCAAAATCATAATAATCAATAGATTCTGCATAGGATTGATTAGCTGAAATAAATAAGAGTATTAATATTATATATTTATGTTTTATCATGTAATTTAGGCCGATAATTTTAGATCTAATTTAATTTGTTTATGAAAATGTTGAAGTGCTGGTTCATTTTTTCCAAAAATAATTTTTCGCTTGGGGTCTGCATAAAAACCTTTCTGAACGTTTTCTCCCAAGGGGAAGTCTTCTTTCACAACTGCATCTAAAGCCAAATTAAAATTATTGTTCCAATGACGAATAGCACTTTTTGAAGAGAAGGCTTCTTTAGTATATAGAGAAAATGATACTTCACATTCATCAACTTCACTTTTAGGAACTATTTGCCAAACTTCAACATGATCAGGATGACATACTAAAATAGTATTAGGAAATATTATTCGGAGTTGTATTGTATGAATATCAAACTCTCTTTGGTTTTTTAAAACTCTATTTAGTTTAATAGCAGAATGTCTTGCTCCTATTATTCTTATATTCTTACCATAAGTATCAAATATCTGTAGATCATTTTTTATTATGGGAGCTAAAGACTTAGTGTGAAGTTCATCTATATGATATAATTCTAAGAAAGTATCTACCGCTAACTTCCAATTTAATTTTGGATTTATTTTAATTGATTTAAAATGGTGATACTTATTAAAATTATAGTTAGTGAGTAACTTATTTAAATCAGTTTTATTAGAAGAGTGCTTATTTTTTGCCTTCTTATTCATGATAAGCCATAAAAAGCCTTGATGATTATCTAGTTCAAATTTTTTTAAGGAACATTGATCTTTATTTATTTCTTCAAATGCATTTTCTCTTGGTCGAGCCTTTAATTCTCCGTTTAGGTTATATATCCAAGAATGGTAGGGACATTTAAATGCATAAGCTTTTGTTCCGCTGCCTTCAACTAATTTTGCTCCACGATGACTGCATATATTTAAATATGCACTGATTTCAGTTTTATTGTTTCTTACTATTAAAATTGATTTAATACCTATATCGACTGTAAACCAATCACCTTTATTTGGCACTAATGCAGCAGTTCCAATGCATATTGGTGATTCTTCAAATATAATTTTTTTTTCATTTATAGCTGTTTTTGAATCTATATATTCTTTTACTGGGTTTTTATATATACTTTTAGCGTAATCAGTTTCTTTATGAATTATCAAATTTTGGAGTCTATCTTTAATATCTATTGGACTATGCATTGTATTCAATCTCTTTTTATCTTTATTGATAAACATTTTTTTATTAATTATAGTAGTTTTTTGTAGTTTGTAATTAATTATTTTAGGAGAATATTATGACAAATAAAAAACCAATTTGCATGATTACAGGATTAGGTGAAGGTACAGGAGGATATACAGCTAAGAAATTTTATAAAGAAGGTTACAGGATTGCAATGATAGCTAGATCTGCAGAAAGATTAGAAAGGTTTGAAAAAGAATTAGAGGGGTCAAAAGGCTACATATGTGATGTTTCTAATATAGATAACCTTATGGAAGTATGTGCTAAAGTAAAAAATGAAATGGGTGCCCCTGAGGTTTTAATTCATAATGCAGTAAAAGGAAATTTTGAAACATTACTAAATGGTAAGCCAGAATGGCTAGAAGAAAATTTTAGAATTAATACAACTTCTCTTATGTATTTAGCGCATGCTTTAATTCCAGATATGGTTAAGGCTAAAAAAGGAGTTATTATAGTAACTGGAAATACTGCAGCTAAAAGAGGTATAGCAAATACACCTTATTTTGCTCCTACAAAGGCAGCTCAAAGAATATTAGCACAGTCTCTTGCTAGAGATTTTGGACCTCAAGGTGTTCATGTGGCTTATTTAATGGTGGATGCATCTATTAATACTCCATGGACAAGAACAAGAATAAAAAAACAAATTAATCAGCCAGATATTATTTTTGCGCAACCTGAAGATATAGCTGATGAAATTTATCATATCGCTCAACAGGAAAGATCGGCATGGTCCTTTGATGTCGAAGTAAGGCCTGATATAGAGAAGTGGTAATATATTGATCCATTCATAGTAAAATTGCGTAAAATTGTAAAATATGAAAGGTAACTCTATGGATAATTCAAAAGATATATATTATATAGGTTCATACATTGTTCTATGTATTGGAGCATTCTTTTTAGGAGCATTCTTGATTTAATAGGGAACAATTTTTCCAGAAAAATCATATATTTTTCCGGACGAATCCAAATCAAGTTCTTCAATAACTTTTAATAAATTAATGCCACTTTCGTGTGCGCTAAATATATTTTTAGCGGACTTAGAAAAAGGGTCTGAGAGCTTAGTCTTTACTGTACCAGGATGCAAACCAACAAGAATTATATTTTTATTTGTTCTTTTAAACTCTATGCTCGCCGTTTTAATTATCATATGTTGGGCGGCCTTAGACGCTCGATATGATACCCATCCGCCAATATTATTATCGCTTATACTTCCTAATCTTGCTGTTAAATTTGCAATGACCACATGTTTTTTGTTTGATGTATAATTAACTAAATATTTAATACATAAAGCTGTAGCTAAAGTATTAGCCTCAATATTTTTTATAAAAGAAGCACTATTTAAATTTTTTATAGATTTTTCAGGAATTACATCATTTTCTTTATCTTGAAGAATTCCTATCGTATTTATTATGAGGTCAAAGACTATATTTTCTTCATCTAATATATTTGTGAATTTTAACCAGCTTTTTTCTTCCGTTGCCATTAGTTGAAAATATTTGATTTTTAAAGATGAAGAATATGTTTTTCTTGACGTTACATATACATTATAATTTTTTTCTTCTAAAATTTTACTTATAGCAAGCCCTATTCCATCGGCTGCGCCAAGCAATAAGACATTTTTAGAATTAATATTTTCTGTATTAGATAATGTATTTGAATCCATTTAAAATTCCATTTTTTTTTGAAAACTATATAGTATTCGTATGAAAGTTATGGATGGTTTAAAATGAATAAAATTAATGTAGGTATTTTAATATTTAAAGATGTAGAAGTTTTAGATTTTACTGGTCCGTATGAAGTTTTTTCGAGAACTAGGACTGTTAAAGGAGCAAATTCTAGAAGAAATAATGACAGTGCTCCGTTCAATCCATTTACAATGGCTATGGATAAAGATTTAATAGTAGCAACTGGAGGACTAAAAGTAATTCCTGATTATAGTTTGGATGATAGCCCAAAAATTGACATCTTAATTATACCAGGAGGTTATGGAACAAGACCTTTATTAAATAATGAGAATTTATTAAATTGGATAAAAAAAATATATATAGATGCAAAAATAACTTCTTCTATCTGTACTGGAGCATTATTGTTGGCTAAAGCAGGTCTATTAGATGGGAAAAGGGCGACTACTCATTGGGGGGCAATCGATGCTTTAAAAGCAATAAGTAAATCTATTAATGTCATCACTGATAAAAGAATAGTAGATGACGGCATTATAACTTCTGCTGGAGTATCTTCAGGTATAGATATGTCTTTTGAAATAGTATTAAAACTGTTTGGTGAAGAAGTAGCTAATGATACTGCCAAATATATAGAGTTTCATAGATCTAAAAATATTGTATAATTATAAAGGAACATTTTTACCTTTAACAGATTTCATTAATCTTTTAGCTACAGCCCATCTATGAACTTCAGAAGGCCCATCGTAAATTCTAAACGGGCGTATTTCTCTAAATAGTCTTTCTACTAAAGTATCATCTGTAATTCCCATACCTCCTAATGTTTGCATGGCTCGATCTACAATTCTAAATGCCGCTTCTGAACAAAATACTTTAGACATACTGGACTCGTTTCTTGCCTCTTCTCCTTGATCTAAAAGCCATGCTGTATTCCATATAAATAATCTACTCGTTTTTATATCAATTTCACTATCAGCAAGTTGAAAAGCTAAACCTCCATGGTCACCTATGCTTTTACCAAATGCCTGTCTTTTAGAAGCATAAGAAGTAGCAATATCATGAGCTCTTTGGGCAGCACCTAGCCACCTCATACAATGCGTTAGTCTAGCAGGAGCTAATCTTACTTGCGCATATTTATAACCTTCTCCAACCTCTCCTAAAACTTGGTCATCTGATACTAATAAATTCTTAAATTCAATTTCACAATGCCCTCCAGGAAAAGAAGATTCCATAGAATTTTGTGTTCTATGTTTGATAATAGCTGGATCATCATTATCAACTAAAAACATCGTCGCACCATGGCCTTTTTCAATCTTATCTGATGTTCTTGCCATAATTATATTTAATTTAGCGCCATTAAATCCTGTAATAAACCATTTTTCTCCATTGATTACCCAACCTTTACTAGTCTTTTTTGCAAAAGTTTGTAGCATAGTTGGGTCTGAACCCGCACCAGGTGCTGGCTCAGTCATAGAAAAACAAGATCTAATCTTTGCTTCTGCAAGAGGCCTTAACCATTTCTCTTTTTGTGCTGTATTAGCTACAACTTCTAGCATATGCATATTACCTTCATCAGGTGCTGAACAGTTCATTGCTTGTGGCCCCAATAAAGAATAACCAGAGGCTTCAAATACTACAGACATGTCCCTCATATTTAAACCTAATCCACCCCATTCTTTACCAACGCTCGGCGACAAAAGTCCTAACGATTTAGCTTCTTTATTAAGTTCTGTTCTTAGTGTGTCATGTGGACCATGAGAGTCTTGTCTAGGGTCTTTTTCTCTAGGTATTACATTATTTAATATAAATTTTTCCGTCGCATCTTTTAATTTTTCTATTTCATCTGGAATTTTAAAGTCTATCATAGGTATATCTTTCAAATATAATCATTATTATTTATAGCATTTATGCCTCTAAGATATGCCGCTTCTGCAACTATACCAAATTTTTTATACTTATGTTCTTTTATAGTCCCTCTTAAGTATTGAGCATATAATTGCTGGAAAACTACTCCAAGTTTAAGAAGAGATAAAGCATATATCCATTTAAAATCTTTTATACTTCTTCCTGAAAGCTTTTGATACAAATTTAATGCTTCCTTTCTTGAAATAAAACCAGTTGTTTCTGAAGGCATTTGATTTAATAGAAGCATATCGGAAGAGTCTTTTTTTTGTGTCCAATAAGATAATAGTGTAGCTAAATCAAACAAAGGGTGTCCTCTAGTCGCTTGATCCCAGTCAATAATAGCTTGTGGAAATATCTTTTGCGAAACTAGAGACTTTTTTAATATAATATTATCTAACTTAAAATCATTATGAAGAATAATAAATTCTTTTTCTTCAGGTATATTTTGTAAATTTAATATCTTGAATAATTCTTCCATATTTTTAGATTTTTTATTTCCATGGGCTATAATACCTCTTTTGTGCCACCCGACAAGTTGTCTAGATAAAAAGCCTTCAGGCTTGCCGTAATTTTCTAATCCTACATCTACAGGCTTAATTTCATGCAATTTTACTAAAGTTTCTATAAGCATTTTACCTAATTTTTTTGTATTATCTAATGATTCATGTTCTTCAGGAATAGTCTTGCCATTAATAGTAAAGCCATCTCTAAAATCCATAATATGAAAAGGAGCACCAAATATATTTTGGTCATCACAAAATAATATCGAATTTGGTACAAGATTAAATTTCTTACTAAGAGAGCTCATTACTGTATGCTCTCTTTTCATATCATTAGCTCCTGGAGGTAATGGGCCTAATGGAGGACGTCTTAATACATAAGGTTTATTATTTAAAAAAATTTTATAATTTAAATTACCCATACCATTCTTAAATCTAGAAGGTATTGGATCTAAATTAAGACTAAATTTTTTCAATTTAAGCCATTTAGATAATTTATGCCAATGAGTATCTGTAATTTCTAACATATTTAATTATAAACTATCAATGATTAGCATGTCCTGCATCTATAGCAATAATTGTTCCAGATATATAGTCACATCTCGGAGAAACTAAAAAAGTAGTTAGGTCTGCAACTTCTTCTGCCTTAGCAGCTCTTTGAAAAGGTAAATCTTTAAAAAGTTCTTCCCATCTATTTTCATCATTAAATTGCTCTTTAGCTTTGCCTTTCATCATTGTAATTAGTCTGTCAGAAGTGGTAAATCCAGGATTAATACCTAGTACTCTGATTCCATTTGTAGTACTTCCATTTGATAGAGCTTTTGTAAAAGCCATGAGCCCTGCATTAGCTGTAGTTCCTGCTATATAATTATACATATGTTTTACACCAGCAGATCCAAGAATATTCAAAATTACGCCCTTTTTTATAGTTTTCATCTTAGAATAAATTGCTCTTGTAAGATTTATATATCCAAAAACTTTCAGATCCCAAGATTCTCTCCAAATATCTTCATTTATATCTAATATATTTCCTGGTGGAATAGCACCTGCATTATTAATTAAAATATCGACATTTCCAGAAAATTCAGCAATTTTTTCAGCAGCACCTTTAAGTGATAAATCTATTGCAATTATTTCAATAGATATATTATATTTTTTTTGTAAATCTGATTTTACTGCAATTAACTTATCCTCACTTCTCGCCGTTAATATTAAATTACAACCCTCCGCTGCCATAGACTCAGCTATAGCTTTTCCTATTCCTTTTGACGCTCCTGTAATTAAGGCAGTTTTATTATTTAAATTTAATTCCATTGCATAATCCTTATATATTAGAATAATATTTAATTAGTTATTATAGATTAATTTAAATTATATAGAAAACTACTAATTATGAAAGTAAATGAAAATTGGTTGATACAAAAACCTTCAATATGCTCTAAAGGAGGAGTTGTTTCTAGTCATCATTATGAAGCGTCACAAATAGGTGTGGATATTCTAAATAATGGAGGCAATGCAGTAGATGCTGGGGTTGCTATGGGTCTAGCTTTGGGAATAGTAGAGCCTTGGATGAGTGGAATAGGTGGCTGTGGATATATGCTTTTTCATAATGCTAACAATCAAGAAACTCACGCAATAGACTTTGGTGTTAAGTCATCTAAAAATTTAGATTTGTCGAAATATAAAGTGCTGGACCAAGGAAAAGATAGTGATTTATTTGGTTGGCCCAATGTAAAAGATGACGTCAATATTCATGGTGGTTATTCTATGGCTGTTCCAGGCTATATTAATGGAGTTTCAACGGCTCTAAAAACTTTTGGTTCTATGTCATGGAAAGATGTTATTGAACCAGCATGCAATTTAGCAAAAAGAGGATTAAAAGCTGACTGGTATGCAACTATGAGAATTAATATGGAAGCAAAATTACTTAAAAAATATAAAAGCTCGAGAAATATATTTTTTGAAGATGACTTGCCTATAGTTAGTGAAGATCCAACAAATCTTAAGAGTATTAAAAATATAGGGCTATATAATTCTTATTGTTTATTAAGAGATGAAGGGCCTGAAACTTATTATACAGGAGAATTATCTAAGGTTTTAATAAAAGACTTTAAAGAAATAAATTCTTTTCTAACTCTAGATGATTTATCAAGTTATAAAAGTGAATTAAATATAAGTAAAAATACATTATACCGTGGCTCTGAAATACATGTTGCTCCCGGCTTAAATGCAGGACCATCCTTAATTGATGCTTTAAATTATTTAGAAAAAAACTGGAGGTCAAAATGTGATGATCCTGATAAATATGCATATGAAGAATATTATAAAGCTCTAGAATTTTCTTATGACAAAAGATTAAGAGAAATGGGAGAACCAAAAGAAAACTCTTGTACTACTCATTTATCTGTAGTTGATAAAGACGGTAATATGGTCTCTTTAACTCAAACACTATTATCTGTTTTTGGCAGTCGAGTTGTGTTGCCAGAGAGTGGTATATTAATGAATAACGGCATAATGTGGTTTGATCCTAGAAAGGGTAAACCTAATTCCTTAAGCGCTGATAAAAAACCATTATGTAATATGTGTCCAACTATAGTTTTAGAAAAATCTGGTAAAAAAATAGCTATGGGAGCTTCTGGCGGTAGAAGAATATTCCCAGCAGTATTTCAAATTATTTCATTTCTTATAGATTATAACATGGATTTAAATAATGCTTTTAGTACTCCTAGGATAGATTATAGCGGTGAAAATAGAATATTGGCTAATGAAAATTTAAAGCAAGACATAATTAATAAGTTAAATTATTATAAGAAAACAGTTAAGGTGCCTGATTCAGTTTTTTCTCATTTATTTGCAGCACCAAATGCGGTAATGAGTGATTTTAAGGGGAATAAATATGGAAATGCTTATATTCCATCTCCATGGAGTTCTACATTGTCATCAGAATAAAAATTATTTATAGCAAGCATCAAAAAATGTCACCTCTAGTTTTACTATTTTAATAAATAAATTAGTCACTTTATGTTGTTCAGATACAGTTATTTTTTGAGATGAAATATCTAATTCTTTTGTTATCCAAGCAACAGTTTCCTTAAAAGAGCTATTATTATGTAAAGTTATCCATTCACTTAAATAAAATCTTTTTGGATAAGGTTTTTTCGCATTAGATGCCCAAGCAAAATAAACCCATTCTGCGGCAAGTATAACTGCTAATATTTCTTCATATGTTCCAGTATCTGCTACTTCATGCATCAGCTTAGAAAAATTAGAAATAGCTAGAAATAGCTTTGTGTTAGTTCTTTCTTCTTTACTAACATCTAAGGCATCAAAAGACCTTTGGAAGTAATTATTTTCATCACTAGTAATAGCATATAAAAAATTAGCCCACTTTATTTTAGAGGTCATATTAGGTGATATATAAACTGCTTTTCCTATTAAAGTTACTAAAGTTTCTATAAAGATATAATCTTGTATTATATATTTTTTAAAAATATGATCTTCTAATTTGTCATTTTTAAGTTCATTGGTGAATTTATGATTAGTTGCTTCATTCCATAGCTTACCGCTACAGTTTTTAAGATATTCACTAAATTTTTCTAATTTAGGATTAAAATTTTTATATGTATCAACCATTAACAAAATTTCATTTATAAGGAGTGCCTATCTATCATAATGAAATTATACAGAATATTTTTCTATTATATCCAAATTTGGTTCTGTTCCGAGACCAGGTCCATTAGGTATTAAAATTTTTCCATCTTTATCAATATTGCTTGCTCCGCTATACAAGTCTGCCTTCAAATCAACGTATAGTCTCTCTATTTCACTGTCTGGAGTTAATGCTCCAATTACTTGAAGAGTGGCCATAAAACCTGGGCCAAAGTATGGAGAATGAGGAACTACCCTACAATTATTCTTTTTTATGGCAGCAATTTTTATAATTTCTGATATGCCTCCAACTTTTGTAACACTTGGTTGTAAAATATCAGCTGCATTATTAGATATCATTTCCTCAAACTGATATGCGGTACAGGCATTTTCACCAGAAGCTATCGTGAACCCTTGGTTTCTTAATTTAGAAAGGCCAGAATAATTTTCTGGAGGCCATATTGGTTCTTCTAACCAATATAACTTTGCTTCAGTTAATGTATTTTTAATTTCTTCCATATGATCTTCAGACCAAACACAATTTACATCTACCATTAGCGCAGTGTCTCCAATAGCTTTTCTACTAGATTTAATTGGAGCCATAGTATTTTCATGGAGTTTAATAATATCATAACCTTCATTTTTAGCTTTTAAAGATACTTTTGCTGTCGCTTCTGCATCATTATATAAAAACAAACTTGCATATGCTGTAAGAGATTCAATTTTTAATCCTCCCAGTAGTTCTGCAATAGATTTATTTTCAGCCTTACCTAGTATATCCCATAGGGCAATATCTATACCGGACAATGCAAACATAGTTACCCCATAACGACCAAATATATGAAGCTTTAATTGCAGTTCTTTATTAATTAATTCTATATCATTTTTGCTTGAAATATTTTTTCCAATTAAGTGAGGAATAACCATAGAATGTAATGCTGATTTAGTTGTTTCAATTGAAGTGTACCCAAAAGCTTCACCCCAGCCGATTATTCCTTTATCTGTCTCAATTCTGATTAATAAAGATTTTAAAATATTTTTATCAGCAATAGCAAATGAAGATTCTGGACCTGGATTTTCAAAAGGTAAACCTATAGTTATCGTTTCTATTTTAGTAATTTTCATATTATTCCTTTATGAATTTTGGAGGATGCATTTTAAATATTTCTTCATTTAAATCTGCGCCCCACCCTGGTTTATGAGGAACTATTAGGTCTCCATTTATGATTTCTGGTTTCCATGTTAAAATATCATCTTTCCATGGAACATCATCAGGATCGATTTCCATTACTCTAAAATTTGGAACAGCGGCACAAAAATGGGCACTCATCAATGTAGATAAGTTACCATAAAAATTATGAGGAGCTACATTTGTTTCATAAGCTTCAGCCATTGCTGCAATTTTCATTCCCAACCAAATCCCATTCCAAGGAATATCAATAATAGCTACATCCATAGAGGCATTTTCAAAAAATGGTCTAAATTCTCGAATACCAAATAAAGATTCACATGAAGCAATGGGCGTATTAATTGAATCTCTTATTCTTCTTAATCCTTCTGGATGATAGAGGTCAATTTCAAACCAAGTTAAATTAAGGTCATCCAGAGCCCGAGTAATTTGTAAATATCCTTCAGTTTTAAAATTAAAATTTAGATCAAGATGAATATTAATATTATCTCCTGCACCTGATCTTAAAGCATCTATTTGTTTTCTTAATCCATCTATAATATTACTATCAACATTTAATTCAGGCCAGCCTGATTTTCCTGCAAACCCTTGCATTTCTAATACTGGTGTTTCGCCAAAAGTAAATATATTGGTTTTAAGGCCTTTATATCCTGCATCCTTTACATCTTTTCCTAATTGCTTTAGGTCCGCTAATGACCTTACTTGAGGTTTTTGCATAATCTTAGATAGTTCTTCTGATATTCTGTAAGTTCCACAATGTGACCAATATAAAGGAAGTTTATCTCTTATTGCCCCACCTAATAATGTATGAACAGGCACCTTTAAATATTTACCTTTAATATCTAGTAAAGCATTTTCAATCGCCGCAATTGCTTGTTGAGCAATTCCTCCAGGAGCTTGCCTTGAAGAAGCGTATAAGTATTGATGTATTTTTTCATGCGAAATAGGGTCTTGATTTATTATTTTGCTCATAAATCTACTAATAATAATACTTAATCCAGGACTTCCATAGCATTCGTTATATTCTGATATTCCTGATATATCTTCGTCTGTATTAATTTTAAGAAAAGAAAAATCTCTCCAGCCCGCATTACAATGCTTTATTTCAAAACCTATTATTTTCATAATATTTCCTTTTAAAAAATAATTTCTATTATTTAATTTGATTATTATAATTATAACTGTCAATAAACTTGAAATATTTTTTATTAATACCCACATATCAATTATATATTTTAAATTAAATTATAGGAAAATTTTAATGACTAAAGAAACATTTACTTTTCAAGCTGAAGTTGGAAAAATCTTAGATATTGTTGCGCATTCTTTATATAGTGAGAAGGAGGTCTTTTTACGAGAATTGATTTCTAATGCTTCTGATGCATGTGATAAACTAAGATATGCTTCTATTTCAGATGCGGCTTTATTAAGCAATAATTCTGAATTTAAAATAGAAATAGAAATAGATAAAAAAAATAAAATTTTTAATCTTAGTGATAATGGCATTGGTATGACTAAGGAAGAATTAATTGAATCTTTAGGTACTATTGCAAAATCAGGTACTCAAGCATTTATGAAAACTTTAGAGGGTAAAGAAGATAAAGATGTTAAATCATCTTTAATTGGCCAATTTGGTGTAGGGTTTTATTCAGCTTTCATGGTTTCTGACAAAATAACTGTAGAAAGTAAAAAAGCGGGGTCTTCAGAAGCTTGGTCTTGGACCTCTGATGGAAAAGGTTCTTTTGAAATAGATAGTGTGAAGAAAGAAGAAGTAGGAACAAAAATTATACTATCAATAAGTGATAAAGATAAGGAATATTTAGAAGCGGATAAAATAGAGACAATTGTAAAAAAATATTCTGACCATATTGCTCAACCAGTTACTTTAAAGGCCTCTAAAAAAGATGAAGAAGATAAAGTATTAAATAATGCTTCAGCTTTATGGACAAGAGACAAAAAAGATATAACAGAAGATCAATACAAAGAATTTTATCATCATGTAGGAATGGCTTACGATGATCCATGGTTAACACTACATAATAAAGCTGAAGGTCTTATTAGTTATACTAATTTATTATTTATTCCATCAAACAGACCGATGGATATTTTTAACCCAGATAGAAAAGCTAATTTAAAATTATATGTAAGAAGAGTTTTTATAACAGATGATTGTGAAGGATTAATACCTCCATATTTAAGGTTTGTTAAAGGAATAATAGATACTGATGATATAGATTTAAATGTTAGTAGAGAGATGCTTCAGAATAATCCTGTAGTTGCAAAAATTAAAAGTGCCTTGATAAAAAGAGTAATTACGGAATTGAAGAAAAAAGCTACTAAAGATCCAGAAAGTTATGCAAAATTTTGGGATGCTTTTGGAGCAGTTTTAAAAGAAGGAATACATGAAGATTTTACTAACAGAGATAAAATTCTCGAAGTATCTAGATTTAAATCTTCAGAATCAGAAAATTTAATTTCTTTAGAAGATTACATATCTAGAATGAAAGATGGGCAAGATAAAATTTATTATGTTTCAGGAGAAGATGAAAATAAATTATCTCAAAGTCCTCATTTAGAAGGTTTTAAAGCTAAGGGTATAGAAGTTATATATATGACTGATCCTGTTGATGAGTTTTGGTTGCCAAGCGTTGGTAAATATGCAGAAAAAGATTTTCAATCAGTTACAAAGGGGGGTGCTGACTTAGATAAAATAAAATCTGATAAAAAGGAAGACCCTAAAAAGAAAAAAGAAAATAAAAAAATAGACAAGCTTTTGGCTTCTATAAAAGTTACTTTAGGAGATGAGGTAAAGGAAGTTAAGATATCTGAACGGTTAACTGATAGTGCCGTATGCCTTGTTGCAGGTGATGGAGATATGGACATGCATTTAGAAAAATTACTTAAGCAGCATCAGCAATTAGATACTACAAGCCAAAAGATATTGGAAGTTAATCCAGATCATCCATTGATAAAAGATCTTTTAAAAATATTAGATAATGAAAAAGATAAAGTTGTATTTGATGATGCGTCATGGCTGCTTTTAGATCAAGCTAGAATTATTGAAGGACAACCAGTATCGGATCCTAATAAATTTGCTAGAAGAATGAATACTCTATTACAAAGAGGAATTAGCCTCTAAAAGAGAAAATTAGCTTGATAAATAATAGATAGCAATGTGTTTTTTTTTAATGCAACTAATTATTATTTGCATTTATCTGTATTTGTCTTATATAAGAAATGTTGTTTATTTTTTGTTTCCTCCCAGGAATAAAAAGTCATGGACAGCTATCCCAAAGTTAGCTTTTGCTAACTTTGGGCATAATAAATTATATTAATTTTTATGTAGTTATTTCTTTTTTATATCTTCTATATGCTGAGTTAAGTTTATATAATCAGACATAACTAAGTCAGGATTCAAACTTTCTACAGGAACTTTACTATATCCAAAATTTACAGCTATACTTGGTATATTAGCTTTTTTTGCACAATTAATATCATTATCACTATCCCCAATCATGATTGCTGCTTCTACTTTTTTACCTGTTTCTAAAATAGTGTTAATTAAATGTCTTGGATCTGGTTTTCTAAATTCATAAGTATCTCCACCTGTAATGATGTCAAAAAAACTTGATCCATTTAACCCATTTATAATTCTCTTAGCAAGTAACTCTGGTTTATTGGTGCAAATAGCCAGAGTAAAATCCATTTTCTTTAAATCTTTAAGAGTTTGTAATACATTTGGATAAAAGTCAGTTTTGTTTAATAGGCAATTGTCATATATTTCTAAAAACCGTAATCTTAATAATTCAGTATCAAAATTTTTGATATTAGAATATTTTGTTATTCCTCTTTTTATTAATTCTAATGCTCCATCACCTAAATATCCCATTACTTCTTGTAAAGTAATCTCAGGTATATTTATTTCACTTAATGTTTGATTCAATGCATAACAGAGGTCAGGCGCACTGTTAATTAAAGTTCCATCTAGATCAAAAACAATGATTTCTTTTTTTGTATCCATAACTTTCCTTTAAATATTTTGATTTATGGTTTAACTTCTAAATAATTATTTATAGTAATAGGTAGATATGCAAAAAGAATCAATTTCATTTATAATTCTAGCAGCAGGGATGGGGAACCGTATGCGTAGTAAAACTCCTAAAGTGCTTCATAAACTTGCTGGTGAGCCAATTATCTTTCATATTTTAAGAAAAATATTAAGCCTATCTAAAAAAATTACATTAAAAAAAATTATTGTTGTTTTAGGGCATGAATCAGAATTAGTAAAAAATACTATAAGCGCTTATTTTCCTAATATAGATTTTGCTTTTCAGAGTAATCAATATGGAACAGCACATGCCGTACTTTCTGCAAAAAAAGCTTTAAAAAATACTAGTGGTAAAGCGTTGATTCTTTGTGGTGATACTCCTCTAATAAGTACTAAATTAATATTAGATTTAATTAAGTTAAGTAAAAAAGTGGATTTAGGTCTTTCAGTCTTTAAAGCTGAAAATCCTTTTGGTTATGGAAGAATTGTTTTAAATAAGTTTAATGAAGTTACTGCTGTAATTGAAGAGAAAGATGCAAATAAATCCCAAAAAATGATAAATTTATGTAACGCAGGAGTCTATATTTCTGATATTAATTTATTATTCAGACTTTTATCTAAAGTAAAGCTTAATTCTAATAAAAGAGAAATGTATTTAACAGATATAATAGATATAGCGCATAATAAAAAAATACATATTGGAGCATCTTATTCAGAAGAAATAGAAAATATAGGAATAAATAATAGGGAGAATTTAGCAATGGCGGAAAAAGAGATGCAAAATATTATAAGATCAAAAGTTATGAAAAATGGTGTTACTTTAGTTGCTCCAGAAACTGTATTCTTTTCTCATGATACTAAAATCTCTAAAGATGTTTATATCGCCCCTAATGTAGTATTTGGGCCAGGAGTTAAAATTGCGGAGGGTGTAAGAATAGAGGCTTTTTGTCATTTAGAGGGAGTAACAATAAAGAAAAATTCTATTATAGGCCCATTTGCTAGGTTAAGACCAGGAACTATTTTAGAAGAATCTACAAAGGTTGGCAATTTTGTTGAAATTAAAAATTCTACTATTAAAAAAGGATCTAAAGTAAATCATTTATCTTATGTTGGAGATTCTAATATTGGAGCTAATGTGAATATAGGAGCAGGCGTAATTACTTGTAATTATGATGGAGTTAATAAGAATAAAACAAGTATAGGAAATGATTCCTTTATAGGTTCTAATGTTTCATTAGTAGCGCCTTTAAAGTTAGGGGCAAATACCCTGGTTGGTGCAGGAAGTGTTATAACAAAAGATGTTCCAAGTGATATGTTAGCAGTGGAAAGAAATAAACAATCTAATATTAAGAAAAAAAAGATTAAAAAATCTAAATAAAATAGATTTATTTATGATATTAAAGGTATGACATTTTCATGTGTGGAATAATTGGTGTAGTAGGTAAAAATAAAGCAGAATCTTTGCTATTAGAAGGTCTGAGAAGGTTAGAATATAGGGGTTATGATTCTTCAGGTATAGCCACACTAGTTAATGGAAAAATTGATAAAAGACGAGCTAGTGGCAAAATATCAAATTTAAGTTCACTCTTAAAGGAACACCCATTATCAGGCACCATAGGAATTGCTCACACTAGGTGGGCTACTCATGGAGCTCCTAATGAAAATAATGCTCATCCACATGCAAATGATAAGGTGGCTATTGTACATAATGGTATAATTGAAAATCACATAGATTTACGAGAAGAATTAATAGCGAAAGGTCATGAGTTCTTCACAGATACTGATAGTGAAGTGGTTGTTCATTTAATATCATATTATATTGATGAGGGGTTAGATAACAATCTTGCCGTAAGAAAAGCATTACAAAGATTAGACGGGGCATTTGCCTTAGGTATCTTATTGGCAGGTAGAGAAGATGTATTAATAGCTGCAAGACAAGATAGTCCTTTAGCTATTGGGTATGGAAAAGATGAGATGTATCTTGGTTCAGATGCATTAGCATTAGCTCCTTTAACAGATAGAATAGTATATCTAGAAAACCTCGATATGGCTGAAATAAGTAAAGATGGAATAAATATTTTTGATGAAGAAATGAATATTGTTACAAGAAAAGAAACAAAAACATTAATGTCTGGTAAAGCAGTTGAAAAGGGCGGGTTCAAGCATTTTATGCTTAAGGAAATACATGAGCAACCTACAGTAATTGGAGAAACATTAAAAAGTTTTATAGATCCTCATAATCGAAATATTGTTTTTCCTAAAATGGATTTTGATTTTACTAATATTAAGAAATTATCAATTATAGCGTGTGGCACATCCTCTTATGCAGCAATGGTTGCAAAAAATTGGTTTGAAAAATATTCAAATATTCCTACAGAAGTTGATATAGCTTCTGAATATAGATATAGAAATCATGCTTATACTGATAATGAAGCCGTGATAGTAATTTCTCAATCGGGAGAAACTGCAGACACTTTAGCTGCTCTAAATAATGCTAAGAAAAGAAATTTAAAAACTTTAGCGATAGTAAATGTTTTAGAAAGTTCTATTGCTAGAATTGCCGATGCAACTGTTTTAACATTAGCTGGGCCTGAAATAGGTGTTGCATCTACTAAGGCTTTTACTACTCAGCTTGCTACTTTAGCATGTTTAACATTATATGCATCTGAATGTAGAAAAACATTACCAAAAGATATGATTATTAAACTAGTTGAAGATTTAATAGAACTTCCAGCTTTAACTGCCGAAGTTCTAACAATTGATAATTCATTAAATAAGATAGCACAACAGTTAAAGAATGTGAGAGATGTGCTTTATGTAGGAAGAGGAGTTTCATTTCCTATTGCTTTAGAAGGAGCCTTAAAATTAAAAGAAATAAGTTATATTCATGCGGAAGCTTATGCTGCGGGTGAGTTAAAACATGGACCTATTGCTCTTGTAGATGATGGAGTTCCAGTAGTAGCATTAGCACCTTCTGATGAGTTATTTGCCAAGACAGCCTCTAATATTGAAGAAGTTGCTGCAAGAGGCGCAAAAATAATACTAATTTCTGATAAAGAAGGTATTAAAAAACTATCTAATATTACGCATGTTACATTAGAAATTCCCAAGAGTAATAAATTCATTCTGCCTATATTATATTCTATACCAGTACAAATGTTAGCTTATCATACTGCTGTGATAAAAGGGACTGATGTCGATCAACCGCGCAATCTTGCAAAAAGTGTAACTGTGGAGTAGTTTTATATCGCCCATTTATAATAGAATACTACAAAATCTATTAAAGTCAACACCTAAAACAATCAATAACATTGAATTAAAGTTAGATATAATTTCCAAGATAAATCTTGGAAATGTGGATAGTTATGATGAGTATAGTAAGTTTATAATAAGCGAAGTTATTAGATTAAGGGAAAGAGGATATTCCTATAAGGATATCGCTAATAACTTTAATGATAGAGGAATAAGAAGTAGAAGAAATAAATTCTTTTACAAGAATTTATTAGTTAATAATATGTTGAAGTATAGAAGAAAGATAGAGAGAGAAAGTAGGAAAAAATATTCAATTCAAAATATTAATATTTTTATAAACAATTGATATGGAAAAATTTAATAAATTAAATTTTGAATGAGTATGTGGTGAAATAAAATTTCACCCATTATTCTACCTACCCCTCACCCTATACCATGAATAATGGTTTTTATAATTGGTTAAAATTTAGGCAATTAATTTATTCCATATATTTTATAAGAGAAAGAAATAATGCTACATTACTTCCTAACACAAGAAGGAAGATAGATGGTAGATTATGATTACACAGCACATCAGTATAGAAGTGGTAAGAAGAGATTCGTGCCAAAATCAGACTATGTAAAATACCATGATGGATATTGGTATCCTGTAAGAATGTCTACTTATTTGTATTGGTTCAAATTCTTACAAGAAGCAGAGTTATCAAAAGAGTTTGAAGTAGATTGGAAGAAGTATAAAGCGTGGGGTAAAAGAGAAGAGATAATGGATAAGATATTTCCATTAAACTTTATATGGGAATTTAAGAAACAATTTTTCAGTGAAAAATGTATTGAATTATTTGGAATGAAAGAGAGAGATGGAATTCCTAAATTTGGAATGATAGATAACAAAACACCTAAAAGAGATACTTTAAGAAGACAGTTACTTACTTGGATGTATAGAGAAGAAACACCTTATGAATATCCATTAGAAGATAATAAGAAATCTTGGGATATAGCATTGAAAGTATTGTGGCATGAGAAGAATAGATTAATACCTTCACCATACTTTGATTTATGGAGTCAATTACCAAATAATGAATGGGATGATAATACATTCATTGAAATAGGAAGCAGTAGTAATGATATAAAAGTTACTGCTCAGAATTATGTAAGTAGAGACTTAAAACAAGCAAGAGAGATACTGAAAAACGTATCTAATGGAATCTTTCCTAGATAACTAAAACTAAGTCATACTCCCCCTTACAGCAGAAGTTTGTATAGTCATTCCTTGATATTGTTAGTCATGTTTAATTAATAGAAAGGAAGAAAACATGACTAATATAATAACTAACAACACACCACCAAAAGTAAACTTGATACAAGGCACGAATATAGAAACTATCCTTAATAATTTAGGTAAGTCAGTAATCGTGAATGAGAAAGTTTACGCTGATAGAAATGCTAAAGATGGTAGAAAACGTTGGGAGAAAAAGAGAGATAAAATTCTCGCTAGTATCCAACACGAAATTAATATCTTTAGTAAAGAAGATGAAGCAAAAAGAAAAGAGTATATCAATTATTGGGGAGATGAGAATTCTCTTAATAAAGATAAATTCTTTTCTCATTTAGAAGAAAGCGATTCTATTGGAGATAAGAATGTCTACAAAAGAAGAATTGTTAAAGCAGAATACAGTTACATTAATAAAGAAACTGACGCTTTTAAGGAAGATGGAGTAACTAAGAAAACTAAAAGAGTTAAAGATAAAGTTTTAGGTTACGAAGTTGATATAATGGTGGGTAAAACACCTTTATTAGGAAGTATCATTGATACAAAAACTGATTCTGAGACAGGTGAAGTATCACCAAAATCATGAAAGAGGATGGCAATCACGGTAATCACGCTCATTAAAATATGAAGGTAAAGGAAGCTGGTGGAACAAAAATCCACCAGCTTTTTTCTAATCATTTAGAGTGTTTGTTTCGGTGTAACGCATACATACCCAATACGCACATGCTAATTGCAATAAAAAATTCGATCACTCTGATGATATTCATCGCATCAATGGCCCATGCCGTTGAGAGAGCCATAAGTAAAGTCGTGGCAAAAATTGCGATAATGGGTTTGTAAGTCGTGCCTTCCTGTTTTTTTCCGAAAAATTCTTTCAGATCATCATGTCCACCGATACGTTCTCCATCAATAAAAGTTTGCGGCGTTGTCTTTACATCATGCTTTTCTTTAAATGCATCTGTTTCTTCGCGGCTGGTGATGTGATGATCTTCAACCTCGTATCCTTGAGTTTTTAAAAGATCGATTGATTTTAAACCATACGGGCATATATGCTTATCCATGACCATACGATATACAGTTGCTTTTTTTGTCATTTTAAAAATCTCCTTTTTTATAAAACGCGCTGCTTTGTTTGCTGTTCCAAATAACTTTGTGAAGCCTTCTCGCCAAATCTCCAGAACACCAATGGGGTAACGATAAGGTTCAAAAGCGTAGAGCTGAACAGACCTGAGAAGATCACGATCGCAACAGGGCTAAGAATTTCTTTTCCTGTTTCACCTGCAGCCATTACGAGTGGTGTAAGGGCAAGCAGTGCCGTTAATGCAGTCATAAGCACTGGCACAAGCCGTTCTTGTGTTCCACGCTTTAGCATTTGAAGGTCGAACTTTTCTCCCTCATATTTCATGAGATGGAGATAATGTGAGATCATCATAATACCGTTACGCGAAGCAATACCTGTAAGCGTTACGAACCCAACCATGGTTGCGATTGAGAACACGCCGCCTGTCATATAGATTCCAATCACTGCGCCAATGAAAGAAAGTGGAATTGCGAGCATGACTTGCAAACTTAGGCTTACTGAACGGAAGTTGGTGTAGAGTGCAAGAAACATTCCTAAAAGCGAAAAAATACTCAAGATTAGGATATTACGCTGTGCAGTGGCTTGGCTTTCAAATTGTCCACCATAGCTAATATAATATCCCGATGGCAGCTCTAGCTTTTCATCGAGTATGGTTTGAATATCTTCAACGACGCTAACTACGTCTCGGCCTTGTGTATTAGCTTGCACAACCATACGGCGGTTTACGCCTTCGCGGTTAATCAAGTTTGGTCCTTTAGCTTCCTCGATATCCGCAAAGAGTTGGAGGGGAACGACATTACCGCGCAGTGTTTCAAACGGAATTTTACCGATGGCCTCTTTATCCTCTCGCGCTTCGTCATTCAAGCGTAGAACGACATCGAACAAACGATTGCCATCAATGATGCTGGTGACGGTTTGCCCTTGCATTGCAAGTTCTGCATGTTCAGCTGCTTCGCCAATCATTACGCCATGTTGCTTGGCTTTATCACGATCAAAATTCACATGAATTTGGGGAATCAACAGTTGTTGTTCCATTTGTAAATCAGCAATGCCTTCAACGCTTTTAACCAGATCCTGTACTTCGGCGGCTTTGGCTCTTAGCACATTCAGATCATCACCAAAAATTTTAATTGCAATCTGCGCCCTAATACCAGAGGTAATGAAATCTATGCGGTGCGAGATAGGCTGACCAATATTGATAATAACACCGGGAATTGATCCAAGTTTCTCACGAATATCTGCAACGATCTCTTCTTTATGCCGGTCAGATGGTTTTAGCGTCACTTCCAATTCTGTGGAGTTGACACCAAGCGCATGCTCATCTTCTTCGGCGCGACCAGTTCTTCGCCCAGTATCGGCAACCTCGGGAATCTCATGCATAAGATTTTCAGCCAAAATACCGAGACGGTTGCTTTCTTCTAACGATGTTCCGGGGGGTAATGTCACATTGATTGTAAAACTGCCTTCATTAAATTCTGGCAAAAATTCACGCCCAAATGTCGGCACAAGCATTAAAGCTCCTAAAAACAACACGGTGACAATAGTCAAAACAGCCTTGGGTCGAGGCAAAGCGAGGTTTAAAACCTTACTATGTCCTGCTTTTAGCTGCCTTACCAACCAACCATCTTTCTCATCCTCCATACGCTTCATCTTCGGCAAGAGGTAAGAGCATAGGGCTGGTGTCACAGTAAGCGAAACGAGCATTGAGGCCACAATTGCGGTGATGTAAGCCACCCCAAGAGGGATGAAAACTTTTCCTTCAAGACCGCTCATCGCAAAAAGTGGCAAGAAAACCATAAATACAATAATGGTCGAGAAAAAAATTGAGTTCCTAATCTCTTTAGAGGCTTTAAATACTACACTTAAAGCTGGCTCTTTATCCTTTTTATGTCTGTTTTCTCGTAATCGCCTAAATACATTTTCAACATCGACAATTGCATCATCAACCAACTCCCCAATAGCTACAGCAAGCCCCCCAAGTGTCATGGTATTAATGCTCATACCAAACCATTTAAAGATGATGAGAGTTACCACGATAGATAAAGGAATGGCCACTAGCGTAATTGCAGTTGTCCGGAAATTCAGTAAAAATAAGAACAGGACGATTGCCACCAGAATAGAACCATCGCGTAAGGCCTCGATGATGTTGTGGATAGCGTTTTTAATAAAGTCAGCCTGCTTGAAAATCTCAGGGTTGAGGATAATACCTTCGGGTAATGATTTCTCAATAGAGACGAGTTCTTTTTCAATGCGATCAGTCAAACCAATCGTATCTGTTCCCGGTTGTTTTGAAACCGCAAGCAATACACCTGCCTTACCATTAACAGACGCGTCACCGCGTTTCGCGATTGGTCCAGCCAGTTTAACCTCTGCAACATCCGCAAGCGTAAGGGCGGGCATATCAGGCGAAACCTCTTTCGCAATGACAGTTTTTTCTAGATCATCCAGAGACCTAATAAGACCTAAGTTACGAACTGAATGCTCCTGATATGCATTTAATAAAAACCCACCAGTCGTGTTCACATTTGCATTTTCTAATGCCTCACGCACCTGATGCAAAGTAATACCATGGTTAAGCATTTTCTGGGGATCGACCAGTACATGATACTGTTTTAAATCACCGCCAATCGCCGTGATTTTTGATACACCACTAATGCCTAAAAGTCGTTGTTTCACATCCCAATCAGCAATTGTTCGTAAATCAAGGGGGCTGATATCGGGGTTTTCAGATGTAACACCAATAAACATTACTTCGCCCATAATTGAGGACACAGGCCCCATGATGGATTGAACATCATCTGGCAAGCTACCTGCAACTTGGTTTAGTTTTTCGCCAACAATTTGCCGAGCAAGATAGATATCCTTATCCCAATCAAACTCAACATATACAATGGAAAAGCCAATAGATGATGATGATCGCACCATTGTCACGCCGCTTGCACCATTCATGGCAGCTTCTATGGGAAAGGTTACAAGAGTTTCGACTTCCTCAGGAGCAAGACCGTGTGCTTCACTAATAATTGTGACGGTTGGGCGGTTTAAATCAGGAAACACATCTACGGGAAGTGTCCGTACAACCTGAAAACCGTAAACAGTCATGAGTGCCGCGATAGTGATCACCAAAAGGCGATAATTCAGGGCAAAACGTATAATTGTATCAAACATATTTTATTCCCCCCTTAATGCTTATGATCGCTGTGATCATCATGATTATCTGATTCAGTTTCATCGCTATGATCATGGCCGTCATCATGGAAGTGGTCTTCTTGTTCATCATGCGATTTCTCATCATCTGAATGTTCCTGAATGCCACCAACAAACATGTATTGCAGTTGGTAGTTACCGTTTGTTACAACGCTTTCATTGGGAAATAATCCACTTTTTATTTCAATATGATGGCCTGTCTTTACACCGACTGTAACATCGCGTTTTTCAACTTCTTGTCCTTTGATCACATACACAAAGTATGATCCTAATTCTCCAAGAACAGCACGTTTAGGCACGGCCATAACTGGTGCATCCGCAGCTGTAAAAATTTCCATCGTTCCTTGCAATCCGGGTTGAATATCACCCTTTGGTGTATCAATCAGTGCAAAGATAGAAAATGTCCTACTCTCGGGATCAATGACGCGATTAATGCGCTGGATTTTACCTTCAATATGCCGATCAGGGGCAATATCAAGATGAAGCTTTGCTTTTTGTCCAACTTTCAAGATTTGAATATCGGGTGTTTCGTAAGCTACACCACGAACTAGCATCTGTGATGCGTCTCCAATTTCAAGAATATCGCCACCCACATCAACGATTTCACCAACACCTGCACGAAGATTTAAAACAAACCCACCCATCGGCGCAGATAAAACCACATTGCTATTCCCGACACTGACAGGCTCAAGAGTGACAAGACGTTGTCCTTTTTTAACCTCTTGACCAACTTTCACAGCAATATCAATAATTTTACCACCAAAACGTGGAGAAATGGACGCTTTTTTCTCAGGCAATAACTCTGTAAATGCTAACATATCAACCGCTTGTGCAATGGGTAAAAATTCAACTTTTGCAGACTGAATACCAAGGTTATTCATTTGCTGATCGGTCAAATCAAAATGAGTCGCTGGACCTGAACCACCAGCAAAGGCACTTTCACCGTGATCATGTCCTGGTCCTGCGTAGGCGGGGCTTATAAATGCTACGAGAAAGAGTGTGAGTAAAAGTTTTTGCATGATTTTATTCCTTTATGTCCGCAAGGCTTTGACCGATTAAGCTTTCAAGCTCGATCCGCGCCTCAATAGAATTTAAGTATGTTTGTAAGGCTTCTCTTTGTACGTCTGTAATGCGCTCACGCATTTGAAAAAGATCAAAGATAGAAGCCTGACCACTTTCAAATTTCTTATCTGTGAGCGATTGCACATCATTCCATGACGGAACAATTTTATTGCGATAGGTGGAAGCCGAAATTTGCGTGGCCATGGCTTGCTCAAAAGAGGCCGCCAGCACATTCGCAAAATTTTGTTCATTTAACGCATTCAAATTGCTTTGCGCCAAGCGGCGTTCCGCATTGGCTCGGGATAGCTCGGCATTATTACGATCCCAAATCGGAATAGCTATATTCACGCCAAATAAGATTGTGGTGCTATCGTCATCAAAATCACGTTCGATCACAGCGCGAGGCGCAAATTCAGGAAAGCCTGCATCTTGCCGTGCTACATTATAGCGGCGTTCTGCTAAGGCTTTACGGCTTTCCAGCAAACTACGAACAGAGCCTTCATGACCCGCAAGGGACGTTAATTCTGCAAGCGCAGGAATTTCAGGGCTTTTAGGGCGTGTTGCATCAAAACTCGTTTGATCCATTCCAGCCATGCGCAACAGATTCGCCGCGCCGTTTGTTTTACGGGCGCGAACAACACGAAGTTGTTCTTCCAAGCGCAAGGCTTCGGCTTTGAAGATTTTGGCGTCTGCCGCATCAACGCGTCCTTCTTTTGCAGCGCGTTCAATCAGCTTTTGTTTTTTACGAGCATAGCTGGCGTTTTCAGATAAAAGATTTTCCTGCTCTTGTAGGGCCCAATAGGAGGCGTAGCCACGAGTTATAGAGTGAATAAGCTCCAACATTTGTGCTTTCTGCTCAATGCTAGCAGTGCGGCGCAGTGCATCAGCATATGATCCGCGTGATCCAAAATTCGAAAGCCGCATTGGCTGTTCGAACTCAAGACCAACTGAGCGCGAAGAGTTATCTTCAATTGCTGTAAAATCAATTTCGGCTGAGGGGTTTTGTAAAGTTTCAATTTCAAAAGCCTCAGCGTCGGCATCCGCTACGCTGTTTAAGATACGTGCTGTTTCGGGGCTGTTTTGAAGGGCTTGCTTAATCACTGTTTCTAGTGAAAGCGTTTCTGCTTTTGCTGCTTGAATAGGCGCAAACAAAGCAACCAGCAAGATTATATATAAATATTTCATTGTTATTTCCGTCTTTAAATGTTCATAGAAAAACGCAGCCCTAAACAGAGCTGACGCAAAATGCAGGCACAATTAGCCTGCGAACATTAAATACGGGGGGGGCGTTTGAGGCCTAAAACGAAGGCAGAATCATTTTGATCAATGGATGTAACAGCACTCTGCTTGCTTGCATTGAGTGCCATTTTAACAGGTGTTGTCGAAGTGGCCATTGAATGAGAATGAACACAACAGCAATCATCGCAAGCGCTCTCATCGTGGTTTTGACCCTGATCAGAATGACAAGGCTCATTATCCACGCTATTATTTTGATCCATTTGATGATGAGCACAGGTGTGACTTTCCGCAGAAGCATGAGCCATGTTGGCGAAGCTTCCTGCAGTAAATGCAAACAATAATGCTATCAAAATGAAAATACGCATATAATTAGAATATAATTTATTGCTATTTGATGCAAGACATAGTTAATGTTTTGCGAATGTTCGTTTCGGGGTATCCCTTACACACATAATCAGATACATAGATACATTTAATAAGGTATAAAGCTAGAAAAACAGCCAAACCAATTAAATGTCAGATACAAAAAGCGTCCTCTTCGGGGGCGCTTTTTTTCCATTGGATTATTTTTTACCAGCCTTCGTCATTTTTCCCTCCAATCGGGTACCAGCAAAAAAGATGAAAATTATTTCGTCGTTTTTGGGCAGGTTTGCAGACCTATTCAATACAGGCAAAAGTGAAAGGAGTTTATGAAATGTCGAAAGAGAAGAAATACAGAGAAAACAACTTGATAAAGAACGGTTCTGAAGCGTGTATGGCTTCAGGAGGTAGCTATATGAAAGAAGATCAGACATGGCAGTTTTTATCGCAATTACTTGCTGATAGTCAGCCCCAGAGCATGGATTTGTATCTGGTACGGCAATATGCACGCCTTCGCCTGTGTGATGTGGGTTTGCTGCGCGCAGAATATAAGCACATCTTTAAGAAGTCCTGTCCGCACAATCTCTACCGAGAGGCCATAATCAGCCGATTGATGGATCATTACATCAGTGGAGAGCAAAACGACAACCCTTTGTCAAAAGCATCTCAAGGCTCAAACACAAAGTTCCCAGATGGCACGATCATCACGAAAAGATACAAAGGCGAGGATCACATCATTGAATGTATCAACGGTGGGTTTTCTTACAGGAATATCAAGTTCAAAAATATCACTGCCGTG
>Ga0209505_1000506_pt1 | contig 30618 bp, 17 predicted proteins | sample COGITO_mtgs_1103_2_FD_184794 | JGI IMG/M metagenome (GOLD analysis project Ga0209505, IMG submission 184794) | Pelagic marine microbial communities from North Sea - COGITO_mtgs_110331 (SPAdes) (version 2) | ecosystem: Environmental > Aquatic > Marine > Epipelagic ... | reverse complement strand
GATGATGATGATTGTAACGACTTTGCGGATGAACAGGTCGACTTTGCCCGTCGTAAAAAAAGTGCTCTCGTTCGCGATTTTGAGCTCTTGATAAACATCGCTTTTTGCCTCGTCGTCGTCGTCATCCTCAAAGGTGTTGTCATCGTCGTCGTCGTCATCATTCCGCTCCTCTCGTGTTATAGCGTTCTGTTCTCTCTAGTATTTAATATAAGGGGATTTGGAGTGAAAAAAGTGGATAAAATCTCTCGTTCTTTTGGGGCAAAAGCGAAGGAAAAAAAAGCTGCACTTTTCACACGAACAGAGACGTATTCCTCTTTTCTACTAGTACTCTTTCTTTTCATTCGTGCGCGTCGACAAGACCGGGAAACCGACAGATAGTGCAGGCGCATTTTGTGTCATGTCCTCCTCTGCTCTGGCATCTGTTTCCTCCTCGGTGTTCGTCTCTGAGTGCGGCAGGACAAAAACAAACGGGAATCATTTTGGGAAGAGGATGCAGCGGAAGCAATCTTGGAAAAAAAACGATCGATTCGTGCGCGTGAAGCAGCGGATGAGGAAGAAGAACACGACGACGACGACGATTCAGACGACGGAAACGAAAGCGGAAGCGACAAAAACGATGCGAGAACAACGGCGAAAAGACGAGCGACGGAGAGAACGGAGCAAAGATTTCAACCTCTCGCCTTCGCACTCTGCGTCGGAACGGAAAAACTGGTTCCCAGTCGCGTTTAGCAAAAACGTCAAGTTTAATCAGATGATCCCTTTTGATTTGTTCAACGTGCCGTGGGTTTTATTTCGAACGAAAGAAGGCCAAATTGGATGCGTGAAAGACGAATGCGCGCACAGAGCGTGTCCGCTCTCGCTCGGGGTGCAAGTGGAAGAGGGGCACATTCAGTGCGCGTACCACGGGTGGGAGTTTACCACGAGAGGGGAGTGCGTGAAGATGCCGTCGTGTAAGACGGTGTTGAAAGGCGTGTACGTGGACGCGTTGAAGACGGTCGAGCACGACGGGATGGTGTTTGTTTGGGCCGGGGATGAGGGGGAGGAAGTGCCGGATGAAAAGGATCCCAGGCATCCGACGAACTTGTACGTCGGGGAGAAGAGTTTACGAGCGCCGGGTGGAGGGAGCGTGAACGGGACGCCGTTTTTAACGTGCGCGGAGATTGAGTTGGAGTTTGAAAACGAGTGCGACGTGCTGACCGAACGATTGTTTACGTTGACGCAACGGGCGGTGAATAAAGCGAAATTGGTCGAGGAAAAGACGGGGAGTTTGGAGAAGATTTTTGATTTGGTGGACGTGAGCGCGCAAGTCGCCAAGGCTTTGCGATGGGGGTGGCGGCCGGTACCGAACGAGATTAAATTTGTTCCGAGTAGCGCGTTGGTCAGTTCAATTGATATTCAGAGGATGTATGGGGACTCTATTCCGAGACGAGTGCATCAAGTGCACGTGTGTTTACCGTCTAGACCGGGTAAGACGCGAGTTTTGTTTCGAATGGCGTTGGATTTTTTACCCGAATCCGCGATGGTGGCCGATAAGGTTTGGGAGAACTTAGCGAGGCAAATTTTGAAGGAGGAGTTGAACGACGTCGAGGAGTGCGAGATTGACGGGGAGTGTCCGCTGATGAGCGTGGACGAGGAAGAGGCGATGGGGGATTATTTAAGTTACCGCTCCTCTCTGAAGAATAATAATAGTTCAAGTAGTAGTAGGTCATCTAGTAGCGGCGGTAAGGAAGAAGAAGAAAAAGAAGAAGAGGCGCAGTAGAGAGAATTTCAGAGAGAGAGGACGATGATTATGGTTATTTATAATAATAATATGTATTGCGCAGCTACCATGGTACACGTATAACTAAGTATGTTCTTCTAGTGAGGATGATTCACATTATCGCAGCGAGAGACTCGCGCTCGCGACTTTGTTCTTCTTCTTTAACTTCTTCGTCGTCTTCTCCGTCGTCGTTCCCTCGTCGCTCTTCCTCTTGACAAACTTCATAAACTCATACGTCACCCATAACTTCCCACCAAACGTGATTGGTTTAATAAACGCTCTCAGCGTCAAACTCTCCGCTAACGCAACCGTCAGACGCGTCGGATCGGTTTTCGCTAACATCGGTATTCTTTCCACCGCTCGGCGCGCCGGTTTCGAAGACGTTTCCAGCATTTTCAGGAACACCGGTTGGACGTTGTTTTTAATCACGTGCACGTTTGCAAACGGTTGGCAGAGCGTTTTTGACGGTTGAATGCCGTACGCGGCGACCCACGTGGACGCGGCGAACGCGATGGAGAAGATTTCGTGGAACCTGTTTTTACGTAAATTGTTGTTTTACGTTGTTTTATCCGCGTCGAAGCAGCGCACGTTAAAGAAGAGAGAAATGGTATCAGAGCGCGTCAACATCATCATCATCATCATCCGATGATGATGGAATATATTTCAGAAGAAGAAGACAACAAAGAGAACAAAGAAGAAAACAAAGAAAGCACGCACGCGAACGCCAGCGGGATATCTCTCGCGGTCAGGCCTTTGTCGAGAAAGTATTCCTTGATCCTTCCCATTCTTCTTCGTTTCTTCAGGAGTCGTGAGAGAGGTAGTCGCAGGGAGTAGAGATATCTTTTCGTGGTGTCTGTCTTTTTTCTCGTTTTTTTTTACTCGCTTTAAACTTTAGGGTGTTCAACCCTAGCCTTTTTGACGAGACCAATTTCCGCAAATTTACGACGAACACTTATTTGCGCGCGCAAGAAAGCGCTCTTTACTTTTTTATACGCGCGCAAAAAGAGAACAAAAGTCTCTCAGACGGAGAAAGAAGAGGACAGACAGAGAGCGAAAAGTGACTTTTTCTGTTTCGTGAAAAGAGTGCGATTGTTTTGGTCTCTGAGAGTTGTTTCTGTGAATTATATAGCACACATCAAATCACAAAAGCCGCGGCGAAGAGATACGAGGATGGAGGACCACGAATCCGCGACGTTAATGACTGCAAACGACGACGAACGCGTCGCGCTGCTTCTCAAAAGCGGCAGTAAAAGAATGATGACACCCGTATCGTCATCATTCACACAAAAAAGAACCGCCGCTCCAACGATGAAAGCGGTATCGATCGCGTGCTTCGTCTGTTTCTGCGCATTCGCATTCGTGAGTCGTAATCACCCTTTGAAGACGTATTTGGAAAATCGACTCATCGTGCAAACGCTCGGGGTGAAACCAAGCGACGTGGCGTCGTCGTCATCGTGCGAAGATATCGTGGAACGAGAGACACAAGCGATGACGTTTTACGCGACGGATTTATTCGGGTGGTCGCCGTTCGTGGAGACGAGATTGGACGCGTCGTACAAGAGGCGAAGTTTGAAATACTCTTTGAGTAGGAGCTCGGCGAGCGCGGCGGAGAGCTCGGAGCCGTCTGAAAAGGAAGAAGAAGAAGAAGACGAAGACGAAATGGTGGCAATCGCGAGTCCGACGGAAATTGAGAACGAGGTTGGTGGGACGGACACGTCGGAAGACGAGAGAGGGGAGAGGCAGCAGCAACAGTTGGTCGTCGCCGGGAGCGAAGAAGAAGAAGAAGAGGTAGAAGGAGAAGAGGCTGCGACGACGACAGCGACGACGACTGACGAAGATAATAACGATGCACCCGATGACGATGAATCAACCACAAAGACGACGAGTGAAAACGAAGAAGACGGAGAAAGCTCCGTGGGAAGAAAAGAAGTGCGAGAATACGAAAACGAAGACGAAGAGAGCACCGAAAAAGCCGCCGCGGAGAAGTTGGCAAACGCGAAAGAGCTGCTCTTTGTTCCTCCAGACAAGACGCCGTACAGGTATGCGTTTATCGATTGGTTAAAGCCGGCGTTACAGGACGATCCGCGGATTGCGAATCACATCAATGATGCCGATATGGTGTTGTTTACGGATTCATTCGCGGATGCGAATCCGTACATGGCGAAGTTTTTACACGAAAACGACGTCGAGGACGAAGAATCGCGAGCGAAATGGTGGTCGGAGCAAAAAGACAACTCGAAAGTGTTGGCGCAAAACTTGTTCTCGAGAATGTCCAAGGAAAAAGATCAAGCGAGCAGAGCGGTTGCATTTTCGAACTTTTTGTTCCCGTCTGAGCGTTTTATTTTGCGTGAAAAAGACGAGATTGGAGTGCCGGAATACGCGCAGGTCGGCAGCGACGCCGTGGTGGGCGATAACAAGAAGAATTCGAACGTCTTCATAGCTGTAACGGATGTTTCGCCGGCGCATATTTGGGAAAAAGCGTACAAGACGAACGGTATTGCCATGCTCGTGCCTTTTACCGCGAATTCGGACATTGCTCGAGCATCGCTGAAGTTGAAAAATAATTTTTTCTACGAGCGCGAACGACCGGAAATGTTTTACACCGGCGACTTGGAGTTTCTTCACGACACCATGCAAGCGCCGATGAAAAACTTAATCAGCGCAGAAGGTCAGAACATCCACTTGGGTAAATCGAAATCGTTGAACTCCGATAACGACGTCAAAGATTACGCCGAAGGCTCCTTGCGTTCGTCGTTTTGCTGGATTCCGAGATCGTACGATAAGGCGCGATTTGAGACGTCGACGAGAGTCATCGACTCGATTGCAGCCGGATGCATCCCAGTCGTTGTCGTTGATTCGATCGCGGAGTCTCTCCCATTTAAGTGGGCGGTGGATTATAAATCTTTCATGTTGCAAGTGCCGGAAAAAATCTTCGTGGAGAACCCGTTGGAAGTCGCGGAGGCGGTTTCTAAAATTTCATCCAACGCGTTGCAAGCGATGCGCTCGAAAATGTTGGACGCGAGAGCGAAACTCGTCTGGAACGACCGAAACGATGCCGGGGATGCGTGCGATAAAGATACGGGTCGATGCTCGTTAGCGCCGAAATTATTTTTGGACGAGATATTGTATCGCGTGAAGCAAAATAACGCGGAGATTCAATCCGCCATGTGCGACAGACGCACGGACGGAGATGGGAGCTCAGATTGGGTCGATGGCGGCGTGTGGACTGGCGAGAAACTCTGTGCACCGTGGTTGGCAAAGACTGGATTGTGCAAAGCCTCAAAGAAAGATTCAGAACGCGAAGAGAGAGAAGAGAGTGCGTCATCGAAGGAGGAGGACGGGGGAGAAACAGCCGCGGAGAAGGCCGTTGACGCCACCACCAATGAAGAAACAGACGAAAAAGCTCCGGAATCTGGAGGAGAAGAACAGGTTGACGAAAAAGAAGAAAAAGAAGGAGAAGAAGAAGCTGGGTCCAGCAACAGTTTTGACATCAACGAAGAACTCGAAGCGGCGATTTCGGGGAAGTCTCGAGCGGAAAAAATGGAAGAAATCGAAGCGGAACAAAAGGCCGCCTCGGAAAAGGAGAACCTCAAGAAGGCGCGGAAAGAATCCGAACGCAAACAAATCGAGGAAGCATTGAAACGCCAAGAGGACGGAAACTACGAGTTGGAGGAGGAAAAGTCAATCAAAAAAGAAGATTTGAAGGAAGAAATCGAGGAACAACCTGAAACGGCGGAGGAAAAGATGGACACGAGCGCTATGGAGAGCAGCATCGAGGATGAAATCGCGGCGACGGTACAACCAGAAGCTAAGATTAGTACGCCTTCGAACGACTCAATCGCGAGTGAGGGAGAAGAAGAAGAAGCCGGTTCTGATGTAAAAAAGGAGAGCGACGACGAGCAGGAAGCGAGAGAAGAAGAGGAACGCAACACGAGCGCGATGGAAAGCGAGATGGAAAGCAACATCGAGGACGAAATTGCCGCGACGGTACAACCATCCGCCGTAATCACCAGTGCTGCTGCCGAAGAAAGTAGCGAAGAAGAAAAAGAAACAGGAGGTGAAGAAGAACAACAGAAGGAGAAAACGCCCGAGGAAGAAGCGCAAGATCTCGCCGAGGACTTCGCCTCCGCCTCCGATTCCGGCCAAGACTCCAAATCCTTCGGCGAAGACTTGTACAACAAACTCATGGGCGGCAACTCCATCAAGAGTGCCACCACCGACGATAGCACAACGTCATCATCACCAACATCTAGCGCCTCAACGGAAGACAACACCGGCATCGATTTAGACCAGTTCGAGACTTCGTCCAAAAAAGCCTCGGACGTCGAGGACGGAGACCCCGACGGCGACGACGCTTCGCGCGACGACGCCGACGACGGCTGGTCCAGCTCTTTGGACAACGAATCCTACTAAAACGTAATACTACGAATACTACTACTAACACTACTACTAATAAACGCCGCATTTATATGTAGTAAAAGGCGTGTCCGCGTTGTGCTCTCGTATATATTTTTCTCGAAGCTTTTACCGCTTACGCAAAAATTCAAAAGAACACAAATCATCAATCATTTGTTTCATCTCATCATTGACAATTGACGTCATCATCCATTCGCTTTGGCGACGTTTTTAACGAAATATCTTTCGTCGTGCCTCGCGCTAATCTTTCCTCACATAACTCGCTTTGCGCGCGCGAATCAACACCCAAGCAAAATGCATCACTCGTCGTCAAAATCGCTTTCCTCGTGCTCCTCTCGTTCTTCCTCGTTTGCCCTTCCTCCGTCGAGGTGTAAGACGAAGGCGCACGCATCCTCGAGACGAGGACATCGAACGCCCACGACGCAGGCGATTTTTGGTCTCTTCGAAGGAACGACGACGACGAAAACGAACGACGACGACGCTTTGAAGAAGAAGACGGAAACGACGAAAGGAAGTTCTCCACCTCCTGAAATCTCGCAGACGTTGCAATCCTTGGACGACTTACTCGGCGAGGACCCGAAAATTATCGAGGAACGTAAGGCGGACGAAAGAGCGAAAGCGCAGTACGCGTTGCAGCAAGAAAAAAAAGAAAGGAAAGAAGAGACGAAAAAAATGAACAAAAAACGGTTCGAGAAGTTTCAGTTCGCGGTGAAACAATCGACGTCGATACAACGGTTACAGGCGGTCTTTTTGGAAGGTTTTTTACTCCCGAACGTTGCATCGTCGTCGTCGTCTTCGAGAGAAGAGAAGATGGAGTTCTTTGAGTTACCGAGCGAGATTATCGATCCGAGAACCGGGGATCGATTGAAGGCGAGCGCGAAGGCGTCGTCTTCGTCTTCGTCTTCGGAGTCGACTGGGGAGGAGGACGCGACGACGACGACGATTACGAATAGCACGGTGAATAGATTACCCGGGGAGTTTCAGATTCCGATTATTCCTTACGGACACGTGGTCGTTCCAGGAGCCCGAGCGAAATTGAACTTGTTCGAGCCGAGATGGTTGACGCTCTTTTCGAAACTGTTGAAACCAGAAGACGCGGAGGAAGATCGAACGATTTTGACTTCTCACGAATGGGGGGGCAGTCGAGACGCGAAAACGATTGATTTTAGCAAAGTTGAAATGATAGCGGATTACGAATCCGGCGAGAGACGGTTCGATATCGTCCCCGGGGCGAACCGGTACCCGGAAGACGGCTTTGTGGGTACGAACGCGTTTGGCGCGGTGTACAGAGGCATCGACGGTAAAATTGCCGGTTTAGGCGTCAAGATGGAAATCGAAGCGCACGATGTCGCAGTGGACGGAATTTTACTCTCCGTGTGTGCTCGTGCGAGCGCGAATAGGTTTAAAATTTTGCGCGTCGTCCAAACGGAACCGTACATTATCGTCGACGCTGTGCCGTACGACGACGATTTTGCCAACGCGTCCATGGACGAGGACGTCTCCGAGGCTGAACAAAATTTACTCGACGCCTTGGAAACGTTGAAATCCAACGACAACTATTACTACGAAGCCGTTGGATTACAGTACGACGAAGATCCATCGACTGGAAAGATTTCGGTGAAGAAACTCATCGAACCCGAGTTTAAGTCCTTCACGTTCTCGGAAATCTTTTTGTACAACAAAGACGACGTCGCGTTACAAATCCTCGCGAGCAAATCTCCAAAAGAGCGCGCGGAAATCGTCACCAACATCGCCAAACAAATGAAAGCTGGAATGAAGTTCGGCTTAAACCCTCGAAACGCTCGCGTGTTGAGAATTTTGACCTTTTGGGGGTCTCTCTTTGCCATCGGAAGCGGTTTGACGCTCGTGCGCGACATCGCCGGTTTCTGATTTTGATTGATTTCGTCCGTCGAGAACAATAACAACCGATTTAGACGACGTCGTCTGAAAAGCCAAACGTAACAGAGAGAGAGAGAGAGAGGATCGAATCAAAATTTGTAATAAAACAACTACCATATCGTATGATTACGACGCTGTTCGTAAAATTTTACTCTTCTTCTTCTTCTTTCAACCAACCAATGCCTTCCTCGAACGAAAAAAAAAATATACATTTTTTTGAAAAAAAGCAGAAAAGAAAACAAGGAACACACCCGCCGTTGAAATGCGAATTTATCCGTCTTTTCAAGAGCGCTTTAATTAGCACTACCACACACACACACACACGCAAGCGTTGTATTTCGCGTTACGTTTCGTAGCGGTTTACACATAAATACGGAAGAGTAGAGTTCTTTTTGTGCTTTTAAGAGCGGATTTTGCGTTCGCATCTTTGAGATCGAGAAGCGTTTTCTTCATTTATTCGCGCGTTATACAATTTTCGAAGGCCGAAGAAGAAGTTTCTCGGGAGATAGAAATAATTGCGCGAATTTCCAACGCACGAAATGAGCGCTTTATCACTCGCTTCGAACGCGTTTACGCACGTAAAACCGAACGTTTCGAGACGAGGACGATTGAACCGCGCGAGATGTGCCGCTTCTGTGGCACGTTTGGAGTCGCGTGGCGTCGCATCAAAGCGTAACGATTCTTTTTCCGCCAACACTCATTGTCTCGAGCGCAAATCGTCCGTCGCGGGGGGTGCTTTATCTGCTCAAATTTTACCGGCAAAAGCGTCTGTGTTGACGTCGTCATCCTCGGCGTTTTATCAGCACTGCTCAAAAAGAAACAACAACAACAACACCACTTCTGCGATGCGATCGTGCTTGCAAGTGTTCAACGCGGTGAGCGATTACGCCGGCGCCGAGGATCAAGGCACCGGACGAGTTGATAAGAGCCAGTTTCACGCCGCCATGAGGATTCCGAACACGGCGATGGCGAAAATCGGTCGACAGTTGGGCGGCGGCGGAGCGGCGACTTTGGAGAAGGTGAGCATGGATTTATCGAGTTCGGTACAATCAGTGGCAGCGCCAAAGTTATCTGACGGCGATAACGGGGGGAATAACGGGGGGAAGATCAATAACGGCGGGGGCGGCGGCGACGGCGACGAAGGCGACGACGACGATTGGTTCGACGAAGAAGACGGCGACGGCGACGAAGGAGGATACATTTCTTTGAGAGAAGGGATCCCGGAAACGTTCGAAAGAGAGGCGATTCAAGCCGTGTTGTCCGAGTGGTTTAAAACGATCGCGAGTTTACCGGCTGGTTTGAGAATGGCGGTGGAGATGGGCGTCGTTTCGAGCGCGCAGTTGGTCAGATTCATGTCCGTGGACGTTAGACCGTCCGTGGTAAGAGTCGTCTCCAGATCTACTCCGCAGTGGGCATCCAGAGCGTTCGTTGGTCGATTAATGGCAGAACCGGCGTTTTTGTACAAGCTTGCGTTTGAACAAGCGGTGACGGTTGCGGCTGGTACCATGTACGAAGTCGCGCACAGAGGGGATAAGTTGAAGAAAGAGTGGGACTTGGCGGCGTCCAACGTGGCGCAAATGTGCGTCGCAAACTTGGCTACGGTCTGGTTGTGCACCCCATCGCGATCCTTTGGCGGCGTCCAAAAGTTTGGCTGGCAAAAAGCGTTGGCGGGTATGCCGAACAACGCGTTTGACCGCGCCGGACCTTTGCGACCGTACACCACCGGCACCAGAATCGCCTCCGTCGTAGCTAAAGGCGCGGAGCTCTCCGCCGTCGGTGTCGTCATCGGGGGTGCGTTCAGCGGCTTAAACAACTTATTAGTCAACTCACACAAAAAGAAAGAAGGAAAAAAATGGAAACCAGCCGTGCCGGTGCCGGACGTGAAGACGTCCGCGTTGGGTATGGGAGCGTTCCTCGGTTTGTCGTGCAACGCCAGATATCAATTGATTGGCGGAGCGGATCGATGGATGACGGATCGCTTGACGAGCTTAGGATCTGCAATCACCGCCACGGCGTTGATGCGATTGACGAACAATCAAGTTGGTGAACAAACGAGATTGTTCTTGCTCGGCTTACCGTTGCACGCGCAAAGACAGCGAGTACGGGGCACGACTGGATACACGCGCGCGTCGTCCAAAAAGTCTGCGGGGGGTGTTAGAAAAACGAAAAAGGTGAAGCGAAAGGTGAAGCGAAAAGTACCGGCGGCTGCTGTTGCGGCTGACGCGACCGTTGCTCCGCCCGCGACGCCAGCCATGGCTTAATAATAAGACATTTTTTTATCGGTTTTCAAGACGCCTCTTCTCGAGTATTGACACGAGAGACTGACGACGATTCAGACGACGACGCGTCGTTTGCGGCCAGCAGAACACAGTGCGTGAAATCTGGCTTTTTCTATATAGTAGCATCGAGCGCAAAGATAAGTGAAACTAGCTATTCACTTATTGTAAATACGATCACACATTTGTCCATCTGCGTTACATACGTATTCATATTCGTCTTGTGTCTTTCTCTCTCGTTTTCTCTCTGAATTCTCCCTCAGAATTACTCCACTTGATTCCTCCTTCTCGATCGATCGATGATGGCGCACCCGCACGTTTTCTCTCGTCCTCCAGGAGCGACGATGATATCCTTCTCCTCCTCCTCGTCAAAAAAAGTGGTTTTCAAGTGTCATCATCGAGGTAAACGACGCACACGACGACGAGAACGTTCGTCTTCAATTCGCCGCCGCCTCGTTTTCCCCGACAGTGTTTGCTGCGTTTCGAACGACGGTTCAGACGACGATGAATGGGTCGAACGCGCGTGCGTCTTGGCGGACTCATCCGCGGGCGAGTGCGCGCCGCACCCAAAATTCGCGTGCGTGATTGTGCACTCGAAAACGAGAGACATCCTGTGCGAAGCGTTTCAGTTTGGCCAAGCTGGTGAGAAGTGCGAGAGGCAAGCGGAGAGGAAACTGCGAGAAGTTCTGTCGTCGTCGTCATCTCTGGCAAAGAAAGAAACGACGACGGAAACGGGAGAGTACGACGTGTATTTGAACATGGAACCGGTGCACGGAATTGAGGTGTCCGGGGAAACGCGTTCGGTGGACGCATTGACGCGCATGCGCTCGCGCGGCGTTCGACGGATAGTTATCGGCACCATGCACCCGAACGAGAAGTTTCGAGGGAACGCGATTAAGGAGTTGGTCGAGAGGGGAGGTTTTAAGAAAGAACAGATTGTGGTGTGTAAAACGAATACGCGAGGGGCGATGTGTGCGAGGAAAGTAAACGAGGCTTTGTTGTATAGATGTGCCACGGGCGGGTACCCTCACGGCGTGTATAAATACGCGATGACTTTAGACGGGAAGATTGCGAGTTCGAGCGGGAAGTCAAAGTGGGTGACGGGACCGGAATCGAGAGAAACGGTATTTCACGAGAGAGCGAGGTCAGATGCGGTGATTGTCGGTGGTGGGACGTTGCGGACGGACGATCCGAGGTTGACCAGTCGGAATGGGGACGGGACGTTGACGCACGCGTATCAGCCGGCGAGGGTGGTGTTGTCGAGGTCGTTCGACGTGCCAGAAGACGCGAGGTTATGGGATACGTCCGTGGCTTCGACGATTGTGATGACGTCGGCGAGTCACGGGAAACCAGCTTTGGCGAAGATATTGAGAGATAAAGGCGTAGACGTGGTAGAATTTGAGGGCGAGTTTACCATGGATAAAGTTTTAGACGAGATGCGCCAGAGAGGCTGGTTGCAAACGTTTTGGGAGTGCGGTGGAACGCTCGCAGCGCCGGCTATTACGGCTGGTGCGTTTTCGCGGGTGTTGGCATTTGTAGCGCCGAAAATCGTTGGCGGTGGTTCGAAAGCACCGACGCCGATGGGCGATTTTGGATGCGACGCAATGGCGGACGCGGTGCCTTTGAAAGCGACCGACGCCAAGGTGTACGGAAGGGACGTCTTGATTACCGGATACTTACCAAACGCGTTCGCAAAAGGAAGATTAAAACGATTTGTCGAAGGTGGGTGGATGGATGGTAAACGGGATGGATTTGTGGACGTCGGTGAATCATCGGACGATTCCGAACGCGTGGATACGTTTGGCGAAAACGAGGTTCTGGCGGACGTGGAGCAGTGTTGCGCGGACGAAGCGGAATCTAATGACAATGAAAAAGACGACAATGCGAGCGACGAGATTCGGTTTTACAAATCCTGGGACACGTACAGCGCTCTCTCAAACTTTAGCGCGCACGCGGTCGATATCGACGGAGAAAACTGGCTGACGTCTGAATCGTACTATCAAGCGCAAAAATTCGACGATTCGCACCCCGACGGCGTAGAAATCAAAAATGCTATTCTTAAAGCGAATTCTCCAGAAAAAGCGAGCAGAATTGGACGATTAAAACAACGCGAAAGACCAGATTTGTTGAAGAAAGATTGGAACTCGATTAAAATACACGTCATGGATCGCGTCTTGCGCGCAAAGTTTACGCAGCACCGGTCGGCGCAATCCTTGCTTCTATCCACCGGTCAAAAACGTTTGGTCGAAGACTCGCCCGTTGATAACGTTTGGGGGAGTGGGCGAAACAACGACGGCAAAAACTTGTTAGGTGTGGCGTTGATGAAGCTGCGCGATGAGCTCCGAACGTCTATCGTGAAAGACTTTCTCGTGGATGAGTTGGAAAGGCTGGACGACGAAGATTTAGCGAACGTCGAACCGCCAAAGTAAAAAAACAAATAGTTTGTAGCGCACATAGCATGCATATATGCCTAGAAATATTTAGTAAAGATAACGTACGATTACAAACTAATTTCTGACGTAATCCACACTCGTTACCGACCGAATCTCCCTCAACAAAGCTTTCGCGGTTTGCTTTTCCGGCCCTTGGAAATCGAGAAGTTTCGAGCACGCTTCCTCGGCGGCGCCAAATTTACCCACGCCTTTATAATATTTTGCTAAGAATAACAAACCATCGATGGAGTCTTGCGTCTCTGCATAACTCCCAGTCTCGCGCTTCAAACGTTCTAAGTTTCGTAAATGGTAATGTGCCGCCGCTTTCCAATTCTTTTGTTGCTCGTGAAGCTTTGCTAATCTCCCGAGCGCGATGCCTTCCTTATCGCCGCACGCCACCGCTCGTTGGTATACGCGAATGGCTGCTATCGGTTGGCGTAATCCGTCCGCTTCATAGCAAGCACCAATAGCGCACCACATCCGACTATCGTTCGGGCGCAACTTAGCCGCCGCTTGGTAGTAATACACCGCGTACACGTGCATGGAAATTAACTCGTACATTTGGCCTAAACCATACCACGCGCGATAATCTTTCGGGTTGATATCCACCGCGCACCGGTAGGCCTCAATCGCGGCTTTTGGATTTTTCATTTCCGTATACTCGTGACCTAATAACGTCCACGCGGACAAGTAATCTCGATTCAGACGTAACGCGCGACGGAAGTACGTCACCGCTTTCTCGTGTTGTTGCTTTAACGAATAATAGTTTCCGATGACGCAACACGTTTCAGGCGTGTATTTGTTCGTGTTGGAAATTCTGTGCGCCAGATGTGCTAACTTGGCAAAATCTTCTTTCACGTATAAGATATTCGAATACGCGTCTATGCCTTCAATTCTGTGTGGATCGACTTCAATCACTCGCTCGAACAACTCTTCGGCTTCGTCGAACTCTCTCAAGTTGTATTGCGCTATGGCGCACTTGGTCAAAATCGAGGACGAACGCTTGAAAATCTCCGAAAGCCTATCAAACTGTTGCATCGCTTCCACGTTCTTTTGACTCTCTAAATTAAACTCCGCGATGAACCATTGGTAACACCAATGGTCTCTCGGTAACCTCAAGTTGGCGATGGTGTCTTCGTCGCACAAATCTACTAACCCTTGCCAAGCGCTCCAAAAGGTTGGATACAGCCTCGCCGATTCGGCAAACTTCACTTTCGCCGCGTCCAATCGCCCTCGTTCTCGAAATACCAACGCCTGCAAATAGCAGATGAACGCGCACTTATTCTCGTTATTATTATGCTCCCTAGTGCTATTATTCGTACTACTGCTGCTGTTATACTTTTCGTACTCATCCAGCCCGCTCTGGACGACGTCCAACTCTGGATTATTCGCCATCCTCCCGACCAACTCGCCCCGCACTCTCGGCCCTTCGTTCCTATCCAAATCGTCTCCATCCATATCGTTCGCATCCGAAACGTTCCCTTTCTTTCCATCCTCTCTATCTCCAGCCGCCCCACTCGGACCTTTCGCGCGCACATTCGCCACGTCTCGCCTCGTCGTCTCGCCCGCCAAGAAGAGCGCGTACAGTTCGAGAAACGTCTTCAAAGGTTTCCCGTGCGCGGACGCCGGCGACGACGTCGCCAGCAAATCCGCGCACCTTCGGTACTCGCCTAAATCGAAATACGATTTGGCTAATATGTACGTCGGATCGTCCTGTCCGTGGTTGTTTGATGAGGTCGTCGTCCTCGTCGTATACTCCTCTCCTTCGCCTCGAAACGGCACGTTTCCAACCGGTTCGGGAAACGAAATCACCCTTAACTCTCTTTCCTTTTCCTCCTTCGCATTCTCAAAATCCTCTGTTTCTTCCTCGCTCAAACCTTTAGATGGTGGTGAAGGTAACCCACACAACTGTTCCGCGGCCCATTTCTTGGCGCATTTCAAACCTCTCCGGTTGCAATCCTCCACGGTTGAAGCTAACTCAACTCGAATGGTCGCCATCGAGGTCTCGGTAAACGAGAACGATGATTTTTCCGTCTCCATGCTCTTTCTCTCTTCTTCTTAAAGCCCTTCGAAAAGCGCTTGCAATAAAAGGAGAGAAAAGCAAAGGAGAGAGAGAGAGAGATACAAAAATTTTTCAAAGAAAGAAAGAGAGAAAGAAAGAACAAAGCTCTCTCAAGCGCAGAATAGAAGCACTTTTAATGTGTCCCTCTTTTTCTCCCCAATTTCTAAGTTTCTCTGCTCCAAAAGCTTCAGTTCTTTTTTTTTGAATTTTTTTCTTTCGTTTTTTTTTTAACGCAAACACCCTAAACAACTCCTCTAAAAAGAATCTCAAAGATCAAAAGAATCGAAAAGAACGAATATCGGTATTCTTACACACACACAAAATACAAATACATATACTAATAATGTTTGCTGCTACTCAACAAATCGCGTCCGTCGCCGGCCTCAAGGCCACCAAGGTTCAGGTGCGTATTCTCTACTGCTCGCTCTTTCTTTCTTTTTAATACTACCGATCTCATCGTCGGCGTGTTCTTCTCACAGAGCGCGCGCTTTTGATGACGATGCGAATTTTCTTCCGTATCTAATTCTCCAAAAACGAATCGACGTTTGTGATGATGCGCGAGAGAGATCTGATCTCCGATGCGCGCTGCTGGTCTCACCGAGAGAATGAACGAAAACGAATGCGCGTAATAACGCTTCTTCTCGTCGTTGCGTCGTGCGTTCGTTGGAGGTGGATCCGCGACGCATCGATTTTTGAGATCTCACTACACTTTGAGAAGAAAATATTCTCGTTCGAGAGCCGCCGAGAGAGAAAAAAATCTTCGATTTTCGATTTGATTTTATCACGCACGACGAGTGGCTTGTAAGAAGAGAGACTGACCTTTTTTTCTCCCTCAAACTCTTTTTCATTTATTATTATCAGTCCAAGTCCATCTCCAAGGTTGTCAAGGCTGACATCTACCCGGAATTCGGTACCTACCCGGGCGGGGGCGAATCCCCGATCATCCCGTTCGGCGACGAAAAGAACGCCGAGCGTGAAATCATCCACGGCAGATGGGCCCAATTGGGCGTCACCGGCGCCTGGGCCGCCGAGAACGGCACCGGCATCCCGTGGTTCACCGCGGGTACCTTGTGCACCCCGGATGACTGCACCGCCGTCGCGGACAAGTTCCCGGGCGCTGTTGCCCCGTTGGCGCCGGAAGGCTCTGGCTACCCGTCCTTCTGGAACGTTTTGATCATCGAAACCGTTTTGGTTGGCGCCGCCGAAGGATACAGAACCGGTTTGATCGACCCGGTCTTTGACGAACTCTCCGTCGGGGACGTCTCCCCGGGTGGCCGATTCGACCCGTTGGGCTTGGCTGAATCTGGCGACTTGGAAGAGTTGAAGATCAAGGAATTGAAGCACTGCAGATTGTCCATGTTCGCGTGGTTGGGCTGCATCTTCCAAGCCTTGGCCACCCAAGAAGGTCCGATTGCCAACTGGCAAGCGCACACCGCGGACCCGGTTCACGCGAACGTCTTGACCAACGCGGCCAAGGGCTTCGGCTTCTACTAAGCGATACTCTTCGTTTATATATATTTAGGCGTAGACTGTATCAAAACACACACCAAAGAAGCATTTAGTTGTTGTAAAACAATCATTCACTAATGCATTTTATATTATATTAAAAATTTTCTGCGCGTCGCGCTATTGTTTTTTCACTCAACTGTACACGCGTGTATATATTTTTTGATTTTACAAAGTTAAAACAACGATACACATATACCATCACATATACCATCACGCTGTGACAACGATAGTGTGGTAAAACGAATATACTAATTTATGGTTCCGAGCGCTCTTGTCGCGCGCCTACCTCCTCGCGTTTGCTGTTGCAGTTGTTCTACTGGAAATCTCTTCGCGGCCAACGCCCGAGTTGGCGCGTTTTTCTTCTTCGCAGCTGCCGCGCCGGGTTTCTTGTTTTTACTCATCGAAAGTATTGGAAGAGCCTTCGCCTTTGCTTTCTTGTTACTACCAACCTTATTTCCAGCCGGGAATTGGTGGAACTTTCGCTTCTTATGCATCTCGGCGCCGAGCGAAACGGCGTGCGGCCCTCCTAGTCGTCTCTTAATCAAGGAGTCTTCAACTTTCTCGTTCGCGGTGGTTTCAAACAGAGTGTATGCGTTCAAATCGTCTCCCGGAGAGGAGAGAAACCGCTTGATAAACTCTGATGAAACGACGAGTGCGGCTGGATACGCGTCCATGGCTTTTTTGACGCGTCCGGATTCAGCTTTGTCTTCGTTACAAACGATGATATCGACGGCGTCTTCTTCTTCATCACCCGAGTCTCTGATGGCTATCTTGTCTTCGTGAGACCTCGTCGCGTGGACGGTTAAACTCGCATCCCCGTTTGCGGAAATCGTTTTTACGTTAGCACCACCAACGCGAAGCACGTCGCACACCATTTGATGTTCACCTTTCGCGTTGGCGTTGGAGCCAAAGGATGCCACCGCGACGTCGAGATTTGAAAACGGTTTCAAGCTATTCATTGTCGATGACGCGTCCGCGCCGCGGTTTGTGGTCGATTTCGATGCCGATGCGTGCCAACCGTGCCAAAACTTTGATGCTGACGCACAAATCAACTTGTTCTCCAAGCCTTTTCCGCCTTTGAAAAAGTGCTTGTCATCGATTATCGGCATCGAGTCTTTCGAGCTGTTTTGCGCCTCGCACTCGTCCAGGTACGTTTCGTTCAAGACGTGCGCACCGCTCGCCAACGCGGCGAGAAACTTTAAACTACGCGTACCACGAACGCCAAAAACGACATGCGTGATAGATTCATCCCAATCGCGGCCGGAGGAAGAGTACGGAATGTTGAGTTTCTTCAAAACAGATACGCGCTTCTTGAGCTCTTCGGTGTTGAAACCAGAAAGCGCCACGCGGACGACATTTGACTGCCTTTTCGTTGTCCCTTTAGTAGCACGCGCGCTGTTGCTCCGCTTGATGGATATGTGCATCACCGCCTTCTCCGTCTGGTCCGCTTTCCGCTTCCTTTTTGGCGCTGATGGTGGTGATAGTGACGTAGATTTCGTCGAAGCAACTGTCTTCGTCGTCGTCTTCTCCTTCCGTTTGGCCGAAGATTTATCGACGACTTCTTTCGCGGACATTTCGAGCGATTTGCGTTGCTGCTCGGCCGTAGGTGCACTAATCCGAGTCGACTGGCCTCTTCGCTGTCTCGTCATTCGCTTTGCCGGAACCGGCTCCAAAACCGGAGGTGCTTCCTCCTCCTCTTCAGCTTCGGCGATGTCTACTGTTGTTGTCGCTTGCGTGTCCAGAGCCGTCTTATACCCGCTATTGTTCGACTTGGAGGTTGACTTCTCCATAGAACCGCTTATGTAATGCTTTCTCTTTTCCGCTCGCTCGTGTTGGTCAGGTTCTATTTCTTCCAGTTCTTCATCCCTCTCTTCTTCCTTGTTGTTGTCGTCGTCGTCGTCGTTGTCCTCCTCCTCCTCCCCACGTGCCGGCATAGCTTCCTCCTCGACATCTTCTTCTCCCTCTTGTACCTCTTCGTCTACGTTCTCTTCATCTTCACTCGTGGGTTCCCAGGTTTGCGTCGCCGCAGGTGGCTGCGTCGCAAGTTGTGTCGCGAGTTGAGTGAGGTCTAATCTTTCGTGTGGAGACTGTTGCAGCTGCTGCGAGTTATTCTCTTTCCTCGCCGATGGTTGCGTCGGCACGCGCTGCGTCGGGTCTGGTTGCGTCGGACCCGCTAACAATTCGAAAAATCCAGCAACAACTTGACCGATGGTTCTATCCACCGACTCTAAAACTACGTTCGGTAAATTTCCCGGCTTTCGCTCTGGAAGCGTTACGACAAAGTTGTAGTCCTGGATGATCTTCGTGCCGTTGTTCGTCATGAACATCTCTCGAACGGCTCTCGGGGTATAGTTGTACCCATAGCGCAAATAAACGTTCACGAACGTCGCTAAAAGTGCATCTGGATCGTCGCTAGTGTTCGAATCACGCAATGTCCCATTCTGCGCGCGTTCAAGGGCTAGGCGCGACGTCACCGCGCGACCGAGTGGTCCGCGTTCAGCATATCTTTCTGCTTCGTTTAAGCACGTCAACGCGTTCGCTCGAATTTCGTCAAACTTATCGTCACCAACGTTTGTAGTTTCTACATTGAAACACACCGCTTTGAACGTGTCACTGTTCAATTCTCGCCGGCTTTGGTGTACTTTATGCTGACCTTTTGAAACATCGATCAACTCGACGCCTAACTCTGGCAGACCGAAGTCGTGTTCAATCTCTTCCACATCGCGCAAAACTTCAAACACTCGTTCGCCTTTAGACACGCGGTCTATTTTCGCTCGGTTATTATACTCGTCTGCTAACGTTGGAATTTTTCCAGCCATTAAGAGCTCGAAGAAAGCATCGTCGTCCGTCTCTTTACACAAGGGACCGTCGCCGTCGCCAAAACGCGGAAACGAGTTTGCCATCGCGAACGTTCCGCCGTTATTCAACGCCGCTTCGACATCGTCCGCATCCGCGAGCAAACCTTGGAACTCGTTTGAAGATTTCGAGTGCGTTGGATCGATGATGTTACGGACGCATCGTTCGACTTGCTCCGGTGGGAGATTGTTGTAATCCGGTGACGGATATTTTTTTGAATTCGCCGATGAAGGCGCCTCTTCTTTTTCTTCTTCTCCTTCGTGAGCAAGCGCTGATGGTCTCGCTTGTGCCTCCGTCGCGGGGATTTCCGTCTCTTCATCCTCCTTCTCCTTTTGCGCGGTCGTTCTCCCCACGCTCGGTTCCGTCGGCGTTTCCGAGACTTTGTTCACCCGTATCTCGTATACGCTCGGTTCTTCTTGCGTTTCTGTGTTGTTACCGTTCAACTTCTTGAGCGCCTCAAACCGAACGCTCTTTGCGCTTTCGTTATTACTCTCGTCACCCTTTTTACCGCTCGCGTTGTTGTTAAGATTATACTCTTTCATCTTCTGCGCGTTCTTCTTTACGTTCACCACGGCCACCACATCTTCAATCGCATCTTCAATCTCTTCTTCTTCTTCTTCTTGTTCTTCTTCGGCTTCCGAGTCCGGCACCACGTCCTTCTCCTGCGCCAACCTATCCTCCTCCTCCCCGCTCCTCATGTACCTCGAAGCGTCCACTTTCTCCCCACTCACGTAACACGCCTCCAACCACGCGTGACTGACAATCGTCGTCCCATCCGACACCGCCTTCTCGTACTTCTTCCCTTCAAACTGATAACAACACAAGTGCGTGCACGTCTTATCGAACGGCTTCGAGTACTCCGCGCCTAACCGCTCGATGAGCGACTTCACGTCGTTCCTTCTTGGCCCAGTGTACGAGGTTTGACAAATCTTCAAACCTTTCAGTATCTTTTCCGACGTCTTCGGTGGTCGGAACAAGATGTTCGAATGCACGTCCAAGACTTTTTTTTCCTCGACGCTTCGCCTGGCGAATTCAAACGTGCACTTGACAGGTGGTGCTCGTTTTTCGTCGTCGTGGACTAATTCAAAAAACGAATCCGCGTCGTTCTGCGATTCTTCCCACAAGGAGTTGTATTCCTCCTCGGATCGGCACACGACGTGCGTCGCGTCGTTCGTTTTTAAGGCGAACGATTCGGTGACTTGTGCACATCCTAACGCTTTCATGCGTTTGGAAAGCGCGCGGATTTCTTCGTAATTCGTCTCCCCCTCGTTTTCGTCAACATTTTCGTCGTTGAAGGCGAAAAGAAACGACGCGTCGGCGAAATGTTTTATCCTCGCGTTATTAGAACTTTCATTTTTGCTCCTTTCTTTGTTGTTATTATTGTCGCTCATGATGATTTTTAAATGATAACGATACTCTGCGCACGAAAAACCTTTCTTCTTCTTCTTCTTCAACAACAAGCGACGGAGATACAGCGCGCTAAAGCGTGTCTCACAACAGAAGAGCGACGAACGCATTTTGAAAATGTCTTTCTGCAAATTTTAGGGTTGGAAACCCTAAAACTTTTTTTTCTCTCTTTTGGGGCAAAAACGCAGAAAGTGCTCGTCACATTTTCAACATCACGATGCCAATAGCGTCGCCCTCTTTGTCCTTTTTGAAGACCATGCCGAACAACCTTCTGCAAGACAACACGAATAATACCACCACCAACAGCGTAACGTTGATGAAGCAGACGGGAGGAGGGGTTCCATCGAGCGAGACTCCCCCTTCTGCTGCTTTTGATACTAATGTTGGAGCAACATTGGAAAACAAAGATTTGAATTTTGAAAACATGTGTCCTCCCGATGCGACGGCGCCGATGATGCGTGTCGAGGAGGAGGAAGTGATGATGGTGCCGACGACGGGAGAAGAGAATAAAAAAGAGCAGCTCGCTGAGAGCGAGGTGAATGCGACGAATGCTACGAATAATACTAATAATTTCATGGACGATTCGGACGACGAACTCACCGAGGAACAAAAAAGAGTCATCGCCGAACGCATCGCTGCGTTGCAAAACCGGTTTAAAAAATTCGAAGAGAAGAGCACGGAGAACAAAATCGAAGAGTTGGTGATGCAACACGGACACTTGAATTTGAACGAGAAAGAAGCGTTTATGATTTTAAAAGTGTGCGAGATGAACGAACTGAACGCGGAGGAGAGATTGAGACGCGTGGAGGATTTGTATCAAGACGCGGGAGAAAGTACGGAGATGTATTTACTGCGTATTTTGGATACGGAAACCGGGCAGTTTTTGACGCAAATACGAGAAATGGTGAAGGAGGAAGAATACGCGAAGCAGACGTTACAGAAGAATAAGAAGATGCGGACGATTTCGGAACAACGCATCGCGAGGAAGATTAAACGGTTGTCGAATAAGAAGTTGTTCGACGAGGACGGGAATGAAATCGTGGACTCGGATTTGGAGGCGTGGGAGGAGTACGATAACGAACAGTTTTTCGAAGAGTACGTGGAACTGCCGCCGAAGAAAGAGGAGAAAGTGGATTTAGGGCCAATGTTGGGCGAGGACGGGAAAGAAATGGTCATCGGGAAAGACGAGGCGTTGGACGGAGTGAAGTTTGTCCGACACGAGAGGAAAGCGCCGAACGGAGAGAACTTGGAGAAGGGCGCGCACACGACGGCGCGGTTAAAGTTGGACGACGCCGTGGCGAGAGCGAACGCGGTCATGGAAGCGCAAATGAAAGCGAGAGAAGAGAAGAGGAAGGCGAAAGAGGCGAAGCGATTGGCGAAATTGGCGGAAGAGGAAGCGGCGAAGACCAAGGAAGAATCAGTTAAAGCGGAGCAGAAGAAGGAGGACGTCGGGATGGAAGAAACGTTCCTTGAGCCGGCGACTGCTGGCGAAGAAACGAAACCAGTCGAAGAGACCACCGATGCTACAAAAGCTTTATCTAGTGAAGCTATGGACGCCACAGTGTCAGGTGACGATACTGTTCCACCGCCACCGGTATCAGCAGCAGTCGATGCCGATGCCAACTCGGACGATGACTCGGACGACGACATCGAAGCGCCGCTCGAAATCGACGAGTCCGAGCTCTTTGCCGGATGGTCCGAAGCCAGAATCAAAGGATGGAAGAATCGCATTAAGAAACCGAACGCGTACTACTACCGTTTCAACGCCCCGGGCGAACGCCAGGCGAACGGCGGCTGGACGCCGAAAGAGCACGAGCAATTCATGGACACGTTGGCGAAGCTTCCGGACGGCAAAGCCAACTACGAGTGGGGCACGTTCTCCATCTCCATCCCGGGGCGAGTGGGCTACCAGTGCTCCAACTATTACCGCTCGTTGGTGAAAAACGGCGTCGTCCAAGACGAAAACTACATGTTGGACGATAAGGGTGAGTTGCGCTTCAACTTCAAAAACAAAGGATTCGACCGAACTACGATTGGTACTAAACCGGCAAAAGTCAAGCCGCCGCCGAAACCGAAGAAACCGAAAATGCGTCCTCCTCCGAAAATCAAAGCACCGAAAATGAAAAAACCGAAGAAAGAACCAAAGAAAAAGAAGAAAGACCAAGGCGACGACGACACGAAAGGTGATAAGACTTTCCGATGCAGCGTCAAAACCGGTGAAATTCGCCGATCCAGTCGAAACTCTGGCAAAGAGAAGCGAAAATACTCCGACGGCGGCGAGGGAGAAGACAACGAGGACGAAGACAACGAGGACGACGAAGACGGCGACGACGAAGGCCCGCCGGTCTTGCCGGCTGGATTCTTGGACCCAATCACGCGCATGCAAATCGAGGAACCGGCGGCAATCTCGCCGTACGGTCACGTCGCTGGTTACGAAACCTGGTGCCGAATCCTACGCAACCCAGAAGCGCCGGACACGTGCCCGTTCACCAAACAAAATCTGAAACGTCGCCAACTCGTCAAGTTGACGCACGAGAACATCGCGGAGTATTTGGATAAAATGGTCGACGTGCAACAAATGCACTGAGCGTCTGAGGAGTCCGAAAAACGAACGAGAGAGAGCGACGCATCGAGAAACAAACGCGAGGCGAAATGCTCGCGGAAATACTGTTACTATAACTACGGCGTGAAATATTAATCCGCTCTAAAACTAATACAACTATTCTGTGGGAGACATGCACAAACGAATTTCCCCTACTTTTTATTGCACTTTCTCTATGTCGCCGTCGTCATCGTCGGACAACACGAAACGCGAGGGTGGCCTCAACGAGCAAAAACACTCCTTCCGTCTTCACCAGAGAGTCATCACCCCGACGCACCCGACCGAGGGCGATTACATCTCCTTGAACTTCGAACAGTTTTTAGTCTTTCTCGCGCTCGTTTTTCTGGCGTATAAAGCGTTCAAATCGTTTCGAGAGTTGAAGAGTTATTTGAAACTGTTGCGACGACCGGGTGGGGACATGAGGGTCACGCACAGGCAGTATAACAGCGAGGAGGACGACGACGGGTTTGGGATTGTCTTGGACGACGACGACGACCGGGACGGGGACGGGGGAGGCGAGGCAAAGTTAGATTAGAGTTGTTAGGTGATTTTAGAAAAGTTGGGAGGGAGGTGTGTACAGTAAGTCGATTTTTTATACTGTATAATGTAATATCGTGTATGTAGTCTTATAATTCGAATGCGTTCTTCTTAATACAGGAAATGGCGAGTAGTAGTACGTACGCCTGCTCTGAGATTTCTCTCTCGCTCTCTCTCTCTTTCTCTCTTTTATATTTTTTACGTTCTAGGCGCTCGCATTTGGAAGACGTGAATGTCCTTCGCTTTCGCGTCGATGCCGGAAATATTTTGCGGCGTGATGAGAATGAACTGTCTGCTTAGTTCCTCGTCTCCTCTCGCGAATTCCAACAGTGAGTTCATGGAAACTTTACGCGCAACTTCGTCCATGAAAACGTCGAATTCGTCCATGGCGCGGAAAGGCGATTCGCTGAGTTCTCCCATCGCTAACGTGAGAGCGAGCGTGGTGAACGATCTTTCGCCGCCAGATAGTCCGTTGATGTTCGTGACAGTTTTGTTCTTCATCTGCACATTCAACGTCAACGTGCGATTCGTGTAGTCAACGTCAAATCCTCCTCCGCACCCGGGTTTTTTACTTAAGTGAAAACCAAAGTTAGCAGAGACTTCTCTTTTTACGTTCGTGGCTACCTGTTCAAACGCCAACTTCCGTTTCTTCACCAGCTTCGACAAGAGGTTCTTTGGCTCCTTCGTGTTTTTGAGTGACCTCTTTGTCTTGTTGAGTTTACTCTTCGCCTCGTCGAGAAGATCGCGCACCTCTTCGAACGGTTGTTCGTGCATGGCCTCTTCTCTCGCAATTTTATTTTTAATAGACTGGATGTGTTTCTGGGCGGCATCTATGCCCTTGTAAACGTCAAACTCGGCTTTGTGGGCCTCGGCTTCTTCGAGCGATTTGATGCTCTCTCCAGTTTTGTCGCTTTTCGTACATTCAATGACATTCTTTTCACTCTCCACGAATTCCAGCTTTTTTTCGTCGAGCATTTTGACTTTTACGTCACGTTCTTTCATCTTCTCCTCTTTTCCGTAAGAGAGTTTTTTAAGCGTCTCCTCCTCCGTTTCGATTTTTCGAACGCAAGCACCGAGATCTGAATCGTACTTGTCGAGTTGGGCTGATAAGCCCACCTGGTTATCGATGAACGAGTCGAGTGCAGCTTTCTTGGCAACGTAATCTTCTTTTTTCTGCACGTGATCTTCCATTAACACGCGTTTCTCGTCTTCGCTATTTACCAAAGCTTCTTCTTTTTCTGCCAACTCGCGCTCGAGTTCTTCCAAATCCACTTCCGCCACATCTTGCACAGCTTCCTGCACTTCCTGTTTCTTATTTTGGTACTCGTCCAACGTCGTCCGCACGTTCCGCACGATTTTGAGGCGTCCGCTTTCAATTTTGGTCTGCTCAGCTTTCGCATCGCTCAGTGCTTTTCTCTCCCTTTCCATCGCTTTCTGCGCGTCTTTCATTTCGGTTTGAATCTCAACAAGCTTTGACTTAGCTTTCCCGATTTCGGCTTTCTTATCCTTGATCAGACGAACCGGAGAATTGAGCACTTGTCGTCTGAAGGGTTGCACTTGCTGCGTACCTCCAATTTGCCTGTAGCTGCGCATGTCCACGGTCAACGCATACGCCACGTTTTTACTCTTCGGGTGCTTCGGTTGGCCGAATCTGTGGTGCACGATCGACGCCGCTTCCTTATCGCTCGTAGTCAACATAACTCTTTCAACCTGCGCTTTATCAACCAAATAATTGAACACCGCGTTGTTCTTGAAATCTAAAACGTCCAAAACAGTTAAAAGCGAACCATCCGGTGAGTTTTCCTTCGTATTGTATCTTGGCGCATCAAAGTTCATGCAAGCAATCACCGGAACCTTACAATTTGCATCCTTGGCGATTTTTTGAAGAACGCTAACGTCTTTCGGCGAATGGACGAGAAATTTCTCAAACTCACGTCCGCAACACTCTTCAACGCAAAGGCCCCATTTATCTTGCTTAAGCAGCACGTTTGCACCAACCGGTCCAATCGGCGGTCTCGAAAACTTATTCTCGTTCTTCTTAATGACGTCTAAAAGTTTTGGCACCCACTCGCCGAATTGAGCGTTGGCGTCCTTGCTCGCGTTTTCCATCCTTTTAATCGTCTGTTGCTGCTGGTTCACGCTTTGCTCTTTGCCGCGAATTCTATTAGAGATATTTCTAACCTCAAAATCAGCCTTTTTGACGCGCTCATTTACTTCTTTCACCGCCGTTTCAAACGCTTCCTTCTCCCCGCGCGCTTTTTCGTATTTCGCTTTCGCCGCGAGCAACGCCGCGTCGTTTTGACCACTCGCATTTTGTGTCGCCGACACGGCTTTTTCCTTCTCGGTTTCCAACAACCGTTTCTGGTTATCGCGTTCTTTTACCTTATCTTTAACGTTCGCTTCAGCCCCGTCCATCGCTCGCTTTGCGCTGATCATCATACGTTCAGCCGTTTTCATCGAGTCTGTGTACTCCTGCTTCCTCAGCAAAGCTTGGCCAATCTCTTGACTTTTTATTTTCTCTACTTCTTCTCCCAATTCCTTTCTCTTGTTCTCGTATTTTTCCTTCTTCGCACCGCGAGCTTTCAACTGGGCGTCAAACTGTTGCAATTGTGCGTTGGCCTCCTCGATCTCTTCCGTCAACTTGTCCATTTCAAGCTTCATTGCGGCGACTCCGGCCCACGGAAACAAAATACGAGCCAAATGCAACTCTGTCGACAACTTTCTCTTCAACGTGAACATCTGCATCTTCGTTTCCAAATCTGCCACCAACGATTCCATTTCTGGAATAGTTTGTTCTTTTATTTTCAAATTCTCGCCCATCAGATCCAACCTATCTTTCGACGTTTGCAACTCGCTCAACACCGATTCCAAAAGTGTCGCTTTCATGTAAAAGTTGTATTTATCTCGATCCTTCCCGGAGCTCAAAAACTCTCGACTCCCATCTTGCGTCATCACGCAAATAGGATTCTCGCAATTCAAGTTCAAATGATCGCACATCCTCGCCAAATCCTCCGACTTTGTATACACGGTCACTTCCTTCTTCTCGCCGGCGCCCGGTCCGTGTCTCGTTTTCATCTTCATCGTCGACCCGCCCGTATTGACTATATTCTTCTCAATAATAATCACGTCCCCGAATTTCTCCGGCTCGAACGCGTCCGACCCTTCGTTCCGTAACTCGACGATAATCTTCGCGCTGTGCTGCCCGGTTCGAATCAAACCTTTCACGCCGTCTTTACTCGTCCTGTTCGTCTTCCTCGCCGAGGTCCCCAACGCTAACGTCAACGCGGTTAACACCGCCGACTTCCCGGACCCGTTCTCTCCGGTGATAAAGTTAATCCTTGGACCTAAATCCACGAGCAAATGTTCGTGGCACATGAAGTTCTGAAGACGGACGGATTTGATCGTCCCGGGCATGATTTCAACCGCGTCTTCCTCGCCTTTCTCCATCTCATCTTGCGTTCGCTTTTTTCCTTTTTCGCCCATGACGATGATTTTACTCTCTAAATTTCTTTGCCTTTTCTTCTTCTTCTTCTTCAAAGAAACAAAAAAGCCCACCGCGCGAACGCTGCCAAAGTGCGGCTACTCGTATCGTATCACGACCACCGACTCTTTTCTCGACCCCCACGACAAAACACCGCGCGCGCGCGCAAGTCTGAAATGCAAAATCCTTCGTTCTTTTTTTGAAGTCTTCTTCTTCTTCAAATTTATTCGAAGCGAAAAGAAGCGAGATTTCAAATTTTTGAAAAATTGACAAACAAAGAGGTGGGATTTAATTGGTCGAATATCTTTCTCTCTCTTTGGGAAAGAACAACAAACGAAGCACAAAAAAGAAGCGAATGTGCTTCAAAGAAGAGTTGTCGTTTGTTCTCGCTCTTCTGCGTCTGCATCTGCCGCGAAAACTCTCGTTGTTTGCCTCTCTCTCTTGCGTCCCGCGTTGTTGTTATTGTTGATAAAGCAAAAATGACGGTATTACACGCGACGAGTTTACGAACGACGCGTTGGAAAGAGAGCCAGTGCTGCCACTTCAAGAACGATGTTTTAGGAGGGAGGAAGAGGAAGCACCACGTGCACGCGGACGCTTCAAAGTGCGAGCAAGTGCACTCGTATTTACACACGTCTCCGAAGAGCACGATTTTGGAGCGAGCGTTTTTGGAGAGGTACTGGACGTTTATGGTGCACACGTTTTGTCCGAAATGGCTGGCGCCGAATTTAATCACCACGCTCGGCTTGTGTTTCGTGATTCTGAACGTGTCTTTAGTTTTGTACTTTTCGCCGGAGTTGGACGGGTCTTCGCCGAATTGGGTGTACGCAGTTTGCGCGGTGGGTTTTTGGATTTATCAAACCATGGACGGGATGGACGGGAAACAAGCGAGGAGGACCGGGACTGGGTCGCCGTTAGGGGAGGTTGTCGACCACGGGTGCGACGCGTTTAGCGCGTGCGCGTACGCGACTATTTTGTGCGACGCGTTTTCGTTCAACGCCAAGACGAATCGGTTGTTGGTGTGCGCGATTACGAGTTGTGGCAGATGGAATTTTGGGTTGGATACGGTCACGAGCACGTATCAAGGGTTGTTGCCGATTAACGATTTTGACGCGCAAGAGATTCAGATTATCTGTCAGATTGTGTTTTTGCTCACGGCGTATCTCGGACCGAGCGGATGGAAGGAAATTAATGTTCCGGTGCCGACGTTCGTGAGTCCTAGCGGGACGATTCCGGTTGGGTTGCTCTTCATGGGTGTGGCGAGTATTGTTTCGTATACGACGAGGTTTATAACCGTAGTGAAGACTGTCAGGAAGAGAAGACAGGTGAAGAGTGGAAGCGTTGCGACGGGAGAAGGTAAACGCAGGACATCGACGAGAGCGCAGATGAAGAAGAACGGCGGTTTACCACCGCACTGGCCGCAAGACCGTTCCTTAGCCGCGGTGTATTTGACTGTTGTTGTCATCGAGTTGTGTTTCTTCAACGCCGTTTATCATTCGAAAAACTTTATAGCGGCGCACATCTGCGCGTGCGTCATGTTTACCGAAGTCATGGTTCGCGTGATGCAAATAAGAGTGAGCGATCCCAACTTTCGCGTGTTTAACTGGACGCACGCGATAGTCGCGTACGTCGCGTCGCAAGTAATCGAGAAGACGGACGACGTCGGGATGGGTACAGTGATTGCCGTAGCGTTGGCGACCTTTTTCTACCGATTCTTTCACTTGGTCGCTCAAGTTACGGGTTGCTTGGGATTGCATCCGAACATCTTCGTGATCAAAAAAGCTGCCGGGAATCACAAGAAAGGGAAAAAAGGACATTAATGAAAGTAATAACACATCGATGCCACGCACGCGCGCGACAAATAATAATAATACGTATCCGAGTGGTGTGTTCTGTTAAAATAATAATAATAATAATATGAAGTACCGTATACATATAAAATGATCCTACTGTTCGTAAATGAAGAAGGTGACGCTCTCTTACACTCTTTCGCACTCCAAGATGCGAGAAAAGTAAAACGACGTCGCCGTCATTTGTCTTCTCGTCACGCGAAACCCAGCCTTCTCCAACGCCTCTTCGACTTCACCTTCGTCGTGCAAGTACGCTCTGGTCGCTTTACTCGGCCCCGGAAACAATTCCCCAATTCTCTTCAAAATCGAATACGCCAACGTTTTCGGCGCGAACGAAACAATCAACTTCTTCTTACTCAAAGAAGCCAAGTGCCCCACCATCGCGGCCACGCGATCGTCCGGATAGTGAATCATAACGTCGATGCAACTCACCACGTCGTACTCCCCAGTGCACTCTTCCAACCCCAACGCTTCAAATTTCGGCGCGACAGCTGGCGCCTTCGCTCCCGCGGCGATGCTTTGATTATACCTCGTCTCCGCCTCGCCAATCATACTCGCCGAAATATCCGAAGCGCTCACGCCGGCACCTCTGTGCGCCAACGGAATCGCCAAAGACCCAGTCCCAGCGCCGGCATCACACACCGTCATCCCGTCCATGTTCTCCGGCAACCAATCCAAAATCTTATCGACCGTCTTTTGATGCCCTTGACGGATGTCCAATTGTACTTTGTTCACCTCGTCGGTTTCGCCGTAAATTTTCTGCCATCTCTCGAATCCAACTTTATCGAAATAATCGCGCACAGAAGCGGCTTCGTCACCACCGGTCGTCTCCATCATCGACGCGCGTCGTTTCGACGGATCGGTGAGCACTAACGCCGCACCGGCGGCACCAATAGCCGCGACGCCGACAACCGCCGTGGTCACCGCAGATCCGTCCGCGAGGTCCGCGATGGGTAACGCCGACGAAACCAAGGAGGAGGATCTGTTTTTTTTCGGGAAAGATGATGATGATTTCATCGTCGTCGACGCGCGAGAGGACGAGGACGACGACGGCGCGACGAGAGCGGTGGACGCTTTCGCGGATGCGGCGAACATGATGCGCTACGTGTTCTGTTACGGATGATGTTCTTCTTCTCTCACTTTATTTGGATGAGAAAAGTTTGTGGGGAAAAGTTGGGAGATATCTTCGTTTGGGATAAAAACAACGCAGAGATGCAGAGATCTTCACCAATTCAACTGACAGACGATGGTTTTCGATGGGCAGAGAGCAGCTTTTTCTTTTCTGCGAAAGCGAAGGAAATTTTTCGAGACGTGTGCTTTTGTGTGTTTTAAAATATCACGTGTGTGTGTCTCTCTTTCTTTCTCTCTCTCTTTCTCTCTCTCTCTCTCTCTCAATGATCTTCTAAGTCGACTTTCTGAAGTGCATGTTGTAGTTTACCCGACGCATACTTCTTCAGGGCAGCTTTCTTCGCGGCGAGCGCTTTCGGAACCGCCTTCTTCTTGGCCGGGGCCTTCTTGACCGGGACCTTCTT